>ERZ772977.230-NODE-230-length-43974-cov-8.043239_pt1 | contig 43974 bp, 33 predicted proteins | sample MGYA00511131_ERZ772977 | MGnify/ENA primary metagenome ERZ772977 (study PRJEB29015, sample SAMEA2737935) | human oral metagenome | biome: human oral; feature: human-associated habitat; material: dental | place: China | collected 2151 ...
GCGGGCTGCGGGCTGCGGGCTGCGGGCTGCGGGCTGCGGGCTGCGGGCTGCGGGCTGCGGGCAGGGTATGATCGGCGCTGACACAGGAACCATCAACGGGGTGCCCCCGGATCTGCCATGCCCATTTCCCATTCTGCCCAGCCTGCCACGACGCCAACCTTCACGCGCGCCCCAACGATGGCGGCCCCCGCCCCGGCAGGCCTTGCCGATGGCGGCACGCACTGGGCCAGAGGATGGCGCCGGGCCCAAGGGGCATCCATCCGCATGGCCAGCCTGTTGCTGGTGGCCGGTACCTCGCTGGCCGGTATCCAGCCGGCGCAGGCCACCCCGCCCTACCGGATGCCGGTGGTGGAACTGGAAGCTGGCGGCCAGCGCATCGACGCCGAGCTGGCGCGTACCGAGCCGGAGCGGGAGCGCGGTCTGATGCACCGGACGGTGATGCCTGAGAACCATGGGATGCTGTTCGTCTTCGAGCAGCCCGCACAGTACTGCTTCTGGATGAGGAACACGCTGATTCCGCTGACCGTGGCCTTCCTGGACGAGGACGGCAAGGTGGCGGATCTGGCCGACATGCAGCCGCGCGATGAGCGCAGTCACTGCCCTTCCCGGCCGGTGCGCCACGCGCTGGAAATGAACCAGGGCTGGTTCGACGCGCACGGCGTGAAGGTGGGAGATGTGGTGAAGGGGCTTGAAACGGTGCCGAACGGCGAACCGAAGCCGTGAGCGGCTGCCTCTGGAGAAGGCGCGCTCAATGACGGAAAGGCCAGCCTGCCACGCGCTGGCCTTCAAGGACCGGCCACAGGTCATGGCCGGCCCATTCGTGCGGGATCAGCCCTTGTTGGAGAGCTTGCCCACCACGGCCAGCACAACGATGGCGCCAATGACCGAGGCGATCCAGCCGGCCGTCTGGCCCGGCTCGTAGAAGTGCATGGCGCCGCCCACGAAGTTGGCCAGGGCGGAACCAACGATACCGAGGATGGCCGTCATGATCCAGCCGAGTTTCTGGGTGCCGGGCATGATGGCGCGGGCGAGGAGGCCAATGACCAGGCCGACAACGAACATCTGGATGAGAGCCATACGAGTGTTCCTCTGAAGTGAAAGGAAGGAAACGGACCGGAAGAAGGTCCGGACAGGAACTGCACACCTGCGGAAAGCAGGCATGACAGGCCACAGACTGAGCGCCGGACAGGCACCAGCCACGGGTCGAACAGCACCCCAACCTACCGTGGCAAAAGCGCCACTGATGTGTAGATGGGCGCATCTTCCCACACTTCAACCCGACGAATGGTTAGAAATGATCATATCGACGGTCGCCTGCAGGCTGCCATCCTGCAGACGCACTTCGACCTGCCCGCCGGGACGGGCCTCGTCGACCGTGGTCAGCAGGTGGCCGTCAGCATCGCGCACCAGCGCGTAGCCCCGTCCCAGCACGGCCAGCGGGCTGATGAGTGCCAGGCTGTTCTCGGCCATCTCCAGCCGGGCGGCAGCACGTTGCCAGCAGCCGCGGGCGGCATGCGCCAGGCGCTGCTCGGCCTGAGCCAGACGGAATCCGGCCGCAGCGGTCGAGGGCGGCCTCAGGGTGTCGGCCGCACGCTGCCAGCGCCCTTGGCTCTCGACCAGCCGGCTGGTCATGGCCCGTTGCAGGCGCTCGGCCAGGCGCTCCACGCGCATCTCCTGCCGGGGCAGTTCCTGCAACGGCCACCGCTGCAGCCGTTCTGCCAGCTGTTCCAGCCGCTGACCATGGGCCTGCAGCTGCCGTGCGGGTGAACGCAGCAGGCGCTCGGCCATGTCCAGGCGCTGCTCCAGCCGCTCCAGCTGGCGCTGCATGACCTGCTGCAGCCGCACGCGCTGGTGACGCAGCCGCTGCAGGCTCTCGCGCCGGTCGGTGCTGACGAGCTCGGCCGCCGCCGTGGGCGTCGGGGCCCGCACATCGGCCACGAAGTCGCAGATGGTGAAGTCGGATTCATGGCCGACACCGCTGACCACCGGCAGCGTGCAGCGGGCCAGCCGCCGGGCCAGTGTCTCGTCGTTGAAGGCGTCCAGATCCTCGAAGGATCCCCCGCCGCGCACCAGCAGCAGCACGTCGCATTCCAGCCGCGCCTCGGCGGCCTCGACGGCGGCCAGCAGTTCAGCCGGCGCCTGCTGCCCTTGCACGCTGGCCGGGTAGATGATGACGCGCAGCTGTGGGGCGCGCCGGCGCAGTGTGGTGAGCACGTCCTGAAGCGCCGCGGCCTTCAATGAGCTGATGACGCCAACGGTATGGATGTAGGGCGGCAGCAGCTGCTTGCGTCCGGGGTCGAACAACCCTTCGGCCGCCAGCAGCGTCTTCAGCCGCGCGAAGCGCTGCCAGACATCACCTGCGCCGGCCAGCTGCATGCGCTCGACGCCCAGCTGGAAGTCACCGCGCGCCTCGTAGAGCGTGACACGGGCCACCACTTCGACACGATCGCCCTCGCGCGGCACGAAACCCACACGCTGTGCCGACATGCGAAACATGACGGCGCGCACGGCGGCACCGGTTTCCTTCAGCGTGAAGTACCAGTGGCCGCTGGCCGCCCGCGTGAAGTTGGACAGCTCGCCCACCACCCGCACGGTGCCGAACGTGTCCTGCAGCAGACGACCAGCCATCCGGTTGAGCTGGCCGACTGTCAGTGCCTGCTCGCCCGTAAAAGGCTGCGAAGAGGCTGTAAAAGCGCTTTCCTGTTGTTTCATCGGTACTTTTATCCACACAAAAGCCAACGCTTTCTGTAGATGGCAGGGGCCGGAGCGGTACGGGAACCGCCCCCCTTCCACATCGCCAACACATTGAATGATAAAGGAATTTCCATATCCAGCCTTGAGCACGCCTGAATTACTTTCCTGCGCCTGCATCTGTAATTACGGGATGGAATGCAGCTGCCCACAGAGTTGTCCACAGGTCTTTGCACAGGCCGTTGCAGGTTGCGTGCCACACTTGCCGACCCCAAACAAAAAAACCGACAATCCCGGCGTTCGCGTCCCGCGAAAGTTCTACCCTTCCGGAGTGTGTTCCCTTGTTCTCCATCATCCAGGCCGCTGGCTGGCCCATCTGGTTTCTGATCCTCGCCTCGATCGCCACGGTTGCCCTGATCGTCGAACGGGCGATCACGCTGCAACGCCGCAAGATCCTTCCGCCCGGCATGCTGGAGGAAGTGGTCAACCTGCACCGCAACCGGCAGCTCAATGCCGAGATGGTGACGCGTGTGGAACGCTCCTCGCCGCTGGGCCGGGTGCTGGCCACCGGGCTGCGGCATGAGTTCGAGTCGCGCGACATGATCAAGGACGCCATGGAAGAGACCGGTCGTGCCGTGGCGCATGATCTGGAGCGCTTCCTGCCCACGCTGGGTACGCTGGCCACGGTGGCCCCGCTGCTGGGCCTGTTCGGCACCGTCATCGGCATGATCGAGATCTTCGGCTCGCAGGCCCCCAGCGGCAACGATCCGACCCAGCTGGCTCACGGCATCTCGATCGCCCTCTACAACACGGCCTTCGGTATCGGCGTGGCCATCCCGGCCCTGCTGGCCTACCGGGGCTTCCGCAGCCGGGTTGACGACTTCCTGGTGGAAATGGAGCAGCAGTCGCTGCGCCTGGTGGATGTGATCAAAGGAATCGGGGGCCGGCATTGAACTTTCGGCGTTCCATCCGGCGTGAAGAGCCGGAAATCAACTTCATCCCGCTCATCGACCTGCTGCTGGTGATCCTCATCTTCCTGATGGTCACCACCACCTACAACCGCTTCCGCGAGCTGGCCGTGGACCTGCCCTCGGCCGCCGGCAAGGAAACGCCGGAAGCGCCGGTGCAGATCATCGTGGCCGTGACGGCCGACGGACAGTACCGGGTGGACAGCGAAGTGGTGGGCCATGCCGATGCCAACATGCTGGCCAGCGTGCTGGGCCGCGCAGCCGGTGATCGTCAGAACCCCATCGTGGTCGTGCATGCCGATGCTGCCGCGTCCCACCAGTCGGTGGTGAACGTCATGGAAAGCGCCCGCATCGCCGGCCTGCCGCGCGTGAGCTTCGCCACCAAGACGAAGCAGTCGGCCCAGTGACGGGCCGCACCATTTCAGGCGCCCCCATGGGACGGGTGGCGCCTTGAAGACCGAGGGGCTGCGCCGCCGGCTGGAAGCCTGGCTGCTGCGGGTCTGGTTCGACCAGACCCGTGGCGCCGACCGCCTGCTGGCCTGGCTGCTGGCCCCGCTCCTGCTGCCGCTGTCCTGGCTGGTGGCCACCCTGGCCCGCCGACGGGCCGAACAGATCGAACACACTCCCACCGGCCGCCCGGCCGTGGTGGTGGTGGGCAATGTGGTGGTGGGTGGCTCGGGCAAGACGCCACTGGTCATCGCCCTGGCCCGTGCCCTGCACGAACGTGGCCTAAAGGTGGGCCTGCTGGCCCGCGGCTACCGGGCCTCTGCCGATGCACCGCTTCTCATCGACCGCAACACGCCAGCCGCCGAGGCCGGCGACGAGGCCCTGCTGCTGGCCATCGAGACCGGCCTGCCCGTGGGCGTGGGCGCCCGGCGCAAGGCCGCACTGGATCTTCTTGTCTCGCACCATCCCGACCTGGACGTGGTGATCTCGGACGACGGACTGCAGCACGTGGCCCTGCCCCGCCGGCTGGAGCTGGTGATGATGCACCCGCTGGGTCTGGGCAACGGCCGCTGCCTGCCGGCCGGACCGCTGCGCGAGCCGCCTGAACGCCTGGCCCACGTGGACGCACTGCTGGTCCCGGCGACATCGCCCCAGTCAGCGAGCACAAGCGAGTCGCCCGAAGGCCCTCGGACCTCGGCGCCTCCCCACTTCCGGATCCGCACCGAGCTGGCCGGCATCCGTTCCCTGGATGGCAGCCAGCACTGGGCACCGGCCGAGTTCGTGGCCACCATGGCCGGGCAGCAGCTGGCGGCCGTGGCCGGCATCTCGCGCCCCGAGCGCTTCTTCGATTCGCTGCGCGCGCTGGGCCTGGACATCACCGAGTATCCGTTGCCTGACCATGCCCACATCGACCCGGCGTGGCTGGCCACGCTTCCCGAGCCCTTGGTGATCATGACGGCCAAGGATGCCGTGAAGTGCGTCGACTTCCCCCCAGCGCTGCAGGCGCGCTGCCGGGTGCTCGATATCCGGGCCGTCCTCGATCCGGCGCTGCTAGAATGGCTCGATCAGCAGCTGGCCACGACAGCCTGCTGCCCATCGACACCTTCTTCTGCGCATTGACACCATGATGGCTCTCGACATTCTCGTCTGCCCGCTGTGCAAGGGGCCGCTCGCCCACGACCGCCAGCAGCAGACCCTCACCTGCAAGGCAGACCGCCTGGTGTTCCCCATCCGTGACGGCGTTCCGGTCATGATCGTCGAGGAAGCCGGGCACCTGGCGGCCGATGGCAGCGTGACACCGGCACCTGCCGCCGGCACGGCCGGCTGAAACCGGAGCGGCACGACCATGAGCTCCGGGTCCCCTGCCCAGGCGGCACCGGCCGCCACGCCTTCCTTCGTCGTCCTCATCCCGGCCCGGCTGGCGTCCACCCGCCTGCCCGACAAGCCGCTGGCCGACATCGCCGGCATTCCCATGGTCGTGCGCGTGGCCAACCAGGCCCGACGCTCGCAGGCCATCCGGGTCGCCATCGCCACTGACAGCCCCCGGATTGCCGACGTGGCCCGCGCCCATGGGCACGAAGCCATCATGACCCGCGCCGACCACGCCTCGGGCACCGAGCGGCTGGCCGAGGCCATCACGCTGATGGAACTGGCCGAAGACACCATCGTGGTCAACGTGCAGGGGGACGAGCCCGAGATTCCGCCGGCCCTCATCGATGCCCTGGCCAGCTGCCTGGCCAGCGACCCGGAATGCCCGATGGCCACGGCCGTGCATCCCGTGCAGTCGGTGGCCGACTGGCTCAACCCCAATGTGGTGAAGGTGGTGGCCGACGCCGAGGAACGCGCCCTGCTGTTCTCCCGTGCCCCCCTGCCCTGGTCGCGCAGCCATCTGGCCTGGGGGCTGGATGCCGGCACCCCGCAGGCCCGGCAGGCCTTCGAGGCATCCCGGCCACTGCGACACATCGGCATGTATGCCTATCGCAGCCGCTTCCTGACGCGCTACGCGCAGCTGGCTCCCTGTGCGCTGGAAGACATCGAGGCGCTGGAACAGCTGCGGGTGCTGCACCACGGCTATCGCATCAAGCTGCTGCACACCGACGACGCACCTCCCGCCGGCGTGGACACGCCTGCCGACCTGGAACGGGTCCGGACACGGCTGGGCCACGGCACCCACTGACGCACAGACTGACAGTCCCGAGCCCCAGCGCCGCACAGGCTGTGCGGCGCTGGAGCGCTACAATGGAAGGAATCGTATCTTTTCAACAGGAACTTCCTCCATGAGACTGATTCTTCTTGGCCCTCCGGGCGCCGGCAAGGGTACCCAGGCCGGCTTCATCACCAGCCAGTTCGGCATTCCCCAGATCTCCACGGGCGACATGCTGCGCGCCGCCATCAAGGCCGGCACCGAGCTGGGCAAGGCTGCCAAGGAAGTGATGGACCAGGGCAAGCTGGTATCCGACGACATCATCATCGGCCTGGTGAAGGAACGGCTGAAGCAGCCCGACTGTCAGAACGGCTACCTGTTCGACGGTTTCCCGCGCACCATCCCGCAGGCCGAGGCCCTGCGCGAATCCGGCATCCGGCTGGAGCACGTGGTGGAACTGAAGGTGCCGGACGCCGACATCATCGAGCGCATGAGCGGACGGCGCGTCCACCAGCCCAGCGGCCGCAGCTACCACATCCGCTTCAACCCGCCCAAGGTGGAAGGCAAGGACGACGTGACGGGTGAACCCCTGACCCAGCGTGACGACGACCGCGAGGACGTGGTTCGCAAGCGCCTGGAGGTCTACCAGCAGCAGACCCGCCCGCTGGTCGACTACTACCAGGAATGGGCTCGCACCGGCGACGCAGCTGCCCCCCGCTACCACGCGCTGGAAGGCGTGGGCACGGTAGAAGAGATCCGCGCCCGTGTGCAGGCTGCGCTGGCCAGCTGATCCCCATCGATGGCCCCACGGCTTCCGTGGGGCCATCGATCCTCATCCTTCAGCGCCCGGTCTCGACAGCCGATGCCTGCGCCAGCTGTGCCTCCACCCAGGCCGCCAGCGCCAGCAGGCTGGCATCGGCACCCCGACCACCCACCAGCTGCAGGCCGAAGGGCATCGCCACCTGGCCACCCTGGCCCTGCGCCGGCCCATCCTTGGGCGAATGCCCCTTCTCCAGCCAGATGCGCCCCGCCGGCAGGCTGATGGCCGGCACGCCGGCAAAGGAAAACGGCAGCGTCTGGCCCAGCACCGCCTCGCGGACCATCAGCCGGCCGTGCCGGGTGGGCGCGTCATCCTGGCCACGCAGGGGCGTGACGATGGCCGACGTGGGCAGCACCAGCGCATCCACCCCGGCCAGCACCGCATCCAGCTCGGCCATGTAGGCGCTACGCGCCTGCAGCGCCGCAATATAGTCCTGCGCCGACAGCGCGGCGCCCGCCTGCAACGGCGTCAGCACCCCGACTGAAAATCCCTTGCCCCCTTCGGCCAGCGCCGCATGATGGACCCGTGCCGCCTCGGCCCGCACGATGGGCGTGTAATGGCGCCACGGCAGGTCCATGTCATGGGGTTCGGCATCCACCAGATCCGCCTGTGTGGCCAGCAGCGCCAGCAGGGCCTCGAAGTGGGCATGCGTGCCTGCATCCAGACGCGCCTCCAGCCAGCGACGGGGCACGCCCAGCCGCGGCCGTCGGGCCACCCGGCCGTGCGCCAGACTGCGCCCGGACAGCACCTGGTGCAGCAGCGCGGCATCCTGCACGCTCCGCGCCAGCGGGCCGGCATGATCGCAGGTCCAGGACAGCGGCAAGGCACCGGCCAGCGAGACGCTGCCCACCGTGGGTTTGAAGCCCACCACGCCACAGAAGGCCGACGGAATGCGGATGGAGCCGCCCGTATCGCTGCCGATGGACGCGCTGCCCAGCCCCACCGCCACGGCCACGCCCGAACCGCTGGACGAGCCGCCGGATTGCCGTGCCGGATCATGCGGGTTGCAGACATCCCCGGTCCAGGGGTTCTCGCCCGTGGCCCCCAACGCGATCTCGTGCATGTTGGTCTTGGCAAAGACCAGTGCACCGGCGGCCTGCAGCCGCTGCACCACTGCACTGGATGCCGCTGACATCGGCGGCAGTGTCGCCTCGGTGCCCGCCTTCATGGGTGCGCCTTCCAGCTGGAACAGATCCTTCACGCTGATCCAGGCGCCCAGCAGCAGCCGCTGTGCGGCACGGTCGGGCTCCCGTCCGATCTGGTCGGTCAGCACCTGCGCCTCTCGCGCGGCACGCTCCCAGTCCACCCAGGCCAGCGGCCGCAGCGCCGCTGTCTCGGCTGCCCGCGCCTTCAGAAGGGCCAGTTCGTCGGTCAGCGAACGCTTTCCGGCCCGCAACGCATCGGCCTGCCGCCGCAGCGACATGCTCGCAGCCCCCGAGTTATCTGAGGCCCGGACTCCCGAAAAATGCAGATCAGACACCATATGAAGACGAACTCCCGAATTGCGGACAGTGACCAGACAGAAGCGTATTATGAAGACTGTTTGCAAGGATCCCGATCGATGAAGTACCAGCAGCCACACCGCGCCCTGAACACCAGCAAGATACGGTCGGCCGCCTACGACGAGAACCGCCAGACCCTGGAGATCGCCTTCCAGGATGGCATGCTGCGCAGCTATCGCAGCCTGCCGGCCGACGTGGCGCGCCGTTTCTTTACCGCCCAGAACCCGGCCACCTTCTGGGAAGATCGCATCGACGAAGAGTATCCGATGACCCAGGTCCGGATGGAAACGCTTCCGCCCCTCATGCAAAGCGACCCGGTCGCCGATGCCGCCCGTCAGAAGCTGGAGCAGCTCTTTCAGCAGCCGGACAAGTCCTGAATTCTGGCTGAAGACGCAACGCCGACACCGTCGGGGTGTCACGGCCAACGTCGACCCAAACCCATTCCGACAAGCCCGGGGCATGGTCAGGCCTTGGGCATTCAGACATGCTGCAACTGCCCGACACGTACGACCTCACCCCCTCCCGCGCTGCGCCGGCGGCCATGCTGGCCGATCCCGACGCCATCATCCTGCTGTTCGCCGGCCATGCCCTCATCCAGCGCAGTGACGGCCCACCCGCGCTGACGGCCGGCGACTACGGCTCCCTGCTGGATGCCTGGACCACCTGCGAGACCGTTGGCCGCTACCGGGGACGCCCCTGCCTGGCCGTCTCGCTGCCCAATCCCCCTCCGTCCCTGCCCCCCGGCTGGGAGGCACAGGGCCTGCGCCAGTGGTTCGGCCGCCTGCCGGATGACCTCGCCTCCATCGCCATGCAGGCCAGCCAGCTGCTGGAATGGGTGCGCACCCACCGCTGGTGCGGCGCCTGTGGTGTACCCACGATGCGCGTCCCGGGTGAACGCGCCATGCAGTGCTCCCGCTGCGGCCTGCGCAACTACCCGCGCATCTCGCCCGCCATGATGGTGCTGGTCACGCGCGGCCACGAGCTGCTGCTGGCCAGCAATGTCAATTTCCCGCCCGGACGCTACAGCGCCCTGGCGGGCTTTCTGGAGGCCGGTGAATCGATCGAAGCCGCCATCCGCCGGGAAGTGGCCGAGGAAGTGGGCATCCAGGTGCATCGCCCGCGCTATTTCGGCAGCCAGAGCTGGCCCTTTCCCCATTCCCTGATGATCGCCTTCACCGCCGAATGGCTGGCTGGCGACATCCACGTCGACCCGACCGAGATCCGCGACGCCCGCTGGTTCTCCCCCGACGCCCTGCCCGAACTGCCGCCCGCCAACGTCAGCATCTCGCAGGCACTGGTGGAGCACGTGGCGCATCAGCTTCGGCAAGGCCATTCGCGCTGAACGATCACGCCGGCGGATCACGCCAGCCCCCTATGCCACACCCCGAGCAGCCCGCCCTCGGATTGCCTGCCTGTTTCCTTCCATCTCCGGTCCCTGTCCTTCCGCGCCGACTACGGCACCAATGTCGACCTTCTGTGCCATAGCTCCTGTGTGCTGTCGCTTTTCTGACGCATAGTGCCGTGACATCCAAACGGCCATGGCAGGAAAGCTTCCGTGCAGTCATCCCGCGCCTTCGTCACTCACGTTCCCTCCTCCGCTCACCCTGAATCGGCAGCCGGTTCATCCGGCGCCGGGGGCTGGCTTGACGCCGACGCGTCCCTGCCGTCGAGCGAGCGCTCGCCCCACCGGGCGGACCGTCGCCAGCCGCTGACGCGCAGCCTCATGGCCCTGATGGTCTGCAGCGCGCTGGCCGCCTGCGGTGGTGGTGGCGGTGGCAGCGCCGTGAACACCAACCCCAATCCCCAGGCCGTAACACCCGTCACGCCCTCCGTCACCCCAGGCACGAACGGCCAGGGCGCGCAAGGGAACAACAGAACCAGCGGCCAGAACGGCACCAGCAGCGACAACCGCAACCAGGGCGACGTGGCGGGCGGCAACGCCGCGAGTGGCAACAGCTCCCACGGCAGTGCAGGCAACGCCAACCAGAACGGTACAACCGGCGGATCAACCAGCACCCCGGGCACGGGTAATGGATCCGGCAACACGGGAAGCGGCACTTCAGATACCCCGGTCAGCGTCACGCCGCCCAGCCTGCCCGGCAACGACGCCGATCCGAAGTCTCAGAAGCCCACGGCCGCCATCGTGCGCATCCTGGGTCAGGTGCGCGGCCCGGCTGCAGCCGCCAACCCGGCCAGCCTGCGCCTGCCGCAGGGCTCCACCTCCATCGCCTATGACCGGCAGGACCCGCCGCGCATCTGGGTCATCAACCCCGACCAGGACAGCGTGAGCGTGCTGGACAGCAAGACGCGGACACTGCTGCGCGAGATCCCGCTGACCGTCTCCGGACGGGCCGAGACCGCCCCGGAAAAGCCTGCCACCGAGCACGGTCCGCGCACGCTGGCCATCGACAACGCCGGCCATGTCTGGGTGGCCAACCGCCACAGTGGCAGCATCAGCATCATCGACCCCGCCACGATGACCGTGGCCACCCGCATTGCGCTGGGCGTGGCCACCCAGCCCTACGGCATGGTGGTGGCTCCCGATGGCAGCGGCATCTGGGTCAGTACGCTGGGCTCGCAGGAGCTGCTGCAGTTCGACCCCGTCACCCGCCAGCTCAAGCAGCGCATGGCAATGGGCCCCGAGGTCCGGCACCTGGCCATCACCGCCGACAGCAAGCGCCTGCTGGCCAGCCGCTTCATCACGCCTGCCCTGCCGGGCGAAAGCACCCTCACGCCCCGTACCCGCGGCACCGGTTTCCGGGGAGGCGAAGTCCTGCTGATCGACCCTGCCCGTGCCACACTGCAGCGCACGATCCCGCTGGCGGTCAGCACGCTGGAAGACACGCCCATCCAGGGACGCGGCCTGCCCAACTACCTGGGCGCTGCCGCCATCTCGCCGGATGGCCGCTCGGCCTGGATTCCCTCCAAGCAGGACAACGTCCAGCGTGGCCAGAGCCGCGACGGCCAGCCGCTGGACTTCCAGAGCACCGTGCGCGCCATCGTGTCCAACCTGGACCTGCAGGCGGCCACGCCAGCCGAACGCCCCGCACGGCGCTACGACGTGGACAACAGCGGCCAGGCCAGCGCTGCCACCTACACGCCGGACGGCCGGTACGTGCTGGTGGCGCTGGAAACCTCGCGCGAGATCAGCATCCTCAATGCTGCCACCGGTACCGAAGTGCGCCGGCTGGACGTGCAGCGCACACCCCAGGGCATCGCGGTCTCGCCCGATGGCAAGCAGGCGGCCATCAGCAACGTGATGTCGCGTACCGTCAGCTTCTTCGACATCAGCGCACTGGCCAATGACGAGCCCCGGGCCATCCTGCCCGCCACGGCCACCGGTACGCTGAAGAGCGCCGAGCGGATGCCGGCCCAGCTGAAACGCGGCAAGGAGCTCTTCCACGACGCCCGCGACCCGCGTCTGGCACGTGACCGCTACATGAGCTGCGCCAGCTGCCACAGCGAGGGCTACGGCGATGGCCGTGTCTGGGACATGAGCAGCCTGGGCGAAGGCCTGCGCAAGACAATCTCGCTGCAGGGCCACGGAGGCAAGAAGGCCCGCCTGCACTGGAGCGGCAACTTCGACGAGGTGCAGGACTTCGAGCAGCAGATCCGTGCACTGGGCGGCGGCAGCGGGCTGATGCCCATCGGCAGCTTCGAGCTGAACGGCCGCAGCCTGCCGCTGGGTACCCCCAAGGCGGGCCAGTCGGACGACCTGGACGCCCTGGCCGCCTACGTGAACAGCCTGAACCGCTATGCCCCCAGCCCCTACCGCAACAGCGACCGCAGCCTGACAGCCAGCGCAAAAGCCGGCGAATCACTGTTTGCCAGCAAAGGCTGCACCACCTGCCACAGCAATGCCGACCTGGGGGGGGACGGGCTGACCCGTCACGACATCGGCACGCTGAAGCCGGCCAGCGGCAAGGTGCAGGGCGAGGCCCTGACCGGCTTGGTTGCCCCCGGCCTGCGTGACGCCTGGTACACCGCCCCCTACCTGCACGACGGCTCGGCCGACACGCTGGAAGCCGCCATCCAGGCGCACAACACCAACACCTTCACGGCCGCAGAACTGAGCAGCCTGGCCGCCTACATCCGCCAGATCGGCAACGGACAGTAAGCATGGCCCCAGAACTGCTGCAGCGATGATTGCCGCAGACATGAAAATGGCCCCGACAGGGGCCATTTCCGTCTGAAGCGAATCTGCCGCCAGGACTGGCGGCTGCTGCCGGAAGAAGATCAGGCCTCCCCTTCGCGGCTGGCGCGACGACGCTCGTGCTCCTTCAGGTGACGCTTGCGCAGGCGGATGCTCTTGGGCGTGATTTCCACCAGCTCGTCCTCGGCGATGAATTCCACGGCCTTTTCCAGCGTCAGCTCGATGGGCGGCGTCAGGTTGATGGCCTCGTCTTTGCCCGAAGCGCGCACGTTGGTCAGCTTCTTCTCGCGGATCGGGTTGACCACCAGATCATTGTCACGCGTGTGGATGCCGATGATCATGCCCTCGTACAGCGCATCGTTGGGCTTGACGAACATCCGGCCCCGGTCCTGCAGCTTCCAGAGCGCATAGGCCACGGCCGCCCCGTCATCCTGCGAGATCAGCACGCCCTGACGGCGACCCTCGATCTCGCCCGCCCACGGGCCGTATTCCTCGAAGACGTGACTCATGATGCCGGTACCGCGCGTCATGTTCAGGAACTCGTTCTGGAAGCCGATCAGGCCACGGGCCGGCACACGGTATTCCAGACGCACCCGGCCCTTGCCGTCCGGTTCCATGTTCTGCAGCTCGCCACGGCGGCGACCCAGCGCCTCCATCACGGCGCCCTGGTGCTCTTCCTCCAGGTCCATCGTCAGCGCCTCGTAGGGCTCCTGGCGCTCGCCGTCCACCACCTGCAGACGCGGCTTGGGTCGCGACACCGCCAGCTCGTAGCCTTCGCGACGCATGTTCTCCAGCAGGATGGTCAGGTGCAGCTGGCCACGGCCCGACACCACGAAAGTGTCGGCATCCTCGGTGAACTCCACGCGCAGCGCCACGTTGGCCTGCAGCTCGCGCTCCAGACGCTCGCGGATCTGGCGGCTGGTGACGTACTTGCCCTCGCGGCCGGCCAGCGGAGACGTGTTGACCAGGAATTCCATGGTCAGCGTGGGCTCGTCGATGCGCAGCAGCGGCAGCGGATCCGGGTTGCCGATCTTGCACAGCGTGGAGCCGATGTCGATGTTCTCGATGCCGTTGATGGCCACGATGTCGCCGGCCTGTGCAAAAGGCACCACCTCGCGCTCCAGCCCCCGGAAGCGCAGCACCTGGTTCACCTTCACGGTGACCGGCGCCTTCTCGTCGCCGTGCATCAGCAGCACCGATTCACCACCGCGCAACGTGCCGCGGTTGATGCGGCCAATGCCGATACGGCCCACATAGCTGGAATAGTCCAGCGCCGAAATCTGGAACTGCAGCGGGCCGTCCGGATCGTCGGCCCGGGCCGGCACGCGGGACAGGATAGCGTCAAAGAGCGGCGCCATGCTGGGATTCTCCGCCGCTGCGGCAGCCTCGGCCTCTTCCACTTCGTTCACCGCATAGCCCGCCAGTGCCGAGGCGTAAATCACCGGGAAGTCCAGCTGCTCTTCGGTGGCGCCCAGACGGTCGAACAGGTCGAAGGTCTGGTCCACCACCCAGTGCGGCCGCGCACCGGGACGGTCGATCTTGTTGACCACCACGATGGGCCGCAGGCCCAGCGCCAGCGCCTTGCGGGTCACGAAGCGGGTCTGCGGCATCGGGCCGTCCATGGCGTCGACCAGCAGCAGGACGCCGTCCACCATCGACAGCGCACGCTCCACCTCGCCGCCGAAGTCCGCGTGTCCCGGGGTGTCAACGATGTTGATCCGCGTGCCCTTGTACTCGACCGCGCAGTTCTTGGCCAGAATGGTGATGCCCCGCTCGCGCTCCAAGTCGTTGGAGTCCATCACCCGCTCGTTGACCTGCTGGTTGGCCCGGAACGTACCGGACTGACGCAGCAGCTGATCCACCAGCGTGGTCTTGCCGTGGTCGACGTGCGCGATGATCGCAATGTTGCGGATCGGCTGGGTTGTAGATGTGTTGGTGTCAGACACGCTCAGTCTCGAATCGAATCAAAAAGGGCAACCGGGGTTGCGTTTCGTAAAGTCCTTGCGGCACGGATATCCCATCCCTGTCAGGGAGATCCGGCCGGCTCGGCATGTTGTTCAGTCAGTCACAATCAATCAGGCACGATGACCCGCAGTGGCGCCAGACGCACGCTGCCATCGGGCTGCGGTACCTGGCGGGCCAGTCCGGCCAGCCGGCCGGCGTGCAATACCGCCACCTGCCCCTCCGGGGCGTCAATGGCGGGCCCGGCGGGCAACGGCGACGAAAGATCAGCATTCGGGTTCGTTGGGGTCTGCCAGGGCACTGCCTGCCCCTGCGCAAAGCGCCGGGCCTGCTCATCCGTCAGCTCAGCCTGCGGCCAACCGGCCACCAGTGCCAGCAGCCCATGCAGATGAGACTGCGCCGCCGTGGGCCCCTCGGCCAGCAAGGCATCCAGCGTCACCGCATCCTGTACGCGATACTGGCCAACGCGAGTACGCCTCAGACCGCTCAGATGGGCACCGCACCCCAGGGCTGCGCCCAGGTCGCGGGCAATGGAACGGATGTAGGTGCCGCTGCCGCATTCGATGCGCAGACGCGCCCGCTCACCGTCGAAATCCAGCAACTCGATGACATCGACCCGCACCTCGCGGGGCTGGGCCGCCACCGGGGCGCCCTCGCGGGCATGGCGGTACATCGCCTTACCGCCCACCTTCAGGGCCGAATACACCGGCGGCACCTGCTGGATGACCCCCATGAAGTGCGGCAGCGTCGCCAACAGCGCCTCACGCGTGGGGCGTTCATCCGAGCGGGAAATAACCTCGCCTTCCACGTCATCGGTGGCCGTGGTGATGCCGAAGCAGACCTCGGCCTCGTAGGCCTTGTCATGCGTGAGTGCCGCGCCTGCCAGCTTGCAGGCCTCGCCAAACATCAGCGGCAGAACCCCGCTGGCCATCGGGTCCAGCGTTCCTCCGTGACCGGCCTTGTCCGCGCCCAGCAGGCGCTTCACCTTCTGCAAGGCCGTGTTAGAAGACAGGCCCAGCGGCTTGTCGAGCAGCAGCAGTCCGTGGACCTTCAAGCGCGGTGCGTCCGGTCAGTCGTCATGGCGCGCAGCACCAACAGGGGCAGACACCTGGCCTGCCGTTGCAGGGGAGGCACTGGCCAATGCGCCATCGGGCCGCTCAGCCGAGCCTTCCCCGGTGTCCGTCGCCACGTCACCCGGATCGTCGGCCGCCCGCCGCGAGTTGGCCTCGTCGATGAGCCGGCCCATCTCGATACCCCGCTGGGCCGAGGCATCGTGCACGAAGTGCAGCTCGGGCGTGGTGTGGATGCGCACCCGGCGACCGACGAGCGAGCGCAGGAAGCCCGACGCCGCCCGCAGGCCACGCAACGTCTCGGCCACCCGTTCATCATCATCGGGCAGCACCGAGAAATGCACGGTGGCATGCGCATAGTCGGGCGTCAGATCCACACCCGTCACCGTCACCAGACCCAGCCGGGGATCCTTCACCTCGGTGCGGATCAGCTCGGCAATTTCCTGGTGCAGCAGCTCGGTCACGCGCAACGCCCGCCCGGGCGTTGCTCCTGGTCTACGTTTCATGGTGCCTCAGTCCGCTGCAGAGGCGCCCGCGGCGGAAGCCAGCGTCCGGGCCACTTCCTTGACCTCGAAGACCTCCAGCTGGTCGCCTTCCTGGATGTCGCTGTAGTTGTGCAGCGTGATACCGCACTCGAAGCCAGCCTTGACTTCCTTGGCGTCATCCTTGAAGCGCTTGAGCGACTCGATGCGACCCGTCCAGATGACGGTGGAATCGCGCAGCAGGCGGACTTCGGAATCGCGGCGCACCAGACCTTCGGTAACGTAGCAGCCGGCCACCGTGCCCACCTTCGTGACACGGAAGACCTGCCGGATCTCGACCATGCCCAGCATCGTCTCGCGCTTCTCGGGCGACAGCATGCCTTCCATCGCCGACTTCACATCGTCCACGGCGTCGTAGATGATGTTGTAGTAGCGCAGGTCGATGCCATTGGTCTCGGCCATGCGCCGTGCCGGCTGGTCTGCCCGCACGTTGAAGCCGATGACCACCGCCTTCGAGGCAATCGCCAGGTTGATGTCGCTTTCGGTGATGCCACCGACCTGAGCGTGCACGATCTGCACCTTGATCTCGGCATTGCTGAGCTTGAGCAGCGCGTGCGCCAGTGCTTCCTGCGAGCCCTGCACGTCGGCCTTGATGATCAGCGGCAGGGTCTGCACCTCGCCTTCGCCAATCTGGTCGAACATGTTCTCGAGCTTGGCGGCCTGCTGGCGTGCCAGCTTCACGTCGCGGAACTTGCCCTGACGGAACAGCGCGATCTCGCGGGCCTTGCGCTCGTCGGCCAGGGCAATCAGCTCCTCGCCGGCCTGCGGCACATCGTTCAGGCCCTGGATCTCGACCGGAATGGACGGCGTGGCCGAAGCAGCATTCTTGCCGGCCTCGTCCATCATCGCGCGCACCCGGCCCCAGGTGGAACCCACCAGCACCGTGTCACCACGCGACAGCGTACCCGACTGCACCAGCACGGTGGCCACCGGACCACGGCCCTTGTCCAGCCGTGCCTCGATCACCAGACCGCGTGCCGGCGCCTTCTCGGGGGCACGCAGCTCCAGGATCTCGGCCTGCAGCAGCACGTTCTCCAGCAGGTCGTCGATGCCCTGGCCGGTCTTGGCCGACACGCCCACGAAGGGCACGTCACCGCCATACTCCTCGGGCACCACGCTCTGCGCCACCAGCTCCTGGCGAACGCGATCGGGATTGGCCTCGGGCTTGTCGATCTTGGTGATGGCCACCACCAGCGGCACTTCAGCCGCCCGGGCGTGCGAGATCGCCTCGATCGTCTGCGGCATCACGCCATCGTCGGCCGCCACCACCAGAATCACGATATCGGTGGCCTTGGCACCCCGCGCACGCATCGCCGTGAAGGCCGCGTGACCCGGGGTATCGAGGAACGTGACCACGCCACGCGGCGTCTTCACATGATAGGCACCGATGTGCTGGGTAATGCCACCGGCCTCGCCAGACGCCACCTTGGTCCGCCGCAGGTAGTCCAGCAGCGAGGTCTTGCCGTGGTCGACGTGACCCATCACGGTCACGACCGGCGGCCGCGGCACGGCCGGCCCCACGTCCTCGGTAGCCACTTCGTCCAGCATGGCCTCCGGATCATCCAGCTTGGCCGCGATGGCGGTGTGGCCCATTTCCTCCACCAGAATCATGGCGGTTTCCTGGTCCAGCACCTGGTTGATGGTCACCATCTGGCCCAGCTTCATCAGCTGCTTGATCACCTCGGTGGCCTTCACGGCCATCTTGTGGGCCAGATCGGCCACCGTGATGGTCTCGGGCACATGAACTTCACGCACGATCGGCGTCTCGGGCTGCTGCGCCTGGGCAAAGCCACCACGGCGATCGCGGTCATTGCCACGACGCGGACCACGCGTGCGCCAGCCCGTGCCGGTACCGCTGCCCGCATTGCTGTCGTTGCGTCCGCCCTTGGTCGGACGGCGCTTGCGGGAAGCGTCATCCTGCCAGGACGACGAGAGCTTTTCGGACTTGACGTGCTTGTTGCGGCCACCACCACCGGCGTTCTCGGCCGGTGCAGGCGCAGCCTGCTGGCCCGACGGACGATGCAGCGTGCCACCACGACGATCCTTGGCCGCACCGGCAGCAGGTGCCGGCTGCGCAGCCGGGGGCGCCGGCGGCGGCGGGGGCGGCGGCGGACGCCGGCTGGCTTCCAGCAGACGGTTGATTGCGGCTACCTCGGCCTCGGCACGGCGACGCGCCGCGGCCGTGGCATCAGCCTCTTCCTTGGCCTTGCGGGCCGCGGCTGCAGCTTCTTCGGCGGCCACACGGGCAGCTTCCTGCTTGGCCGCGCGCTCGGCCGCCTCGGCAGCAGCCTTCTCTTCGGCCTGCTTGCGTTCCTGGTCGCGTGCCGCAGCCGAAGCGGCTGCCGCGGCACCCGCTTCCTCGCGCATCTTGCGCTGCATGGCCCGAACAGCCTCGGCCTCGCGCTCGGCGTCGGCCTGCATCTTCGCCAGACGCTCCTGCTCGGCGCGTGCGGCTTCCTCGCGGCGGCTGGCCTCGGCCATCGCCTCGTTCTCGCGCTGGCGATCACGCTCCAGCCGTGCGGTCTTCTCGCGCAGCTCGCGGGCCTGACGCTCCATCAGCTCCTTCTGCCGACGGGCCTCTTCCTCGCGCAGCCGACGCTGTTCCTCGTCGATGACCGAGTTGGCCGATTTCACCGGGGGCGGGGGTGCCACCGGCGCGGCAACCGGTTCCGGTGCCGCCGCTGCAGGGGCATTGCCCGGGGTGCCGTCACGCTTCACGAACGTGCGCTTGCGACGGACCTCCACCTGTATGGTGCGTGCCTTGCCCGTGGAGTCGGCCTGCTTGATCTCGGAGGTCTGCTTGCGCACCACCGTGATCTTCTGACGCCGGGGAGCATTCTCTCCCCCACCGCCATGCGACGCCCGCAAGGCCGACAGCAACCGCTCCTTGTCCGCTTCTGACAGCGGATCCGAGGGGGTCTTCTTGTCAACACCCGCTGCGCGCAACTGTTCCAGAAGCACCTCTGCAGGTACTCGCAATTCCGCCGCAAATGTCTCAACGTTCGTACTGGCCATGTGTCCTTCCGCTACTACCGATTCAGTGTGTGCGTCACCTGCGATCGTCACCCCCGACCGACGCGGGATCCAGGGGTGACATCGACATCACGCACCGCCTTCCTCGACGAACCAGTGCTCGCGAGCCTTCAGGATCAATGCCTTGGCCCGCTCCTCGTCGAGTTCGGTGATTTCGATCAATTCGTCCACCGCCAGCTCGGCCAGATCGTCGCGGGTGCGGACATTGGCCTCGGCCAGCTTCACGGCCAGCTCGCGGTCCATGCCCTCCAGCGACAGCAGGTCGTCGGCGGTCTCGTTCAGTTTCTCTTCGGTGGCAATTGCCTGGGTGAGCAGCGCATTGCGGGCACGCTCGCGCAGCTCGTTGACCGTGTCCTCGTCAAAGGCCTCGATCTCGAGCATCTCGTTGAGCGGCACGTAGGCGATCTCTTCCAGGCTGGTGAAGCCCTCGTCGATCAGGATGTCGGCCACTTCGGCATCCACGTCCAGGCGTTCCATGAAGACGCCGCGGATCGCTGCCCGCTCGTCTTCCTGCTTCTTCTCGCTTTCCTCGGCCGACATCAGGTTGATCTGCCAGCCGGTCAGCTCGGAGGCCAGACGCACGTTGCGACCGCCCGTGCCGATGGCCAGCGCCAGATTGTCCTCGTCCACCACCACGTCCATGACGTGACGCTCCTCGTCCACCAGGATGGAGGAGACGTTGGCGGGCGCCAGCGCGCCGATCACGAACTGTGCCGGATCCTCGGACCACAGCACGATGTCAACCCGCTCACCAGCCAGCTCCTGCGTCACGGCCTGCACGCGCGAACCCCGCACGCCCACGCAGGTGCCGATCGGATCGACCCGGCTGTCGGTGGCATGCACGGCAATCTTGGCGCGCACCCCCGGATCACGCGCGGCAGCGCGGATCTGCAGCAGTCCCTGCTCGATCTCGGGCACTTCCAGCTCGAAGAGCTTCATGATGAACTCGGGCGCCGTGCGCGACAGGAAGAGCTGCGGCCCACGACCCTCGCGATTGATGCGGGACACCCAGGCTCGCACGCGGTCACCGTTGCGCAGGTTCTCCTTCGGGATCATCTGGTCACGCGGCAGACGGGCCTCGATGCGCCCCGACTCGATGATGGCGCCTTCGCGATCAACACGCTTGATCGTGCCCGACAGCAGCGAATCACCGCGGGAGAGGAAGTCGTTGATGATCTGCTCACGCTCGGCGTCACGGATCTTCTGCAGGATGACCTGCTTGGCGGCCTGTGCACCGATGCGACCGAACTCGATCTCTTCCAGCTCTTCCTCGATGAAGTCCTCGAGCTGGATGTCCGGATCCTGCTTGCGGGCCTCGGACAGGATGATCTGCAGATCGTGGTCGTCCAGCTCGCCGTCGGGCACCACCTGCCAGCGACGGAAGCCACGGTAGCTGCCATCCTCGCGGCTGATCGCCACGCGGATGTCCACCTCGTCCTTGTAACGCTTTTTCATTGCCGACGCGAGCGCACTCTCCAGTGCGGCAAACACGACGTCGCGCGGAACATTCTTCTCGCGCGCCAGCGCATCGACCATCAGCAACAATTCACGTCCCTGCATAACCACTCCCTAGAAAACCGGCTTCGGCACCAGCCGAGCCCGATCCACTTGCTCAAATCCAAACCGCAGCCAGCGTACATCAGCCGTCTGCAACGCGGCTTCCACCGGATCGGCAGGCACGGGCCGCGCCTTCGGCGGCCGACGACCGGGCACCCCCCGGTTGCGCCCCGGACGGGCGTTGTCCGCCGGCTTCTCGCGCCAGGCCAGCAGCCAGTCGCCCTCGGCTGGCGCAGCGCCCCCGGCTTGCACCACCTCGGGCAGCGCGGCATCCGGACCCAGCAGCTCGCGCACCCGCGCCAGCGCCGGCTCCGCCGACATCAGCACACCCTCGAAGGTGCGGCGACCGTCCTGCGGCATGCGCAGCCAGAGCTTCACCTCGTCACCCGTGAAGCGGGCAAAATCCTGTGGACGACGCAGCCGTCGGTCCAGCCCCGGCGAGGAAATCTCCAGCCGGTCATAATCCACATCTTCCACCAGGAACAGGTGCGAGAGCTGCTCGCTCACCCGTTCGCAGTCATCCAGCGTGATGGGCTGCGCATGATCGACATTCTCGATGGTGATGCGCAGCAGCCCACCGGCGGCGAACTCCACGTCCACCACTTCGTAGCCCATGCCCGAGACCACGGGATCGACCATCGATTCGACGTTGCTGACTGTTGCCGGAGTGCTTCCCACCTGTTGACCCTACCCTGCCGCGCCTGCGCGACCGATTTTCCAGACTGCCGCCCGTACGTGCCGGTGCACGCACGAACAGCCAGAATTGCTGCGCCCGCCACGGATAAAAAAAAATGGGCTGGCCAGCCCATTCCGTACCACGGCGTGGAGCCCGGCCATGACCGAACACCCACCGGCGCCATGCACCCGCCACCCCGTGGCGGCCGTGAAGGCGACCCGGCCGCCATACCTGCGGACCGGCTGCGGCCGGCGCCCTGCAAAGACGCCGGAACCAGCAGGTCCCTTCGCTGTTGCGGGCGGCAATGCCACCTTCGAAGGTATCCTGCAAGACGGCTGATTGTAGCCGACGAATGGTCGAAACTCAAGATCGACCCTCCCTCGCCACACCCCGCCGGTCGAGGCGCACTGCCCCGACCGCCCCCGGAGAACCCCGCTCAGGCCAGGTCAGCGCCCCTTGGCGAAACTCTTGCGGCGCGGTCGCTGCTGGGCCGCGTTGCCGCCGTTGCCACCGGCACGCTTGGCCCGCGGCTGACGGGGCGTACCGTTGCCCGGTGCACGCTGCCCGCCCCAGTTCGCATTGCCGGCATTCGGATCGAATGGCTGGCCCAGGCGCGCTGCAAAGCCCGGCGTCGCCCCCCAGCGCTGCTGACGACCATCCCGCTTCATCGAGCGTGTGATGCCCTCCAGGTGCGCCGAATCCGACGTAGGCTGCCAGTCGTCATCCTCATAATTGATGCGACCCGTCGCCAGGGCCTGCCGATTCCGGGGCGCCACATTGCCGTTGCGCCCACTGCCCTTGCCACTGCGGGGCGCCACGTTGCCATTGCGCTCCTTCACGCGGCGCGGCCGGCGGTCGGGCAGCACAGTCTCGCGCGCCACCTTCGACCAGTCGGTATCACCACTGTAGGACACGGCCTGCGGCAGATACCGGGTCTCGGTCCATCCCCGGCGCTCGCTCACCGTCAGCGTCTTCTTCTCGGCGGTGGGCTCCAGCGTCTTCACCGACACCATGCGCGGCGCCTCGACCTTCTCGGGTGACTGCTGCCGGCCCGCCGTGCGCGAACGCCGCGGCTGCTGACGCTTGCCCCGTGCCTGCTTGCCCGCATCGTCGCCCGGCAAGCCTCCCTCGGCCGCCTGGCGACGGTTGCCCCGGCGTGCGCGCTGCGCCTGCTGGGCGCCGGCCGCTTCCTGTCCCACCTTGCGCCGACCGCCACGGGTCCGGCGCCCGGCCTGTTGGCCCTCGCCACCCGCAGCATTTCCGTCCACCGGCATGACCTGACCAGTCGGCATGGCCGTCCCGGACATGTCCTGTCCAGGCAGCTGCACCATGCCCTCGCCTGTCTGCTGGGCACGCCCCCGCGCCCCGCGCAACATGCGCCTGCGCGCCGGATGGCGGCTACCTGACGGCTGCGGTGAGCCGGAAGCCGCGCCCTGCTGGCCGCTTCCCTGTTGGCCAGCACCGGCCTGAACCGCCTTGCCCGCACCTCGTCCCTGGCGGCGCGGCGCGTCATTTCCACGGCCAGCGCCTTTGCCCCGCCCTTGGGCGTTGCCCGACCTGGTCTCCCGCGCGGCGTCCGCCGCCCCGTCACTCATCTCGGCCACATGGCGGCGCATCTGCTGCTGCAGCTGACGCACCTCGGCCTCGGTCAGGGCGTGCAGGCGACCACGCTGCAACCGCGGCGGCAGCGCAATCGGACCAAAACGGATGCGCACCAGCCGCGAGACGGTCAGACCCACGGCATCGAAGAGCCGCCGCACCTCACGGTTGCGCCCTTCCAGAATCACCACCCGATACCAGTGATTGGCACCTTCGCCGCCGATATCCTCGATGGACTGCAGCGTGGCCGGACCATCCTCGAGCGTCACGCCGGTCAGCAGCTGCTGGCGGATCTCGTCATCCACCCGCCCCAGCACCCGCACCGCGTACTCACGCTCCCAGCCATAGCGAGGATGCATCAGCTTGTTGGCCAGATCGCCCGAGGTGGTGAAGATCAGCAGCCCCTCACTGTTCAGATCCAGCCGTCCCACGGCAATCCAGCGCGCCCCACGCAGACGGGGCAACCGGTCAAAGACCTTCGGCCGTGACCCCGGATCATCACGCGTGACCAGCTCGCCGGTCGGCTTGTGGTAGAGCAGCACCTGAGGCGTCTGCGAGGCCGCGCTGCGCTTGCGCGACAGCGGCTTGCCGTTCACACGGATGACGTCCTCAGGTCCCACCCGCTGGCCCACATGGGCTGGCAGACCGTTCACGGACACCCGTCCGGCGATGATCAGCTCCTCCATGTCACGGCGCGAACCGATGCCGGCATCGGCCAGGATCTTGTGAAGCTTCTCGGCGTCGGGCGACACCGGCCGCCGGGTACCCCGACCCGCATCCCGCAGACCGATGCTGGCCTCGCGGGCAAAGAACGGTACCGGCTCCCCGGGCACTTCCTCGCCATCATCCTCCTCGTCGAAATCGTCTTCGTCGTCGTACCGGTCGTCTTCGTCGCGGAAATCATCGTCATCGAAGTCGTCCTCGTCCGTCGACGCACCGAAAGACGGCACCTCGGAAGCAGACCACCCGGCGTCCACGCCCGCCCCGTTCGAGGACGGCTGCATGTCATGCCCGGAGCGGATGTCGTCGTCCGATGCCTCGCCCACCGGTGCCACACTGGCCGACACATCGGAAAGCCCGTCTTCGGAGACAGGCACTTCATTCGCCATCACGTCCTCGCCCGAAGCGACCTTGCTGCGGCGGGCCGATGCCCGGGGCTTCCGGGCACGACGCGGTTTGGCTTCAGCGTCGACGGCAGCTCCCTCGGCATCGGTGGCCTCCGGATCGGCCGACACGGCATCAACCTGATCTGCTGCAACGTCCACCGCCGGCTTGCGACGCGAGCGGGAGACCCGCCTGGCAGTCTTTGCTGCGGGCTCTTCAGCCGACGAATCGGCAGCGCCCTCCGCCCCCGTCACGCCCTCGGCGTCATCCTTCGCAGCCGTCTTGCGGCGCCGGGTCCTGGGTGCAGGTGTGCCGGCATCAGCGGCATCCGCCTCGGCAGCCTTGCGTCGCGGAGCACGCTTGCGCGCCGCCGCCGTCTCCCCGGCGGACGTCGTGCCCGTGTCCGTCTGCAGCATCGGATCGGCCGATGCACCCTGCCCCTCATGGGCAGCATCGCGCTGCATGTCTTCTTCGTACTGTTCGGTATTCATGCGATGGTCACATCACAGGGGGTTGCCTGCGGACGCTTCCGCAGCGGGTGGTTCTTCATTCACGGCCGTCCCGGCTTCGGGCGCCGCCTCGTTCTTCATGTTCATGTCGACCGGCGCCTCAGCCTCTGCCTCTGCCTCTGCCTCAGCCTCTGCCGCACTGGCACTGGATTCGCCCTCGGCACCAACACCTTCGCCGCCAGCGGATGATGCTCCATCAGCTTCATCGCTGCCGGGCGCTTCAGTACCCTCGGAGGCCTCGGCATTGCCGGACGCTTCGGCGCCCTGGCCGGCCTCTTCGGCAACCTGGGCCGAGGCTGCCGCACCGGTCTGCAGCGCCAGCGCCTCCAGCACATCGGCCGGCAGCGCATCGTCGTCCAGCGCCGGCAGCTCGGTCAGCGACTTCAGGTTCAGGTCATCCAGGAACTGCCGGGTGGTGCCGAACAGCGCCGGCCGCCCCACCACATCCTTCACGCCGATCTGATCGATCCAGCCCCGATCCTCCAGCGTCTTGATGATGTTCGACGACACCGTGACGCCCCGGATCTCCTCGATGTCGCCCCGCGTGACGGGCTGCCGGTAGGCAATGATGGCCAGCGTCTCCAGCACGGCCCGCGAATAGCGCGGCGGCTTCTCGGGGTTGAGCCGGGTGACGAAGCGCGCAATGTCCGGCGCGCTCTGGAAGCGCCAGCCCGAAGCCAGCGCCACCAGGTGCAGCGAGCGATCCAGCCAGTCGTTGCGCAGGCTCTCCAGCACGTCACGCACCGTGTCGGGCCCGATCTCGGCCTCGCCCGCAAACAGCTGGCGCAGATCCGACACCGACAACGGCTTGTTCGCGCACAGCAACGCGCCCTCGATGACTCGTTTGACCTCAGCGGTATTCATCAACCTGATAGCAAAGACGCCGCATACAGCCCTCTCCCAGGGGAACGGCACAGGCAGCTGTCGGTGGGCTGCGCACCCTGCTGCCCGAAACGGGCACGGGGATGGCAGGCCGGACATCCGCGGCCTGCACGACAGGCATGACGGCAGACGACCGGACAGCACGAAAAGCTTGGAAGGACCAGCCAGCGGCAGGCTTTCCCGGCAGAAATCTTCGAGGACGATGCCACGGGCACCGGGCCGGCACGAGTCCGGTCCCGTCGTCCTGCCCGGGACGACTGTCTGTCACAGGAAAGGCAGGCTCAAGACCTGCACGCGAGAACCGCCACGGATACCGGCAGGCACGCACCCGAAGGTACGTCGGCAAACCGTCAAGGGCCCAGCAATGGCCCGGCAACGCGATTCATGGCCGATTGGCTCGCGCCATTCTACCCCAAGTGCCCGTACAAAACGCAACGACGACGCGGCTGCAACACCGCAACCGTTCAGAACGTGTAGCCGATCTGAAGGGATCCGAACGACGGCACGTGCCGCTGCCCCTCGAACTCGCGGGAACGCACCACCCACATGAACTGGGCATTCCACCGTCCCGAGTGCACGCTCATGCCTGCCCCGACGTCCCCCACCAGGCGCTTGCGCCGCACCCGGTGACTGTCATGCCAGGTACTGCCGTCCAGGGTCAGGTCCCGCAGCACGGCACGGCCACCTAGTGTCACGAACCCGGTCCAGCGCGCCGCATCCGTCGCATCCCACGCCACCTCGCCAGGCTCGTTGGACCCCGGACGCAGCGGAGCCGTACCCCCATCGTCCTGAAGATCGGGGCCAAAACGCCATTCCAGGCCGGCAAAGGCGCTGGTCTGCAGGTTGCCCAGACGCATGCCCCAGTGCCCCAGCAGATCCGTGCCACGGACCGCGACCGGCTGCCAGCGCTTCACCCGGTACTGCGCCGCCTCCATGATCGGCTCGTCGGGAAGCTGGTGCGCCCAGCCCCGGAAGCGGGGGGCATTGATCACCCGGTGCACCGCATTCTGCAGCGACTCGCCACGGACCGACGGCCCCACCCAGCCCAGGCGCACCTCATTGCGTACCCGCTGTCCATCCAGCCAGGTACCGGCCGCCAGGGTGGCCACCAGCGTCGCCGCATAGGGACGATCCTTCACCTGCAGCCAGGTGGCACGGCTGTTCTCGGGCGTGTAAATGGCCTGATCCAGCCGGAAACTCACGTACTCGGTGGGAACCCGCCCCACCCCCAGCGCACGCCACAGCGGGCACAGCGGGCCCTCCCCGCCGGACGCCCCCCAGCCATCATGGGCCGCCGTACGTGCCGCCACCTCCAGCATCACGCCGCTGCTGTAGCCATAGTCCTCGCCCGAGGCCAGATCATTGTCGATCTTCAGTCGCACCTGCGTGGCTGCTGTCGGCCGGCACCCCCAGGGCCGGGGCGCATCCTGCCCCGCTTCCGTCGCAGACGATGGACCCGACCAGGGCACCAGAACATCCGGGGCCGGCCGCGGCTTGCTGCCGGGCTCGACGGGATATCCCCTGCCCACCGGATCATCCACCCGATGGACGCCTGGCCACTCGTCCTCGGCCAGCGGCGCCTCCTCGTAGGCGGCATCAGGCTGCAGCACCGCCCCCGGATCGCCAAACGGATCGGACCCCGGCACCGCCCGATCGGGATCGTTCCAGAACGCCATCAGCACGCCACGCGTAGCCCGCTCCGCCTTGCCGCCCGAGGTTGGCAGGCGCCCTTGCAACGAAGGGCCGGATACCGGCAACGCCCGTTGAAGCGAAAGCCCCGTTGCAACGACCGGGGCCGGTTGTGCAGGCTGAAGACCGGTCGCGGCAGCGTGCACCGATCCGGTCGCGGCCAGCCCCAGCCATGCCAGCACCGTCCCGGCGGCCACACTGCATCTGCCATCCTTGACCCTGGTTCCCTGCAAGCTGTGCCGTCTGACCACCATCACCTTCGTTTCCGTGCCTGTAAGTGATTGCAAGTATGCAAGCACACAGGCGCCGAAGGTACCCCACGTGATGGGTAGGCGTCGCTGATTTGCCAACTTCCCGGAGCAACCCGGTCAACGGACGATGGACGTTGCCGGTGTACAACGCCCATCGTCATTCACTGGCGTGTTACCCACGTGCCTTCGGCTGCGAGAACACCATCACGGGCGGCAGCGAGCCACGGAAGCGCTCCACCTCGGCCACCGCGGTATGACCGCAATTGCCCTGCGCCAGCTTCGATGTAGCCACACCCGTCGTCAGCACGTTCACGTCCCCCCACGCGCACAGTGTGTTCGGATCGCGTGAGTTCACCGGGTCATACCAGCCCCCCTCGTTGATCCGGATGGCACCGGGCATGATCTCGTCGGTGACCTTCAGACCGGCCAGGATCTGGCCCCGCTGGTTGAAGACCCGCACCACGTCACCATCCTTCAGGCCACGCGCCTTCGCATCCTGCGGATTCATCCAGCAGGGTTCGCGCCCGGCAACCTCGTAGCTGTTGCGGTTGATGGTGCCGCACAGCTGCGAGTGCAGCCGCATCTGCGGGTGATTGGACACAATGTGCAGCGGATAGCGCGAATCCGAACGCCCCGCACGTTCCAGCGGCTCCATCCAGGTGGCGTGTGGCGGACAGTCGTCATACCCGTATTTTTCGATGGTCCGCGAATACAGCTCGAACTTGCCTGATGCCGTACCCAGCGCGTTGAGCAGCGGATCGGCCCGGAAATCGGCATGCCGCACGAAGTCCCTGGCCTCGGCCGAAATCGGGAATGCCAGCGGCCGGTTGCTCTTCCAGAACACATCGAACACCGGCATCTCCATGCCCTTGGCACGCGACTCGATCTTGGCCGCCTCGTACAGGTTGCGGATCCACTCCATCTCGGTGAGCCCCGCCGTGAACTCCTCGCCCTTGCCAAGACGTTTCGCAATGGCCGCAAAGATGTCGAAATCACTGCGTGCCTCGAACACCGGCTCGACGAGCTTCTTCATCGCCACGATGTGGCTCTGCGCATAATCGCCCATCTGTTCGATGTCGTTGCGCTCATAGGACGTGGTGGCCGGCAGCACGATGTCGGCATGCCGTGCCGAGGCCGTCCACTGCACGTCGTGCACGATGAACGTATCCAGATTGCGCCAGGCACGCCGCATCTCGTTGCGGTCCTGCTGGTGCGAGAACGGGTTGCCGCCCGCCCAGTAGGCCAGCTTGATCAGCGGCAGCCTGATCTCTTGCCCGTTGAACTGCATCACCTTGCCGGGATTCAGCAACGTCTCCACCAGCCGCGACACCGGAATCGAGACAGCCCCGCTCTGCGTCAGCCAGGCTGCTCCCCCGTTGGCCTGCCCCGACGCATCGTCGATGGCCTTCAGGATCGGCGTGGTTGCCGCAGGTGCGCCGCCCGAAGCATAGTGATAGCTCAGGCCATAGCCCCCTCCCGGCAGCCCGATCTGCCCCAGCATCGCCGCCAGCGTGATCAGCATCCAGTGTACCTGCTCTCCATGATGCTGGCGCTGCGTCGAGTAGCCCAGCGCCAGCATCGTGCGGTTGGCCGCGAAGCGGCGCGCCAGGTCGCGCAACGTCTGCGCCGGCACGCCGCAGATTCCTGCAGCCCATTCCGCCGTCTTGGGCGTGCCATCGGTCTTGCCCAGCAGGTACGGCAGGAAGCGGTCAAATCCGGTGGTATAGCGATCAAGGAATGCCTGATCGTGCAACTTCTCCGTGTACAGCGTATGAGCAATACCCAGCATCATCGGCACGTCGGTCTGCGGGCGCGGCGCAATCCACTCGCCGTTCAGCTCCTTGCAGGTCTCCGTAAGGACCGGATCAATGCTGATCACCTTCGTGCCCGCCTTCTTCATGGCGGACACCCCCGGCCAGGCGCCATGGTCGGCCACCTGCCAGGAAATCTGCGAATTGTTCAGCGGGTTGCAGCCCCAGAACACCATCAGCTGGCAATGCTTGGCCAGATTGTCCCAAGCGGTGCATTGCTCATACACCTCCAGCGAACCCGACACGTAGGGCAGGATCACCTGCGCTGCGCCGGTGGAATAGTCACCGCTGCTGTTGGTATAACTGCCCGTCAGGTTCAGCATCCGTCGCAGCAACGTCCGGCAGTTGTGGACGCGCCCCGGACTCTTCCAGCCATACGACCCCGCAAACACGGCCTGCTGCCCGTACTTCTTGCGCACCCGTACCAGCTCGTCGGCCACCAGCTCGATGGCCTTGTCCCAGCTCACCCGCACGAAATCACCACTACCCCGGCCATCCGGATCAGCGCCCGGCCCCTTCTCCAGCCAGGCACGGCGCACCATCGGATAGCGGATGCGCGACGGCGAATAGAGCGAATCCAGCACGCCTGGCAATTGTGGCGACGGTGCCGGATCACCCGACCAGGGCCTGAACTCCACAGCCCGGCCATCCTTCACGATGCCATAGAACACGCCCCAGTGGCAGCCTGAAAGGATGCCCTCCTGCACGTCCTTCCCGGTCTTTCCACCCGCTGCGGCCGCAGGCTCTTCCCCGGTCGCCGACCTGGGTGAATCCTTCCCGGCGGCCCGGGCCAGAATCGGCGCACCAGCCACGCCCAGCGAGGCCAGGACCTGCCCCTCGATGAATCGGCGCCGCGACAGCCGGCCGCCTGTCTGCGCGCCCGTCATCGCAGCCTGCTCAGCGGTTGTCTGCATCCCGTCCACACGGGCGCCTTCCATTCCCGCGCATCCTTCGCGTTCATTGAGCCTGTCCATCATCATTCCTCCTGTCCAGTCCCGTAGCCTATGCTCACCCGAGTCAAAGCCGCGGGCAGCACCTCGGCCATCACCCCGTAATACCCTTCTCCATCCAGCCGTGCCATGGCTCGGCAGAACGGTGCCACCCAGTCCATCTCCACCAGCAGCGCCTGAACCGTCGCCCAACGCGCCTGTCGCAGCGCCTGCGCCAGCGCCGCCAGTTGTACGGCCAGGTGATCAGGTGGCTCATGATTGTCCTGTGCAAGCTCCATTCCGAGCGTTTGCAGCAGGTTCTGCATCCGCGCCACCGGGGCATCGTACAACCGGCCACTGCCCTGCCAGGCGCTGGCATAGGGCAGCGCACAGCGTTGGGGGAACACACCTTCAAAGAGGGCCGTGTACCGACGCTGCAGTGCCACCATCACCTCTTCTTCCGTCTCTTCGGACAGATGCTGCCCCAGGCGTGCCATCAACGTTTCGTTGCCCAGCACCTCGCCCATCTCGCGCAGCAGCATCTGCCCGACCACCGAACGCGCCGCATGAACCTGTTCCCGCTGAGGCACATGAATGAACTGCGCAGCCAGCCAGTCGAGCACGTCCGCCAGATCAGCTGCCGCCGGGTGGCTCACCTCGACAGCCTGCCCCTCCGGTCCGTCACGCCGCTTCAGCATGCCTGCATCTACCGGTGCATTCATCACTTCCCTCCGTGCCCTGTACCGGATGCACCGTCGTCGTGCAGATCCTTCGAGTGGTTCTGCAGGTACGACAGGATCAGGCGATACTGGTCATCGCTGAACGAGGTGAAGCGGCGCATCGATTTCAGCGTTCCAGCCCACTGGTTGGCCGTGAAGTGCTCCTGCTGCGGAAGCACGTGGCAGGCAGAACATGCCTCCTGATAGGCATCCTTGCCATAGGCCCACACCGAAACCCGGTCAGCATTCATGCCGGTCGCATCCGACCAGACTTCCAGCGTCACCGGCATCCAGCGCTGACCGGTATCTGCATCCTGCTCCGGTGTGCCACGCACCATCCTGTCCGTCGCCGCACTGTCCAGCACAGCCGTCATGACCCTCTGGCCGCGCGCCTGGTAGACCACCGATGGTGTTTCTTCCACCTGCCAACCCTTCAGCACCAGCTGCAGGCGATCTCCCTCACGCGCCTTCACCGTCACCTGCGCACCGCCCAGCAGTTTCCCCGGAGCGTTACCCGATTGGCCAACATCCTTCGCATCCAGCCAGACTGCCTTGCTGGTCACCACCGTGGCTGGCTTGCCAACCTCAAAGGTCGAAGCGGCCGACACCGGCAGGCGCGCCGACACCTGGGCCCAGTCCTTCAGCATGACCACCTCGTCGGTATAGTTCGGCGTCGGCATGCGTGGGGCCAGCCTGGACACGGGCGGCAGGTATTTCAGATACAGCGCCATGGCGCCGATATCCTTGGCCGGCATCTGCGACGTGTTGCGGATCACCTCCTCCATGTCACCATCAGCCGCCCGGCCGATCGGACTCACCCCCGTATGCAGGTAACGCGCCAGCGAAGCCGCAGACCAGAAACCGATGCCGGTCTCATCCGGCGTGATGTTCGGGAACCAGCCGGTTCCGGTGGTATCTGGTCCACCCCCATAACGGGTCTCGGCCAGCACGTTGCCCATGAAGCCCCGAGACGAATGGCATTCGGCACAGTGCCCAGGCCCTTCCACCAGATATTCGCCACGCTGGTAGGCCTTGGCCATGTCGCCGGACAGCTCGGCAGGAACTGGCCCCGGCTGCCAGGGCTTCCCATCCAGGAAAGCCAGCCGCCAGAAGCCCACACCACGTCGCATGTTGAACGGGAACTTGAGCTGATGTTCCGGCACCGCATCATCCTCGGCCGGCAGCGTCATCATGTAGGCGTACAGATCACGGACATCCTCACCAGAAAGCCGCTGGTACGAGGTGTACGGGAAGGCCGGGTACAGGTTCTGGCCGTCCAGCCCACCCGGCCCCACGCCCTCGCGCAGTGCCCGGTCGAACTCGGCCAGCGTCCATTTGCCAATGCCGCGCTCGGGATGCGGCGAGACATTGGGCATATGGAAGGTGCCAAACTGCGTCTCCAGCACCCGTCCCCCGCCCAGTACGGTGTCCTTGTCCTGGCCCGGCGTGGCATGACAGGTGGCACAGTCCGAGGCCACGAACACTTCACGCCCGTTCTTCAGGTCTGCCCCTTCCAGCGGCGGCAACTCACGCGCACCATGCAGTGCCGACCATGTCCACGGGGACGTCAGTACCCCATATCCCGCCGCGCCCAACACCACCAGGCTGGCTGCCACTTTCCAGATCCCTCTGCCTTGCCGCCCCATTGTTCGGTTCCTCCTGAAATGGATGGCTCCCTGAAAGCAGGACGGAAACGCTATTGAAACCTGATATAGCGCTTCAACCCCACCCTAGGCGAACAACCACCCTACCGTCATCTATGGCATGGGCGATACGTATAAAGGCTGCAGGGTTGTGAAAGGGATGTAAACAGGCATGCGACCGTCTTGCCGTGCAATCCGGGTTCTGGTCGAATCCACTCAAATTACATCTGCAGGGGAGCCCATGGATCGGCCAGACGAACGCCTGAAGACGCTGCTGCACCAGGAGAGCAACGCACTCGTGCAGGCCATTCTTCAGCTTGCCCTGGCGCACGGCTTCACCGATCAGACCAGTTCGATGCGCGCTGCCTGGGCCGAAGCCGTCGAGCGGATCAATGACTCCCTGTCGACCTGGCTTACGCATGCACGACCACGTCAGCTTGATGGGCGCAACGACTACCGCGTCGACCCCCGCTTCGAGCAACTGCGAGAGATCGCTTGGCGCCATTACGAAGCAGGCGTGCCCCTGGAGCTGCATCAGGGTCTGTTCACCCTGTGCCGCCAGGCGTATCACGAGCATTTGAGGCAATGCCCGCAGCAACCGGATGCCGACGCCCTGCTGGCCGTCCTGGGCGATTTCTTCGACGAAGCCGCCCAGGCCATGCTTGCCCCCTGGGCCATGCGCCCTCCCAGCGAAGAAACCCTGGCCGAGAACATCCGACGACTGACCCGCGAGCGGGATCAGTATTTCGGTGTCCTGGAGAGCCTCAGCGGCCCGGTCTTCATCACAACCGAAGAAGGTCGACTGCAACATGCCAACGACGCTGCACTGCAGTCCTTCCTGGGTCTGTCCGAAGCGGGTGCGCTGCGCTACCGGCTGGCGCTGCAGCACCACCGCGACACGCTGCAGGCTGTGCTCGACGACATCCTTGCCGCAGGCCGACAGGAACTGCACGCCATCTGGCTGGATACGCACGCAGGACGACGCTGCTTCGACATCCGCCTGCGCCCCCTGGAGGACAGCGCTTCCAAGCTGGACCGCTGCCTCATCATCCTGATGAACGATGTCACCGGCCACCAGCGGGCCATCGAGCGTGCCCGGCAGGCCGAACACACCATGTCGATGTTCCTGGCCGCCATGAGCCACGAGATTCGCGGTCCATTGCACAGCGTTCTGGGCGCAGCCGAACTGCTGCGTGATGCCAGCCTGGCAGAAGCCGAGTCCCTGCTGGACCTGCTCGGGCTCTCGGCCGGCGCCCTCAACGCCACACTGGAGAACGTGCTGAGCTTCTCCCGCTTTCGCCACCAAGCCCCCCAGCCCCGGCCCACGGCCGTGCCGTTGCGCAAGATGCTGGCGGATCTGGTACGAACCCAGGATGTGCAGGCCCGGCACCAGGGCGTGCCCCTGCAACTGCAGCTTCCCGCCGAGCTGCCCGAACAGGTCATGCTGGACGGGTCACTGGTGCAGCAGGTGCTGGGCAACCTGATTCGCAATGCGCTGCGGCACGACGATGGCCAGGGCGTGACCCTGGCCGTGAAGATCGATGGCTCCGAGCTGGTCTTCATCGTCACCGACCATGGCCCCGGGCTTCCCCCGGGCATTCAGGCCCAGCTCACCCGTCCGGCCAGTGCGGCCTCCACCCCGCTACCGGACCCCGTGGACAACAGCCACAGCTCGGGCCTGGGCCTGCTGATCGTGCGGCGCATGACCCAGGCACTGGGTGGCCGACTGCAACTGCCAGCCGACGCAAACGGCACCAGCATCGAAGTATGGCTGCCATTGGTACTGCCCGAGATCGCAGCTCCTGACACGAACATCCCTGTACACCCGCCGGAAGCACCGCTCCTCGACCAAAGCTGCCTGCTGCTTGATGACGACCCGATCGGAGCACTGGGCACCATGGCCATGCTCGAGCGCCTGGTCCGTTCAGTGGACCACGCCACCAGCCTGACCCAGGCCAGCGCCCTGCTGCAGACCCAGCCCGATGTCTACGACTTCTTCATCGTCGACACCCGGCTGCCCGATGGCAGCGGTCTGGACTTCGCCCGCCAGGTCCGCCTGGACCCACGCGTGGGCCGCAAGCCGGTGCTGCTGCTGAGTGCCAATACCGAACAGGTCCGCCAGCAGCCCGAAGCCGGCATGCTCTTTGCCGCCCTGCTGGAAAAGCCCCTCGACGCCACCGCGCTAGCCCAGGCGATCCGACGCCACGCCGGCCCCCCACCCAGCAGCCCGAACAAAGAAGACACGCTGTCGATTGCCAACGGTCTGTGGCTGGACACCCCGACGCGGCGGTTGCATATCGACGGCCGCGTCGAGACGCTGTCGCCCGCCGAGACCCGGCTGCTGGTCTGCCTGGCCGCCGCCATCGGCAAGCCCTGCGACCGCACCCGCATCAGCGAGGCCATCTGTGGCCGGGACTGGGTGTACGGCGACCGCACCGTGGACGTGCTGGTCTCCCGTCTACGCCGGCGGCTGCGAGGCAGCGTGGCGCGCATCGTCACCGTGCATGGGCTGGGCTACACCCTCACGGTCGGCTGACGGGCACAAAAGGGAAAGAGGGGCAACAACAGTCGCGCGGGGTGGGGCCATCGCCCCAACAGATTGAACAGGCCAGCCCCCGGCAAATGGGCAGGCCCCGGGGGCGGAACGCAGCGATCAGAACTTCGCTGCGATCTTCTCCAGCGTGTTCCAGTTCCGTGCGGTCGCCGTGATCCGGAAGCGCTTCTCCAGGGCGGTGTGAGACGCGCGCATGGCCTTCACCCCATCAGGGGTCCAGACGAAGGCTGTGCGGCCATGAATCCTGACAACCTCGGGGCTGAAATCCTCGGCCTCCAGCGCGGCGGCCTGCGCCTGAGAGGGCGCGGTGGACAGAAAGATGGCCAGGTACTTCGAGCCGTCGGTTGCGACATCCTGCAGCGGATTGGCACCCAGGATCGCCCGGATCTCGTCGGCGGAGCGCGCCATGACGGGAACATCCACGCCGAAAGCGCTGGCCATCAGGGACCGCACCGACGCGCAGACCTTTTCCTCGGGGCCGGCTGCGGTCACGATGATGTTGCCGCTCTGCCCGATGGTGATCACATCCTTGAACCCCGCACCTTCGAGCTGGGTGACAAGCTCGGCCATCGGAACCCGGTTGATCTTGCCAACATTGATGCCGCGCGGCATGACGAGCCAACGCATCATGCCTGCCCCCCACCTGGCGTTGGAAATGCCCTCAGGGGGCAGAATCACATCCATGGCGCTGATCGCTGCCTGAACGACAGGCAAAAAAAACCCCTGAGCAAATGGATAAGGACTCAGGGGCGGGAGAATGTCGATGGTTGCGGGGGGAGGATTTGAACCTCCGACCTTCGGGTTATGAGCCCGACGAGCTGCCAGACTGCTCCACCCCGCGAAAAGAAGTATAGCCATACTGGATTCCGTTTGCAAGTCTTTCTGCTTGGCCGTAAATTTCACCTCATGAAGTACTGTTCAGAATGCGGCAGTCCCACGCAGATCCTCGTCCCCGAGGGTGACAACCGCCCACGCCAGGTCTGCACCCATTGCCATGCCGTCCATTACGTCAATCCGCGCATCGTGGTCGGTGCCGTCTGCCTGTGGGAAGACCGCATCCTGCTGTGCCGCCGCGCCATCCAGCCCCGCAAGGGCAAATGGACGCTGCCCGCAGGCTTCATGGAAATCGGCGAGACCATGTCAGCCGGAGCCCTGCGCGAGACCCGCGAGGAATCAGGTGCCCGCGCCGAAATCGACGGCCCGCTCTTCGCCATTCTGGATGTCCCCCATGCCGAGCAGGTCCACGCGTTCTACCGCGCCCGGCTGCTGTCCCCCGAACTGGATCCAGGCGAAGAAAGCCTCGACGCCCGGCTGTTCGACGAAAAGGACATCCCCTGGGACGAGATCGCCTTCAGCACGGTAGAGACCACGCTGCGCTGGTTCCTGGCTGACCGCCGCCTGGGCCGCTTCTCGCTGCATGAGGGCCACATCCCTGCCCCATCGGGCAGGCAGCCCACCAATCCGTCCCCGCGCCAGAACGGCAACGCTGGCACGTCCTCCAACAAGGGCGGCCACGGCTGATCTCCCGATCGTTTCTTCCCGCCCGGTCCCATCACCGCATTCCCCTCGCCCCTTCAAAGCCCCACCACCGATGATTCGCTACTGGGTCGAAGCCGACACCCCGCTGCCCGCCGCCGACCGCGACGTGCCGGGCTATCCCGGGCTCATCGCCCTGGGGGCCGACCTGGGCCCTGACCGGCTGGTGGAAGCCTACACACAGGGGCTGTTCCCCTGGTACAGCGCGGGCCAGCCGGTCCTGTGGTGGTCGCCCGACCCGCGCATGGTCGTCTTCGTCGACGAGTTCTCGCCGTCGCGCTCGCTGCGGCGGCTGCTGGCACGCCTGGCCGCCAGCGACCATCCCGGCCCTGCGTCCTCCGTCTCTCCGCATGCCCCCCAGGGCGCCCCGACGCAAGACAGCACTGCCGCCCCTGCCACACCCCGCTGGCAGATCACGCTCGACACAGCCTTTGCCGACGTGATGCAGGCCTGCGCTGAGCCCCGGCCCGGCCAGGACGGCACCTGGATCACTCCCGCCATCCGGGCCGCCTACACGGCCCTGCATCAACGCGGCTTGGCCCATTCCCTGGAGGTCCGTGAGGACGGCCAGCTCATCGCCGGCCTCTATGGCGTCTCCATCGGCCGCATGTTCTTCGGCGAGTCCATGTTCACCCGCCGACCCAACGCCTCCAAGTGCGCCTTCGCCACGCTGATGCACCTGCTGGCCACCCACGGTCTTCCCCTGGTCGATTGCCAGCAGTCCACCCGGCACCTGGGCAGTCTGGGCGGCCGCGACATCTCCCGTGCCGACTTCCTGGCGCACATCCGTCCCCTGCTGGCTGCCCCCGCCCCCGACTGGCAGGCCATGGCCCGCGACATCGCCTGGCCGGACTTCAGCCGATGAGCGACAACCGGCCGCCCTCCCAGCGCTACATCCGGCTATATGTCACGGCCGCCTTTCCCTGCAGCTACCTGCCCAACCGCTTCGCCCGCTCGCAGGTGGCCGAACCTGCTGCCTCCATCGACGCCGACAACTATGGCGAACTGGTGCGTGCCGGCTTCCGGCGCAGCGGCCGCTTCACCTACCGCCCCCGCTGCGACAGCTGCCAGGCCTGCATCCCGGTGCGCGTCCCCGTGCAGCAGTTCCGGCCCGACCGCAGCCAGCGCCGCGCCATCCGCCGCCACGGAAGCCTCATCAGTCGCAACCTGCCGCTGGTCTTCAGCGACGAACACTACGCGCTCTACATCCGCTACCAGCAGGCCCGCCACAGCGGCGGCAGCATGGACGAGGACGACGAGGACCAGTACCGCGAATACCTGCTGCAATCAGGCGTCGACACCCGGCTGGTCGAGTTCCGCACCCCCGACTCCACCCTGGTCATGGTCTCGGTCATCGACGTGCTCGACGACGGCCTTTCCGCGGTGTATACATTCTTCGAGCCCGATCTGCCCGGAGGCAGCCTGGGCACCTATGGCATCCTCTGGCAGATCCGGATGTGCCAGGTACTGGGCCTCGACTACCTCTACCTGGGCTACTGGATCGAGGAAGCGCGCTCCATGCGCTACAAGAGCAATTTCCGCCCGCTCGAACAACGGATAGACGGACAATGGATACCCTTGAAAGACTGAACGCCCTGGGCTACCGGACCCTGCGCCCCCTGCTGTTCCGGCAGGATCCCGAATGCGCCCACCACGCCGGCCTGCGGCTGATGGACCTGCTGGCTGCCGTGCCGGCCGGTCTGCGCCCGACACGCGTCCACGACCCCGTCGAACTGCTCGGCCTGTCCTTCCCCAACCGCGTCGGCATCGCGGCCGGCATGGACAAGAATGCCAGCCACATCGACGCGCTGGCCGCACTGGGCTTCGGCTTTCTCGAACTGGGCACCGTCACTCCGCTGCCCCAGCCCGGCAATCCCAAACCGCGCCTGTTCCGCCTTCCCCAGGCCCAGGCCATCATCAACCGCTTCGGCTTCAACAACGAGGGGCTGGAAGCCTTCGTGCGCCACGTCCGTGCCTCCCGGGCCTGGCAGAAGCGCCAGGCGCTGCCTGCCGGCGCCCCCTGCCAGCCCGACACTCCGCCGGTTCTGGGCCTGAACATCGGCAAGAATGCCGCCACCCCGCTGGAATCGGCCACGCGCGACTACCTCACCGGCCTGGCCGCCGTCATGCCTCTGGCCGACTACGTGGCCGTCAACATCTCGTCACCCAACACCGCCAACCTGCGCAAGCTGCAGGGCGGCAACGAACTGGACGAGCTTCTGGGAGCCCTGGACCGCGAGCGCCAGCGACTGGCCACCTCGGTGGGCCGCAATCCACCCCTGCTGCTCAAGATCGCGCCGGACCTTGATGACGACCAGATTGCCGTCATCATCGAGGCGCTGGTACGCCACCACATCGACGGCGTCATCGCCACCAACACCACCCTCTCGCGTGAGGCCGTCAAGGGCCTGCCCCACGCCGAGGAAGCAGGCGGCCTCTCGGGCCGGCCCGTGTTCGAGGCCTCCAACCGGGTCATCCGTGCCCTGCGTGCCGGCCTGCCCGCCCGCTACCCCATCATCGGCGTGGGCGGCGTCATGTCGGCACAGGATGCCGTGGCCAAGATCGAGGCGGGTGCCGACCTCGTGCAGATCTACAGCGGCCTGGTCTATGAAGGCCCTGCCCTAGTCTCCGCAGCCGCTCGGGCCATTCACCGGCATGATGAGACGATGCGCTAGAATCACGGTCAGCAGATACATCAGTCCGTGGAAGGGTCCGATCCGGGTCCTTCCCCAGAGCCCTCCTTGAGCCCTGATGACAGACAACACACCTCCTGAAGCCACCATTCCCCCCCAGGCTGGCGCCGAGCCCGCCTCGCGCCCTGGCAAGGGCATCAAGACCACCATCCAGGTCCTGGAACGCATGGTGTCGCTGCTCGACACGCTGGCCCAGCAGCCCCGGGCCGTCAGCCTGAAGGAACTGTCCAGTCGCACGGCGCTGCACCCGTCCACCGCTCATCGCATCCTCAACGACCTGGTTACCGCCCGCTTCGTCGATCGCGTCGACACCGGCAGCTACCAGCTGGGGCTGCGACTGCTGGAGCTGGGCAACCTGGTCAAGGCCCGGCTCAACGTGCGCGACGCCGCCATGGGCCCCATGCGCGAGCTGCACCGCCTCACCGGCCAGCCCATCAACCTCTCCATCCGCCAGGGCGACGAGATCGTCTACATCGAGCGCGCCCTGTCCGAGCGCAGCGGCATGCAGGTAGTGCGCGCCGTCGGCGGGCGGGCGCCCCTGCACCTCACCTCGGTCGGCAAGCTCTTCCTGGCCGGAGAAAGCCACCGCGCGCTGCAGAACTACATCAGCCGCACCGGCCTGGCCGGCCACACCCGCAACAGCCTCACCGACCCGGCCCGTCTGGAGCGCGAACTGGCCCAGGTGCGCTCCCACGGCTTCGCGCGTGACAACGAGGAACTGGAACTGGGCGTGCGCTGCATCGCTGCCGGCATCCGCGACGACTCGGGCGATCTGGTGGCAGGCCTGTCCATTTCGGCCCCGGCCGACTTCCTGCAGAACGGCTGGGTCGAACAGCTGTGCCGCACGGCAGCGCAGATCTCGGCCTCGCTCGGCTACGACGCCAGCGAATCGAACAGCGCCCACTGAGTCGAGGGGTCACAGCAGTGGCCATCACGGCCGGGCCATGAACGCCCGCCCGCCGTTCACCGAAACCCCACCCATGAAAAAGGCCCCGGAGGGTGCGTGATGCACCGTCCGGGGCCTTTCTTTGTTCATCCTGGGCTGGTCAGCCTTCCAGGAAGCGTCGGATACGGTTGGCATCAGCCACCCGCGAATACCGTCCCTGCGAATCCAGCAGCACGATGATCATCTGCCGGCCGTTGACGCGAGCCTGCATCACCACGCAATTGCCCGCCTCGTTGATGAAACCCGTCTTCTGCACCGTCAGGCCCCATTGCTGGTTCCCCACCAGCGGGTTGGTGGTGTGAAAGACCCGGGTACCGTAGGCCGTGCGCACCTGCAGCTGGCTGGCCACCGAGAAACGACGGATCTCCGGATAGCGCGCCGAACGCGCCACCAGCAAAGCCAGATCACGCGCCGTCGACACGTTCGAGGCCGACAGCCCGGTCGGGTCCAGGAACACCGAATCCCACATGCCAATCTCGCGCGCCTTGCGGTTGGCCGCCGCCACGAAGGCCGTCACCCCGCCCGGATAGCTGCGCGCCAGCGCGTGTGCTGCCCGGTTCTCGGAAGACATCAGCGCCAGCTGCATCAGCTCGGCCCGGGTCAGCTCGGTACCCACCGGCAGGTGCGAGGTGCTGTAGCGCTCGGTATCGCGGTCCTCGGCCTCGATGCGGATCTTCTCGTCCAGCGGCTGGCCACCGTCCAGCACCACCATTGCCGTCATCAGCTTGGTCAGCGAGGCAATGGGCAGCACCGCCGACGAATTCTTGTCATACAGGATCTTGCCGTTTCGCGGATCCACCACCAGCGCCACGCTGGAACGCAGCGCCAGCGGATCCGGGATGCGGTTCAGGCCGGCTGCCTCGCCCAGCGAGCCACTGGCAATGGCCGGCAGTTCCGATGCACGGGGTGCGAAGCTCTCGTTGCTTGCCAGCGACACCGTGCGCGCACCGACCCCGGCGCTCCCCGTGCCCAGCAGCTGTGGGCGCGCAGACGCAGACCGTCGCTGTTCCTGGGCCGCCGCTGCCATGGCAGATTCGACACGCTTTCGCTGCGCTGCAGCATCACGCCCCTTCCCGGAGCGAACACCGGTCGTCGAGGCTACACGCACCGGGCTGAGGGCGGCTTTGGCGACAGGCTTCTTCTTGGCATCAAATTGCGCGCTTTTGTTACCAATTTTGGTTGTTTTGGCGGCAGACGTCGCCTTGACGGCAACTGTCTTGCCCGATTTTGCGCTGGCACTGCGTGAGGCGCCCCCTCGGGTTGCGGATGCAGCGGCCTTCGTGCCTGCTGCCGTCTTGCGCGTGCCCTTGGAGGCAGCCTTGGCATTGCGCGATGCCCCCGCCTTGCCACTGACCCCGGCCGAAGGCTTCTGGGCCGGCGCCGCCTGAGCATGGGCCCCCCCTGCCAGCAGCATTGCACTCACCAGCACCCTGGACACCCACGACAACGTAACTGCGCGCACCATCTTTCCTTTCGCCACAACCTTGAACCAATGCGTACATTCTAATAGCTAAATCATTGTTTTTTCAATGTGTTACCCGTATAGCCTTAAGCAGCGCCTAAAGTTGCGCTCCGCCCACACACGCCACCGACCGCCCATCCCCCGAAGATCCCCGCCCAGCCTGCATTCACCGGAATTCGTCGCCGAATGACCGACGGATGCAGCCCCGGAACCGACGAGTGGAAGCCCTGTTTTTCGTGATATATACAACATATTCCGTAACAAGACTTGCTTTCATTGCCTGATTGAGCGCCCCGAGCGAAAGATCCGTCAGAAAGGCCATGCGTAACCATCCGCGGCAAGACGTTGCATTGCAGCAAATCCTGTTCATCTTCCACGCCATTCAGGTGCCCTGGGCGCTGGACACCCTTGCCTCCACGCTCGACACGCCCTCACCCTGGCACAGGTTCCCGCACAAACGACAAGGGCCGGCAAAGCCGGCCCCTGAAGTCACAGAACGCCCCGCGTGGGATCAGAGCATCGTCTTGTCGCGCACGGCCCCCTTGTCGGCCGAGGTGGCGAAGTGCCCGAACACCTTCAGCGCGAACGACACCTCACGCTGCCGGTTGCGGGGTTTCCACCCATGCACCTCCATCGCGGCGCGGCGCCGGGCCAGCTCCTCTTCCGGAACCTCCAGCCGGATCGAACGGTTCGGGATGTCGATGGCGATCGTGTCACCGTCCTCGACCAGGCCGATCATCCCGCCAGACGCTGCCTCCGGCGAGACGTGCCCGATCGACAGCCCCGACGTGCCCCCCGAGAAACGACCATCGGTCAGCAACGCACAGGCCGCCCCCAGACCCATCGACTTCAGGTAGCTGGTGGGATAGAGCATCTCCTGCATGCCCGGGCCGCCCTTGGGGCCCTCGTAGCGGATGACCACCACATTGCCGGCCACCACATCGCCACCCAGGATGCCGGCCACGGCGTCTTCCTGGCTCTCGAAGACCTTGGCCTTGCCCGTGAACTTCAGGATGCTCTCGTCCACGCCCGCCGTCTTCACGATGCAGCCGTTCTCGGCCAGGTTGCCCGACAGCATGGCCAGACCGCCATCCTGACTGTAGGCATGGGCCCGGTCGCGGATGCAGCCCTCGGCCCGGTCCTGGTCCAGCGTCTTCCAGCGGCAGTCCTGCGAGAACGCCTCGGTCGTGCGGATGCCTGCCGGGCCTGCCCGGTAGAAGGTATGCACCGCCTCGTCCTGCGTCTGCATGATGTCGTAGCGCGCCAGCTGCTCCTGCATCGACACGCCCAGAATGGTGCGCGTCTGGTTGTGCAGCAGCCCGGCGCGGTCCAGCTCGCCCAGAATGGCCATCACGCCACCGGCACGGTGCACATCCTCCATGTGGTACTTCTCGGTGTTCGGTGCCACCTTCGACAGGCAGGGCACCACGCGCGACAGCCGGTCGATGTCGGCCATGGTGAAATCCACCTCGGCCTCCTGCGCCGCCGCCAGCAGGTGCAGAACCGTGTTGGTGGAACCGCCCATGGCGATGTCCAGGCTCATCGCGTTCTCGAAGGCGTCGCGCGTGGCCAGCGCACGCGGCAGCACCGAGGCGTCGTCCTCCTGGTAATAGCGGCGGCACAGTTCCACGATCTGGTCGCCGGCCCGCAGGAACAGCTGCCGGCGGTCGGCATGCGTGGCTAGGCACGAACCATTGCCCGGCAGGCTCAGCCCCAGCGCCTCGGTCAGGCAGTTCATGGAATTGGCCGTGAACATGCCCGAACAGGAACCGCAGGTCGGACAGGCCGACTTCTCGATCATGTCGCTGTCGGAATCGCTCACCGTGGGGTCGGCGCTCTTGTAGATGGCGTCCACCAGGTCCAGCTTGATCACCTTGTCGGCCAGTTTCGTCTTGCCGGCCTCCATCGGCCCGCCCGACACGAACACCGCCGGAATGTTCAGTCGCAGTGCGGCCATCAGCATGCCCGGGGTGATCTTGTCGCAGTTGGAGATGCACACCATCGCGTCCGCACAGTGCGCATTGACCATGTACTCGACCGAGTCGGCGATCAGGTCGCGCGAGGGCAGCGAATACAGCATCCC
>ERZ772977.231-NODE-231-length-43857-cov-7.297315_pt1 | contig 43857 bp, 36 predicted proteins | sample MGYA00511131_ERZ772977 | MGnify/ENA primary metagenome ERZ772977 (study PRJEB29015, sample SAMEA2737935) | human oral metagenome | biome: human oral; feature: human-associated habitat; material: dental | place: China | collected 2151 ...
GATCTATGCGCAGGTGACGGACAAAAAGATCTCGGAAGACATGGACAAGCTGATCAAGAAGCAACAAGCGGCGTCAGCGTGATCTCCGGACGGCTGTTCCAACATGATGCGGTATGCCTTTTCCCTTTCATCGAATAGATCTTACTACATGAATACAACAGGTATAAAGCGATGAAAGAAGAGGGGGTGGTGTGTAGTCAAGAAATCATGCCTTCTACTACCTCATGTTGTGCCGTATATCTCCCCGAAAGAGATTTGCTATGTTGAAATCGTTCAAGACGAATCAGCCGATTTTCCGAATCCCGACCTCGGACTTCCGGCTGGGCAGTATTTCGTGTGTGTAATTAAAGGCGGGCTGACCGAAGAGCAGAAAGTCCCTTGGTCTGTCCGATTTCATGTATGGACGAACGACGACTCCAGTAAAACACCTCACCTCTCTATCGCTCCTTTTAGCTTCGGGGAAGCTTTGGCGCGTGTGTCTCATTTCGGAGGGGCGCAGGTGTTTTCTTGGGGTGATTCATAGGGTTAGTTTTTCGTATAGGATCAGGTGGTGACTTTGGAGCCGAACCGCCACGGAGGCCGCTCCGGGGGCAAGGCGTTTTGTAGCACAAAACGGTTTTTGTGGCACAAAAACACACCTTGCCGGGCCCCAGAATAGGAGGTGCCCGTACCCTGAACACTTGCACTCAATACATGCAAGTGTTCGGGAGGGCATTGCACGCTAAGCGTGCATGTGTTCAGAGCTTCCGCCATACTTCGATGCTGTCCTTGTACCTATCGAGATGCTCCAGAAGCGTACGCTCGACATCGCCTGATATGCTGGTGCCTCGTAGACCGATTCAGCGGACGACAAAGTCCAGCTTTTGCTGGGTCTTGTCAGAGACATAGACCGCCTTGCTTCGGCATAGCCGCTAATGCCGCCGCTGCGGTAGTCCTGCAGCGTGCGGGCGCTGAGTTTGAGTCGTTCGCACACCTCCTCGTCGATAAGGTCCCCCCCCTCCGCGTGAGATATGCCTCTCTATGAGTCGAGAGTGAATAAGGAAGACGCTGAAGACAGGCGGGCTTGATCGCGAGAAATTCCCCCGGCAGGCGGCCTGCCAACGTCACCGGAGTGTTCGATAGTCCCGGCAGGCGTCCTGCCAGCATCGCCGGAATGTCCGATAGCCCTGGCAGGTGGCCTGCCAGCGTGAGTGTCTTGCTCCTGCCCAGTTTTTGTGTGAACGTTACTGTTGCCAACCTCCCAAAGAGGTGTAAAGTCTAAGCCCAATGCAAATGCTCCCTCAATACGGGAAGGAAAAATTCAAATGAGAAGCATCTGAAAATCAGCATATTATGTTTTATACACAAAAGATTGCAGAAAAATTTCTCTATTTCCTTGGTTGTATTTCGGATTTCGTTTTACGTTTGCGGCCGAGTTGGTGATCCGATCGCCAATGTTCGGAAGGATCGGATTGAAAAGGGAACCCGGTGCGAATCCGGGACTGCGTCCTCAGCTGTAAGTTCTTAGCAAAGTGATTCCGCATCCGCAAGTGTCACTTTTTCATGTAATGAAAAGGGAAGACCCCGCGGGATCAAAGAACAAGTCAGAAGACCTGCCACCTCAGGCATGATTTTTTGTTCGGGGAAATGCGAACAGAGAATTTGACATAGTAGCGTTTCAAAGACATTCAAACGAAGACGGGCTGAGCACCGCTCTCTTGCGTCGTACGCATCACGGGAAAGATGCGGCATGCCTTTTTCGATCAGCCCTTATATAGGCGCAGACGAGAGGCCAGAGAGGAGGATGCGGTGCATCCTGACTGTAGGGAAAATATGCTTGCGCAGCAAGCATACGGAAGGTATGCGCATACCTAAATCACTGCGCCATTTCTCAGGAATGAGGAGTGCGACGTCTCGTATAATGTCTTGATGAACAGAGCTGTTTTGATTGTAACTTGATAAAGAAATTGAGATATAGTGGTTTTTGAGTTGTACTAAAAATTCAGAGTTTATGATGACACGAGATGAGTACATTGCGAGCCTTCGCAAAATGAAATTGAACGTCTACTACATGGGCGAGAAAATCGAGAACCCAGTGGATCATCCCATGATCCGCCCGTCCATGAATTCAGTAGCCTTGACTTATGAACTGGCAGAACAGGACGAATACAGAGACCTGATGACTGCAACCTCCAACCTTACCGGGAAAACGATCAATCGCTTTACACACTTGCACCAAAGCACCGATGATTTGGTGAAAAAGATCAAGATGCAACGCCTGATGGGGCAGAAAACGGCCTCATGCTTCCAGCGTTGCGTAGGGTTAGACGCTTTCAACGCGATTTACGCCACGACTTACGAGATCGATGCCGCTCATGGCACGGATTATCATCGGCGATTCGTGGAATACATGAAACAGGTACAGGAAGGCGACCTTGTAGTGGACGGTGCCATGACCGACCCAAAGGGAGACCGTTCTCTGGCACCCTCACAACAGGAAGATCCGGACATGTATGTACACGTGGTGGATGTACGCCCGGATGGTATCGTAGTCCGTGGAGCCAAGGCGCACCAAACGGGGGCAGTCAACTCGCATGAGCATTTGATCATGCCGACCATTGCTTTGAAGGAAGCGGATAAGGCTTATGCCGTATCGTTTGCTGTCCCGGGTGATGCCGAAGGGGTGATCATGATCTATGGACGCCAGTCGTGCGACACGCGCAAGATGGAGGATGGAGCCGACATTGATGTCGGTAACTCGCAATATGGCGGCCACGAGGCGCTCGTCATCTTCGACGATGTCTTTGTACCCAACGAGCGCGTCTTTATGTGTGGCGAATATGAATTCGCGGGCACGTTAGTTGAGCGTTTCGCCGGCTATCACAGGCAGTCGTATGCCTGCAAGACGGGTGTGGGCGATGTGTTGATCGGGGCGGCAGCCTTGGCGGCCGATTATAACGGTGTGCCAAAAGCGAGCCATATCAAAGACAAACTGATCGAGATGATTCATCTGAATGAAACACTGTGGTGTTGCGCCGTAGCCTGCTCGGCAATGGGACGCGCTATGCCCGCGGGGAACTTTATGGTGGACTTGCTGTTGGCAAATGTGAATAAGCAAAACGTTACACGGTTCCCGTACGAGATCGCTCGGTTAGCAGAAGATATCGCGGGTGGATTGATGGTGACGATGCCGGCTGAGCAGGATTTGCGCCACAAAGAAATCGGCCCATACGTCCGCAAATATTTGCAGGGAGCCGTGGGTAAAGACACGGAAAACCGTATGCGTGTGCTCCGCCTCATTGAGAACATCACACTTGGGACGGCCGCCGTGGGCTACCGCACTGAGTCGATGCATGGTGCGGGATCGCCGCAGGCACAGCGCATCATGATCTCCCGACAGGGTAATCTGAACGCGAAAAAGGAACTGGCGAAACGGATCGCCAAGATCGACGAAAGCAAAGACCGTAAATAGCGATGTCAGACGTCGATACGTTGAAAGAAAGAGTCGAACGGGTGATCGAGGATAAGGTTCGTCCTGCACTTCGTTTCCACGGTGGCGATATTAGACTCGTTGAAGTGACAGGGAAGGATGTAAAAGTTCGTCTATTGGGTGCTTGCTGTTTCTGCCCTTCTGCACAATCCACGATGGAGGATATCGTAACCGGATCGCTCAGGGAAGAATTAGGTGACGAGATCGGTCGCGTGATTCTTTGGGATGCAATAAGCGACGAGCTACTCGATTTCGCCCGCGACTTTTTCAAACGCAAACAGGCACAAAGTCAATAGATATAACGTATGACCATGAACAGAGAAAGACCATTGGCCGAAAAGACCGTCACGGCGGACGAAGCCATTCGAGCCATAAAGAGCGGCGACCACGTTGTCTTTTCGCACGCTGCCGGTGCGCCGCAGGAGATCCACCGCACGCTGGTGAGACACAAAGAGGATTATTCGGGCGTGGAGATTTTCCATCTCATCTGCCTCGGCAGTGGAGACTATATGGCTCCGGAGATGGAGGGACACTTTCGCCATTGTGCTGCCTTCGTAGGGGCCAATTCGCGTCGCGCTGTGGCCGAAGATCGGGCCGACTTCATCCCCTGCTTCTTCTTTGAAGTGCCGGGATTCTTCCGCCGCAAACTGTGGCCGGTAGACGTGGCTGTGATCCATGTTTCCCCGCCGGACTTGATGGGTAATTGCAGCTTCGGCGTGTCGTGCGACTACACGAAGCCTGCGGCTGAGGCTGCGCGCATCGTCATTGCCGAGATGAACGACCAAATGCCGTACATCGGTGGAGACAACTTCATCCACGTGTCGCAGATCGACTACATCGTGCCCTGCTCCAACCCGCTGCCGGAGGTTCCTCCGGCCAAGACCGGAGCTGTGGAGGATGCTATCGGCCGATACTGCGCCGAATTGGTGGAGGACGGATCGACTTTGCAACTCGGCATCGGCGCCATACCCGACGCTGTGCTGAAATGCCTATCCGACAAAAAAGACCTGGGGCTGCACACCGAAATGTTTGCTGATGGCGCTATCGATCTTATCGAGCGAGGCGTGATCAATGGCAGCCGGAAGACACTCCATCCGGGTAAACATGTAGCGACCTTCCTCATGGGCAGTCGTCGGTTCTACAACTTTGTGAACAACAATCCAGACGTCGAAATGCGACAAGTAGACTACGTCAACAACCCCTGTGTGATCATGAAAAATGAGAAGATGGTAAGCATCAACTCCTGCATCGAGGTCGACCTGATGGGCCAAGTGACGTCAGAATGTATCGGACTGACGCAATTCAGCGGAACGGGCGGACAGGTGGACTACGTGCGCGGAGCGGCTCTCGCAGACGGTGGCAAGTCGATTTTAGCCATGCCTTCGACCGCAGCCAAGGGAACCATCTCACGCATCATGCCCTACCTCTCTCACGGAGCGGCCGTAACGACCCCGCGTGACGACGTGGACTACATCGTGACCGAATATGGCATTGCTCACCTCAAAGGCAAGACGCTAAAAGAGCGTGCCAGACTCTTGATCAATATTGCCCATCCCAACTTCAGGGACAATTTAGAGGAGGAGTTTCGGAAGCGATTCAAGAAATAAGGTAACGGGCTGACACCGCCCCTTTCTCCCCCCCCGAAAAATCATTGATAAAAAGAGCACACGGACGGACACCGAAGTTCCGCCCCAGCATCCAACTTACCCTCAAACTACATTTTACTACCTACTTATTATGCAATTGTTCAAACTGAGAAGCAGACTGCATGAGTTTGCACGGTTCGCCGACTTTGCCGACGAGTTCCGGTTGAATGAAAGAGACTTGGTCATCACCAACGTCTTCTTGTATGATCCGTTTATGAAGCCGCTCGGCCTGAAATGCCACTTCGTCATGCAGGAGCAGTATGGCCAGGGCGAGCCCTCGGACGAGATGATGAATGCTATCCTGCGCGACGTAAAACCACTCTCCTTCGACCGCGTTATTGCCATCGGCGGCGGCACAGTGATTGACATCTCGAAACTTTTCGTGCTGAAGGGAATGGACAATGTGGTCGACGCCTTCGAGCGCAAGATCCCGTTAGTGAAGGATAAGCAGCTCATCATCCTGCCCACGACGTGCGGCACAGGGAGCGAAGTGACTAATATTTCGATCGCCGAAATCAAGTCGAAGCAGACGAAGATGGGTCTGGCTGACGATGTACTTTTCGCTGACGACGCCGTGTTGATCCCCGAGTTGTTGCAGGGGCTGCCGTACCGTTTCTACGTGGCAAGCTCCATCGATGCGCTGATCCACGGCATGGAGTCCTACCTCTCGCCCAAGGCCAACCCCTACACGCAGCTCTACAGTAACGCCGCGATCAAGATCATTATCGACGTCTTCTCCATGATCGCCAAGCAGGGCGAGTCAAGCCGCTTCGAATGCTTAGGAGACATGCTGACGGCGAGCAACTACGCCGGTATCGCGTTCGGCAACGCCGGAGTTGGCGCCGTGCACGCCCTGTCGTATCCGCTCGGCGGAACATACCACGTGCCCCACGGCGAGGCCAACTATCAGTTCTTTACCGAGATCTTCAAGCTCTACCAGCTCAAGGCGCCTCACGGAAAGATCGAGGAGCTCAACCGCATCCTCTCCGAATCGCTCCAATCCAACGGTTGGGGCGGGGTCTACGAACAGCTGGACGAGCTGCTGTCTCATCTGCTCAAGAAGAAACCCCTCCGGGAGTACGGCATGAAAGAGGCTGACATCGATGGTTTCACGCAAAATGTGATCAAGACGCAGCAGCGCTTGCTGGCGAACAATTACGTGGCGCTGTCGGAGGATGAGATCCGCGATATTTATCGCAAACTGTATTGATGGCTGCTTGCAACGGTGTTGCAAACACCAAAAAGTTTTTCGAGGCACTTGCAACGGCGTTGCAAACGCTAAAAACGGGGGTAATAACGCTTGCGGAACTCCCGCAAATGCCCAAACGAAGAATTTGATGCTTACGGAACTTCCGCAAATGCCCAAACGAAGATTTTGACGCTTGCGGGACTTCCGCAAACGCCTAAACGAAGAATTTGATGCTTGCGGAACTTCCGCAAATGCCCAAACGAAGAATTTGATGCTTGCGGAACTTCCGCAAATACCCAAACGAAGAATTTGACGCTTGCGGAACTCCCGCAAACGCCCCCCAGAAGAATTTACATACACTCTCACTGAATTTTCAACACTACACACCCCAACAGAGATGGAAATCAAAGAAATGATCGCTTGCGCAGAGAAGGCGCAGCAAGAGTACGAGGAGCGTTTTAATCAGGACGCCGTCGATGAGGTCGTCAAAGCCGCGACCAAGGTGATTTATGACAACGCCGAGATGCTGGCGCGTCTGGCAGTGGACGAGACCAAGATGGGCGTCTACGAGCATAAGGTGGCTAAGAATCGCAACAAGGCGAAAGGCATCTGGCTGAACCTGCAAGGCGAAAAATCGATGGGCGTGCTGGATATCGACGATCGCACAGGGCTTATCAAGATTGCCAAACCCGTAGGCATCGTGGCCGGCATCACGCCGATGACGAACCCCATCGTCACACCGATGGCTAACATCGCTTTTGCGCTGAAAACGAAGAACGCCATCATCATCGCTCCGCACCCCCACGCCCGCCATTGCTCCACGCTCACCGTGAACATGATCAACGAGGCGCTGGCTAAATACCACGTGCCCGAGGGACTGGTGCAGGTGATCGAGGAGCCGACGATACAGAAAACGCAAGAACTCATGTCGCGCGTCGATGTCGTCGTGGCCACGGGTGGCATGCAAATGGTACACTCGGCCTACTCCTCCGGCAAACCCTCCTTCGGCGTGGGAGCCGGCAACGTGCAGGTCATCCTCGACCGCAACATCGATTATGACGAAGCCGCCGACAAGATCATCACCGGCCGCGCCTTCGACAACGGCATCATCTGCTCCGGCGAGCAGTGCTTCCTTTATTATGAGAAAGACAAGGAGGAGATCTTCGGCGCCTTCCGCAAGTATGGTGCCTACTTCGTGCCTGAGGCAGATCGCGATCGGGTGGTCAATGCCATCTTCAGCGACGGCACCATCTGTCGCGACATCGTCGGCCAGAGCGTGGCGACCATCGCCCGAAAAGCCGGAATCACCGTGCCCGAAGGCACACGCATCCTCGTCGTCGAGGCACACGGTATCGGCCGGGAAGACCTCATCTGCAAGGAAAAGATGTGTCCCGTCATGACCTGCCACTCCTATAATTATTTCGAGGAGGCCCTCGATTATGCCAAGACAAACCTCTTCATGGAGGGAAGTGGTCACACCGCCGGCATCCACTCCAACAATCAAGCGAACATCATCAAGGCCGGCATGGAGATCTCCGTCTCCCGACTGATCGTGAACGCCTCCTGCTCCATCACGGCCGGCGGATCCATCCAGAACGGCCTCTCCGTGACCACCACATTAGGCTGCGGCACATGGGGCAACAACTCCATCTCCGAAAACTTCACCTACAAGCATCTGCTGAACATCACTCGCATCGCCCAAATCTCACCGCATATCCAAATGCCGAGCGACGAGGAAATCTGGCAGATGAAATAACTCCACGCCTTCGGACATACACATATTCCAATCGCAACATGGATTTCAATCTGACTAAGCAGGAAGAACTCTTCCTGAAAATGATCCGCGAGTTCGCGGAGAAAGAGGTGGAGCCCCTGGCCGCCGAGATCGACGATCGAGAACGCTTCCCTATCGAAACCGTCGAAAAGATGGGACGCATCGGCCTCATGGGCATCCCCTTCCCCACGAAATACGGTGGGGCTGGCGCCACGAACCAGCTCTACTCGATGGCCGTCGAAGAGCTCTCACGCGTATGCGCCACCACAGGCGTAGTTGTCTCGGCGCATACTTCGCTCTGCACCGCCCCCATTTTTGAGTTCGGCACCGAAGAGCAACGCATGAAGTACCTGCCCAAACTCTGCTCCGGAGAGTGGATTGGCGCCTTCGGGCTGACCGAACCGAACGCCGGCACCGACGCTGCAGCGCAGCAGACTACGGCCGTGCTCGAAGGGGATCACTACGTTCTCAACGGCAACAAGATCTTCATCACCAATGCCGAGTACGGACACGTCTACATCATTTTCGCCATGACCGACAAATCGCTCGGCACGAAAGGTATCTCGGCCTTCATCGTGGAGAAGGGGATGCCCGGATTTCAGGTGGGAAAAAAGGAGCTGAAGATGGGTATCCGCGGATCGGCTACCTGCGAACTGATTTTTGAGGACTGTATCGTGCCGAAAGAGAATCTGCTCGGACGCATCGGCGACGGATTTCGCATCGCCATGAAGACGCTCGACGGCGGACGTATCGGCATCGCCTCGCAGGCGCTTGGTATTGCCCGCGGCGCACTCCAAGAGACCGTGAAATACGTCAAGGAGCGCAAACAATTCGGACGCTCCATCAGCCAATTTCAGAACACGCAGTTTCAGCTGGCCGACCTCAGCGTAGAGGTAGAGGCTGCCGCTCTGCTTGTGCGCCACGCCGCATGGATGAAGGATAACGGCATCCCATACTCCGCCGCCGCTGCACGCGCCAAGCTCTATGCCTCCGAGACGGCGATGGTAGTCACCCGCAAGGCCGTCCAGTTTCACGGCGGATATGGCTACACACGTGAATATCCCATCGAGCGCATGATGCGCGACGCCAAGATCACGGAGATCTATGAAGGGACATCTGAAGTGCAACGCATGGTCATCGCGTCGAGTTTATTGAAGTAACCCCTATGCATTAATAGAGAAGAGACATGAACATCATCGTTTGCATCAAACAAGTTCCCGACACGACGGAAATTAAGTTAGATCCTGTCAAGGGCACCCTCATCCGAGAAGGCGTACCCAGCATCATGAACCCCGACGATAAAGGCGGACTGGAACTGGCGCTGCGCCTCAAAGACCAGCATGGCGCCACAGTCACAGTCATTACGATGGGCCCACCGCAGTCCGAAGCCATCCTGCGCGAAGCCTTAGCCATGGGCGCCGATAAGGCCGTTCTGTTGAGTGACCGCAAATTTGGCGGGGCGGATACATGGGCCACCTCCTATACGCTGTCTGCTGCGCTGCGCAAGCTCAACTACGACCTGATCATCACCGGGCGCCAAGCCATCGACGGAGACACGGCGCAGGTGGGCCCGCAGATCGCTGAACAACTCGACCTGCCGCAAGTGTCCTATGTGGAATCGGTCGCTTTGCAAAGCGACGGCTGCACCCTGCATGTGCGCAAAGCCACGGAGGAAGGCTACCAACGTCTCGAGGCACCGCTGCCCTGTTTGCTCACTGTACTGGCTTCGGCCAACAAGCCTCGCTACATGTCGGTCCGCGGCATCATGGAGACATTCGACCGCGAAATAGAATGCTTAGGTCTGGCCGACGTGAACGTAGATGAGACCAAGATCGGGCTCAAAGGATCGCCCACACGGGTAATGAAATCCTTTACCAAAGGTGCTAAAGCCAAGGGGCAACTGTATGAAGTGGATGCCGAAGAAGCGGCCGACATTATTGTGCAGAAACTGAAAGAGAAATTCATCATCTGAACAACAGTAGAGAAACAATGAATAAAGAAGAATATAAAGGGGTCTGCGTCTTTGCTGAACAACGGGAAGGGACGATTCAGCCCATCGCTTTTGAACTGCTCGGGAAAGCGCGTGAACTGGCCGATGTGCTCGGCGAGGATGTCTTAGCTGTCCTCTGCGGGCAGCACCTTGGCGAGGCCGCCCGCGAATTGATAGCCGCTGGCGCCGACCGTGTGCTTTACTTAGATCACGCCGAATTAGACGACTACCTGACCGAGCCTTATGCCCAAGCGCTCACGCAAGTCATCCACGAGCGCAAGCCCTCCATCGTTCTGATCGGAGCCACTACCATCGGCCGTGACCTGGGGCCACGTGTATCTGCGCGGGTGACAACCGGACTGACGGCAGACTGTACAGGGCTCGAAATATCGACAGACAGCGAGCGGAACCTGATGATGACCCGCCCCGCATTCGGCGGCAACCTGATGGCCACTATCCTCTGTAAGGAGCACCGGCCGCAGATGTCGACCGTCCGCCCGGGCGTAATGCGTCAAAAGCCGCGCGACTATACCCGCTCCGGCGAAGTCGAACGCATGACGATCCACTTCGACCGCTCCAAGTTTCGCATCAAACTCCTCGAAAAAGTGAGCGTTGAGCGAGCCATGGTCGACATATCAGAGGCACATGTGCTCGTCTCCGGCGGGCGCGGCGTAGGCACCCACGAAGGATTCGGCATGCTCACCAAGTTGGCCGAAACGATCGGCGCCGAAGTCTCGTCGTCTCGTGCGATGGTCGATGCCGGTGTCATCGGCCACGAACGTCAGGTGGGTCAAACGGGCAAAACTGTCCGCCCCGACGTCTATTTTGCTTTCGGTATCTCCGGTGCCATCCAGCATTTGGCCGGCATGGAAGAGTCTGATTACATCATCGCTGTCAATAAGGACAAGTTCGCGCCCATCTTTTCCGTTGCCGATCTGGGCTTGGTCGGCGATCTGCACAAGATCGTGCCCGCCCTGACGCGTAAGTTGGCCAACCGGAAGCCGACAGAATCCTGAAAGAAAGTACAGCCTTCGCGCGCTATGCGTTGTGAGGATCGTATCGTCTGAAATTTCCATTAGTGAAAAGGTCGGGAACAATCCGTTCCCGGCCTTTCTTTATTTCCAACGATTTGCCGCGGCGTTTGCGCAGGTTGCGCAAGTCTCACGGCATTTGTCAAGGCGTTTGCGCAGGTTGCGCAAGTCTCACGGCATTTACCGGGGCGTTTGCGCAGGTTGCGCAGGTCTCACGGCATTTGCCGGGGCGTTTGCGCAGGTTGCGCAGGTCTCACGGCATTTGCCGGGCGTTTGCGCGGGTTGCGCAGGTCTCGCGGCATTTACTGGAGCTGCTGGGGAAAAGTGTGCTGAAGCGAGGGATTGCTTACGTCGAGCTCTCGTTAGCGTAGGGACCGAAGAACGCTTCCTGGAGAGGCTCAAGAAGACGTCTATGAATGAATTTTCTCCCGATAAATCAGCGAACATCCTTTCTCTAATGGAAAACTTTACGGAAATAGATTAGACGTAATGTTTTCCGAAGTCGAAAACTTTATTCTCGTACATGACAGAATAAATTTCCCACTTTCGTCTACTTTTGTCCCCTGCAATACAGCTCGAAAATGGCTTGAATAAAGGTGGATAGGTATTTAATACGCGCCATCACAATAAACTCAGGTGGAGCCGGAAGTTGCACAAAACGTTTCACTAAATATACATACACACTACACCAACACAAAATGGAGACATACATCACAAAGCGAAATGGGAAGAAGGTGCTCTTCTCCATCGACAAGATCAAGAACGCCGTGCGGAAAGCCTTTCTCTCGGTCGGTTGCTTCCCAACGGAAGACGACCTAACCTCGATACTCGGACATGTGCAGATCACGAACGGCATGTCGGTAGAAGACATCCAAAACCAAGTGGAGACGGCGCTCATGTCCGAACGTTACTATCGCGTGGCCAAGTCGTACATCCTCTATCGGCAGAAGCACCTCGAGGATCGCGAGGTGCGCGACAAGTTGACCTTCCTCATGAACTACTGCGACGCGAAGAATGCAGCAACCGGCAGTAAGTTCGACGCCAACGCTAACGTGGAGCACAAGAACATCGCCACGCTCATTGGCGAGCTGCCCAAGCAAAACTTTATCCGCCTGAACCGCAGGCTGCTCACCGACCGTCTGAAAGAAATGTATGGCAAAGAGCTATCTGACAAATACCTCTCGCTGCTCAACCATCACTTTATCTATAAGAACGACGAGACCAGCTTAGCCAACTACTGCGCCAGCATCACAATGTACCCGTGGCTGATCGGAGGCACAAAGTCTATCGACGGAAACTCCACGGCACCGACCAACCTCAAGTCCTTCTGCGGCGGCTTCGTCAACATGGTCTTTATCGTCTCGAGCATGCTCTCCGGCGCATGCGCCACGCCGGAGTTCCTGATGTATATGGACTACTTTGTCCGTCGGGAATACGGCGATAATTACTATCGGGACGTTCATCGTGACGCCGACCTCTCCCTCAAACGGCGCAGCATCGATAAGGTCATCACCGACTGCTTCGAGCAAGTCGTCTATTCCATCAATCAGCCCACCGGTGCACGCAACTTTCAAGCTGTCTTCTGGAACATCTCTTACTACGATCGCTATTATTTCGACAGTCTTTTCGGCGAATTCATCTTCCCCGACGGCACTCGTCCGCAGTGGGAGTCGCTCGACTGGTTGCAACGTCGATTCATGACTTGGTTCAACCGCGAACGCACCAAAACGGTGCTCACCTTCCCCGTCGAAACGATGGCGCTCCTCAGCGAAAACGGCGACATCCGCGACAAGGATTACGCCGACTTCACCGCGCAGATGTATGCCGAGGGCCACTCCTTTTTCACCTACGTCAGCGACAACGCCGACTCCCTTTCCAGCTGCTGCCGATTGCGCAACGAGATCCAAGACAATGGCTTCAGCTATACGCTCGGAGCCGGCGGTGTCTCCACTGGATCGAAAAGCGTGCTGACGATCAATCTCAATCGCTGCATTCAGCATGCGAGCCGCGAAAACATCCCCTACATGACCTTCCTTGAAGACGTGATCGACTTGGTGCACAAAGTGCAACTCGGCTACAATGAGAATCTGAAGATGCTCCATGCGAAAGGTATGCTCCCCCTTTTCGATGCCGGATACATCAACATGAGCCGGCAATACCTCACCATTGGTGTCAACGGCTTGGTCGAAGCCGCAGAATACCTCGGCATAGAGATCAGCGACAACCCGCAGTATGCCGCCTTTGCCGGCAGTGTGCTCGGTTTGATTGAGCGATACAACAAGCAATACCGCACCAAAGACGTGATGTTCAACTGCGAGATGATCCCAGCCGAAAACGTCGGCGTCAAGCATGCCAAGTGGGATCGCGAAGACGGCTACATCGTCCCTCGCGACTGCTACAACAGCTACTTCTACATCGTCGAGGACGATTCGCTGAACCTCATCGACAAATTCCGCCTCCATGGACGCCAATACATTGAGCACCTTACCGGCGGATCGGCTCTGCACGCCAACCTGAGTGAGCACCTCTCTCAAGTGCAATACCGGCAACTCCTGCGCGTAGCCGCCATCGAGGGATGCAATTATTTCACCTTCAATATCCCCAACACGCTCTGCCGCGACTGCGGACACATCGACAAGCGCTACCTCAAGGCTTGCCCCGAATGCCAGAGTACGAATGTTGACTACCTCACTCGAGTCATCGGATACATGAAACGAGTAAGCAACTTCTCTCTTGGGCGTCAGAAAGAGGCGTCGAAGCGCTACTACGAGGCTGCGGACGCAGGTGTGGAGACAGAGGCCGAACTCGCCGAAAGCGAAATGTCGTTATGCTGAAATACGTCAGCTACGATGTCGTCTTCCGCGAAATTCCCGACGAGACGACGCTAGCCCTCAACATCTCCGGTTGTCCCCACCGCTGCTCCGGCTGCCACAGCCCGTGGCTGCAAAGCGACGTGGGGCAACCGCTGACAGACAGCGAGCTCTCGGCTCTGCTCGATCACTACGGCGCTACCATCACCTGCGTATGCTTCATGGGCGGGGACGGGGAACCGGACGAAGTGGCACGACTGGCCACCCTTATCCGGAGGACGACAAGTCTGAAAGTCGGTTGGTATTCCGGCCGTGTCGCCTTGCCCCCCAACTTTCCCTTGCGCCCCTTCCACTACATCAAGCTTGGGCCTTACATCGATCACCTCGGCCCGCTCTTCACTCCTACCACTAATCAGCGCCTCTATCGTATCACCGCCGAAGGTGCTATGGTGGCCTTTTGAGAGCCTGTTTGGTGTTTATTTCGGAGAACATTCAGAGAATGTTTCTAAGGATTCCGTTGCATCATTAGACAAGCCTTGAGAAGGCTAATGTGAGGATGGATGATGGACAAAGACCAGAAACGTCTCCTCTGGATAGCCCTGAAATAAATTCCAAACAGCTTCTGAATGCTTGATTCGGTATACAAGTCATTGACAATGGATAGAGGTTTGTTTTGTTCGCCTAAACATGTGGGTTCTATGAAAGATCATTTTCTCGCTGATGAGCGATTCCACTAGCAAAACTTTCAATTCTACAGTTCCGGCGAGCGACAAAACGTCGTCACAACCTCGGCGAGTGACTCGTCAGAGATTGATTTACCTCAAACTCACATTAAATGGCGGAAGCTGTAATCCGATTACGCTAACTCATCAAAGAGTCTACGAACAATATGCACGTCAAGCAAGCAGTAACTGTCTGAATGCACGACATGCAGTGATCACAAGAAACATAGAGGGTATGTAACAGAGCGTGACGACAGTAATGCAAGCAGTCAGCAACCGCCTGAATGCACGGCATGCAGTGATCACAAGAATCACTGTAGGGTTTGTACCGAAGCGTGACGACGGTAGTGCAAGCAGTCAGCAAATGTCTGAATGCATAGTATGCAGTGATCACAAGAATCACTGTAGGGTTTGTACCGGAGCGTGACGACGGTAGTGCAAGAATCACTGTAGGGTTTGTACCGGAGCGTGACGACGGTAGTGCAAGACGTCAGTTTGTTCCCACAAACTGCGCTTGCTCCCCCGGCCTTGGGGGCCCGAGGGAGGGGGCCGTAATCACATCCGTTCTCATCGGCCCCAACTATAGAATAAGTACCACAGAAAAGACCTATCCACATGAAAAGACACCCCAAAAAGGAAGACAAGAAGCCGAACAAAACCGCCTTTATCAAGGTCCGATGCACGGCAGAAGAGAAGGAGCGAATCCGTTCGAGGGCCGCGAACGCAGGGCGGAAGTACTCCGACTACTGTCGCGAGATGTTGCTCGGTGGATCCGTCGTCGCCGTCCCTCCGATAGGCGACAACGAGAGGGAGGCCCTCGCCATCCTCCGTCAGACGGCACTATTCTACGCGCACATTTCTAACCTGATTAAGGTCAAAGACGCCTCTTGGGTGGACACGACGAAGGCACTTGCCACCTATGCCAAGATCGCTTTTAAGCGGTTCTTCAGCCCCCGCTATCGGGTCCCCGAGGAGGTATTTAAGCGCTTAAATATCGAAGATCATGATCGCAAAGTGTAAGGCCATCGCGCATGGAAGTAACGCACTGGAGTATGTTTTTCGCGAAGGCAAACTCGGCCGGATTCTCGCCCTCCACAACCTGTGCGGCGAAACGCCAAAGGAAATTCACGAGGAGATGAGGCTGATCAACAACTACAACAGCCGCTGCAAAAACAAGTTCTTGCGTATCGAAATCGGCATCGCCCCGCAAGACGAGCCGCGGATGACGTTCAAGGTGCTGAACCGCCTCGCCTTGCTCTTTGCCAAACAGATGGAGTTGGACGACCATCAGTGGGTGGCCGTCACGCACAAAGACACCGACAACCTGCACATCCACATCATCGCCAATCGAATCAGCCTCAGCGGGAAAGTCTACGACACCACTTTCGTCAGTAACCGAGCCGCCAGAGTGGCCGAAGAACTCAGCCACAAGTATGGGCTGACCATCGCCAAAGAAGTCCGCTCCGCGTGACCGTATCGAAAAGCCCAAGCTGATTCCGCAAGAGAGCGGACAAAGCAGCAGATTAGAAACATCTGCTACGCCATACTGGACAAATACCGAGGGAAAGGCCTGTCGGGCCACTCCATGTTCCTCTACGAACTCCACCGAAATGGTGTCACGATTGAGCGTATGAAGAACAAGCAGGGCAAAGTCTACGGGCTGAAGTTCACCTACGACGGCCAAAGTTTCAAGGCCTCCGAGATCGGTCGTGAGTTCGGTTTCCGCACCCTGCCAAAACAGTTCGAGTTCGACAACACACTGAAGCCCATCATTCCCTCCTGCTATTCCTCCACGAGATCCACGAACGACAGTACCCCTATCATACAAATAACAGGTTCCGTTGTGGACACTGCTTTAGATGCCGCGGAAAGCCTTCTTTCGGAGACTGTAGAGGTCACTGCCTTACAGACACATGGCGCAGATTATGCCGAGATCGCATGGCAACGGCGATTGAGAAACCAATCCGGGAAAAAGAAGAAGCGAGGGCGGGGGATATGAGCCTTAGCCCTCATCCGCTCTGCGTTCACGCACTCCCAAGTCGAAAGTAGAATCGAGAGAATCGCATCAAAAGCACCTGTCTTTCAAATAGTCATAGTAACATTGCACCCTCAAATGACAAGCGCCTTTTGTTTGTGCAGATTCCAGCAATTCCAAGCGCCTCGCTCGTTTCTACTTCGTTACCTATCCAATGCCTACGACCGAGTAACTTCTTCTTTTTCAGGAGAATATTTCTGAATAGTTTTCTACGTCATCAAAATTTGATCACTCAAGAGCTAAAAATACTCGTGCGTCATCGAAATTTGATCACTCGCCAGCTTCTTGTTGCTCGCGTGTGATCAAATTTTGATGACGCGCGAGGTTTTTTACCTCTCACGTGATCGAATTTTGATGACACAAGAGCCTTTCTATCTCTCACGTGATCGAATTTTGATCATACGATGCGTTTTGTACGTCATGCATGAGGTTGCGAATCTCTCCGACTACGCTCCGGCCCTCTCCGGCCACAAAGTGGCTCCCTCGGGATTCGCGTACTTTTGTCCGCGTAACAGAAAAGGGATGAGCGCCGACATCAATCGGCCCAAGTCTGTAGTCCGTAAGCTGAGGAATGAGGTTATCGACAGATGTTCCGACGTCCGACCGGACTTATTTGGGGGCTTTGCCCCTGATTCCCTACTTCCTTTTCTTCCCTTGATAGAAGAAAAGGAAGCAAAAGAAGATCAAGGCGATGATCGCCATCCATCTTTCCAGATAGAGGAAAGGAGATCACTGATACACGATCTGGAATAATCGAATTAAGAAACAGAAACAATGGCCAAAACGAAATCAGTCTACGTCTGCTCCCAATGCGGGGCGGATTCACCCAAATGGGTGGGCAAATGCCCCGCGTGCGGCGCATGGAATACGTATGTGGAGGAGATCGTCCGTGCGGAACCGGCCGCCCGACGCGCCGCAGCTGCCATCAGTCGATCCGACGCACGGCCGCAACTCCTGCGCGACATCACCGCCGAGGAGGAGGTGCGCATCGATATGCACGACGCGGAGCTGAACCGCGTCTTGGGCGGCGGACTCGTCCGCGGATCACTCGTCCTCGTGGGCGGCGAACCCGGCATCGGCAAGTCGACCCTCGTCCTCCAGACCGTCCTCCGCCTCACCGACCTCCACACGCTCTACGTCTCCGGCGAGGAGAGCGCCCGCCAGCTCAAGATGCGTGCCGACCGCCTCTCCTCCGACGGCGCCGAGGGTATGGCACACTGCCACGTCTATTGCGAGACACACCTCGAGCAGATCCTCGCCCACGCCGATCGCCTCAAGCCCGACCTGATGATCATCGACTCGATCCAAACGATGTACACCGAGGCGGCCGAGTCGTCGCCGGGCAGCGTCACGCAGGTCAGGGAGTGCAGCGCGGCCATCCTCAAGTTCGCCAAAGAGACAGGCACACCGGTCCTCATGATCGGGCATATTAATAAGGAAGGGAGCCTGGCCGGGCCGAAGGTTTTGGAGCACATCGTGGACACGGTGCTGCAATTCGAGGGCGACAGGCAGTACATGTACCGCATCCTGCGCAGCATCAAGAACCGCTTCGGCAGCACCGCCGAACTGGGGATCTACGAAATGCGGCAGGGCGGCCTCCGCGAGGTCGACAACCCCTCGGAGCTGCTCCTGACACAGAACCACGAAGGGCTGAGCGGCGTGGCCATCGCGGCGGCCGTCGAAGGTGTGCGGCCATTCCTCATCGAGACCCAGTCGCTCGTCAGCAGCGCCGTCTATGCCACGCCGCAACGCAGTGCCACGGGCTTCGATCTGCGGCGCATGAACATGCTTCTGGCCGTACTCGAGAAGCGCGCCGGGTTCAAGCTGATCCAGAAAGACGTCTTCCTCAACATCGCCGGCGGACTGCGCGTCAGCGATCCGGCCATCGACCTGCCCGTCATCAGCGCCGTGCTCTCCTCCAGCATCGATCTCTCCATCGACCGCGGCACATGCCTTGCCGGCGAGGTCGGTCTCTCGGGCGAGATCCGTCCCGTGCACCGCATCGAGCAACGCATCCGCGAGGCCGCCAAGCTCGGCTTCCGTCGCATCATCGTGCCGCAGATGAAAGGTCTCGAGTCCGTCTCCGACCTGATCGAGCTGCATCAAGTGCGCAAAGTCGAGGAGGCCTTCCGATTGTTGTTTGGGTAAAGCATGAAGGATATGAATACAGTAGATCAAGCGATGGCAGACAAACTGTCTGCATTCTTCCGTACACAGCCGACGGTGGATAAAGCATGGCTGTTCGGCTCCTGTGCACGCGGCGAGGCTACTCCCGAAAGCGACGTAGACGTGCTGGTACGTTTTCAGGGCAATGCCCGGGTAACGCTCTTCTCATATGCGTCCATGCAACACAAGATGGAGCAGCTGTTGAACAAGCGTGTGGATCTCGTGGAGGACGGCCGATTAAAAGACTTCGCCCGCGCAAGCGCCGAGGCGGATAAAGTGTTGATATATGACTCTAATGAATAATCCATCCATGCACCACATCATCATCCAGCCCGGGTTGAGCGACCGGGACCGAGCGACACTCATCGGATGGACGAACCACAAGGGGGCGGACTTCTTACGCCAATGGGCCGGGCCGACGCCGCACTTTCCGTTGACGCCTGAGCAGTTCGACGACTGGAGCGGCCTCTACGCCATCTTCCGACAGGGGCAATTCGTCGGCCTCATTCAAGAGATCAGAAGGGAGCAAGACAACGTGCATATCGGGCGCTTCGTCTTAGATCCCGCACTGACCGGGCGAGGGATCGGACGCGATGCCTTGCTCTTCTTTATGGACATCCTCTTCCGCGACGACGCCATTCGATCCATCACCCTCAACGTGTTCGACCATAACCTCGCGGCTCGAAAGCTCTACGAGCGGGTCGGATTTGAAGTTCTCCGAACCATCGAGTCGCCGGAGAAGAAATACACGATGATTAAGCATAAACCCACCCTATGACCAAAGACCTTCAGCTCCGACTGCTGCCCGAAGAGGCGGCGAATGACGACACACTGCGCGCCGTCGTAGCGCGTGAGACGGGCGACGCGCCGCGCGCCCTGCGCATCCTTAAACGATCGATCGACGCCCGACAGCGCACGGTCTACGTCAATGTCACCCTCCGCGCCTTCTTCGACGAGGAGCCGACCGAACCGCTCTTCCCCGACGTCGAACTGCGCGACGTCTCCGGCCGACCCGCCGCCATCGTGGTCGGCGCCGGACCGGGCGGACTCTTCGCCGCCCTCCGACTCATCGAGCTGGGCATGCGCCCCATCGTCGTGGAGCGGGGCCGCGAGGTGAACGAACGCAAACGCGACATCGCCGACATCGTCCGCCGCGGCACGATCGACCCGGAGTCGAACTACTGCTTCGGCGAGGGTGGCGCGGGCGCCTTCTCCGACGGCAAACTCTACACCCGCAGTAAGAAACGCGGCTCGGTGGAGCGTATCCTTGTCCGCTTCTGCCAGCACGGCGCCACCCCCGCCATCCTCTACGACGCCCACCCGCACATCGGCACGGACAAGTTGCCCGGCGTAATTGAACGCATGCGCCGCCACATCACGGGCTGCGGCGGCGAGGTGCACTTCGGCACCTGTATGAACGGGCTGCTCATCCACGACGACGAGGTGACGGGTATCACCACCCGCACGGGGCAAGAGTTCCGCGGCCCTGTGATCCTGGCCACCGGCCACTCGGCACGCGACGTCTACCGCATGCTCGCCGACCACGGCGTGACGCTCGAGGCTAAGGGCATCGCCGTCGGCGTACGGTTAGAGCACCCACAGGCGCTCATCGACCGCATCCGCTACCACCGCCGCGAGGGGCGCGGCCCGCACCTGCCGGCGGCCGAATACACCTTCGTCTCGCAGGCCGGGGGTCGCGGCGTCTACTCCTTCTGCATGTGCCCCGGCGGCTTCGTGATTCCTGCTTCGACGGCGCCGGACGAGTGCGTCGTCAATGGCATGTCGCCCGCCAATCGCGGGTCGCGGTGGGCCAACTCCGGGTGGGTTGTCGAGCTGCGGCCGGAGGATCTTGCGTCGTTTCACCTACCGGATACAGGCGGCGAGCCTGTGCCCGAGGTGCTGGCCATGATGGACTTTCAGGAGCGGCTCGAGCGGCTCTGCCGCATCAACGCCGGGCAGGGCGTCAAGGCGCCGGCGCAACGCATGGCCGACTTTGTGGCGCGTCGCAACTCGTCCGCCCTGCCGTCGTCGTCGTTCAGTCCCGGTCTGCTGGCCTCGCCGCTCCACTTCTGGATGCCCGACTTTATCACGAGCCGACTGCGCGAGGGCTTCCGCTCGGCCGACCGCGTGTCGCGAGGTTTCCTGACGAACGAGGCCGTGATGATCGGCGTGGAGACGCGCACCTCGTCGCCCGTGCGCATCCTCCGCGACCGTGAGACGCTCCGCCACGTGACGCTCCGCGGGCTCTACCCCTGCGGCGAGGGCGCGGGCTACGCTGGTGGTATCGTCTCGGCCGCCATCGACGGCGAACGCTGCGCCGAGCAGTTGGCCGCCGCCTACGGGGGATAAACAACGGCCAACGGATCACCTTTTGAGCCTCATGTCAGACTTTGCAAGCGTGTAAAATGCAATCTGAGCCTCAGATCGGACTTTGCAAGCGTGTAAAACGCAATCTGAGCCTCAGGTCAGACTTTGCAAGCGTGTAAAATGCAATCTGAGCCTCAGGTCATATTTTACAAGCATGTAAAGTGCTGTCTGAGCCTCAGGCCAGATGTCCCCGGCCCGACTTCCCCGCCCCCGGCAGGGGGCTTGATCTTCTTTTGCCTCCTTTTCTTCCATCAAGGGAAGAAAAGGAGGATGTGAACTCGGACGGACGCCGAGAAATCCCCCCCCTCCCTAACGAAAAATGGCCGGATACATGACGATGTACCCGGCCATTTTCATTGTCGCGCCTTCGGCAACTTACTTGAACGTCATCAGTCGGCTGATGTATTTGCCGATGATGTCGAACTCGAGGTTCACCACCGTGCCTTTGACGATGGCGTTGAAGTTCGTGAGGTCGTGCGTATAAGGGATGATGGCCACCTCGAAGCTGTCCGCGCGGGAGTTGCAGACGGTGAGGCTGACACCGTTGACCGTGACGGAGCCTTTCTCGACGGTCATGTATCCCTGCCGAGCCATCTCCGGGTCGGCGGTGTAGCTGAAGGTGTAATACCAGCTGCCGTCGGCCTCGCGCACGTCGGTGCAGACGGCCGTCTGGTCGACGTGACCCTGCACGATGTGGCCGTCCAAGCGGCCGTTCATCAGCATACTGCGCTCCACGTTCACGCGGTCGCCGACGTGCAAGTGTCCGAGGTTGGAGCGCTCCAGTGTCTCGCGCACGGCGGTGACGGTGTAGGTGTCGTCCGTCCGACGGACGACGGTCAGGCAGACGCCGTTGTGGGCGACGCTCTGATCGATCTTCAATTCATTCACGAAGGAGCAACGCAGCGTCAGATGCAGGTTGCCCTTGTCTTGTTCCAGCGCAACGATGGTTGCGGCTTCTTCTACGATTCCTGAAAACATATCCTGATCTAAAGACTAAAAGCTAAAAACGAAAAGTGGCCGAGTACGCGATGTCTCCTATTCCGGTACCTAGCAATTTTTCGTTGTTAGCTTTTCATTTTTCGTTGTTCACTTCCCTTGCTCCAGTTGCAACGTTTTGGTGGGGGCGTCGCAGACCTCGGAGGGGCCGAAGTACTGGATGGGACCGGGGTAGACGTAATCGGTGGTCATGGCCCACTCGTCGCGCATGGCGGCATAGGCACGGAAGGGGGCGCCGTCGAGCTGGACGAGGGCCTTGCGGATGACGGGCTTCATGACGCCGTCGCGCTGCTCCATGTTCATCATCATTGTGATGGGGATGCCGCCAGCGGTCCACTCCGCGGCCGGCGCGGTGGTGTTGCGCACGGAGGCCATGTAGCCTGTCTTGCCGGCGCGGATGAGGCACGAGGCGGCGTAACCGAGCGAGTAGCAATAGTCGGCGTCGTAGTTCGACGGCGCGGCGCAGCGACCTTCGTAACCGAAGAAGTGCATCTGCGTGGCGAACTTGCCCCGGTAGCGCCCTTCCTCTTTCCACTCCGAGAGGCGATTGTCGACCATCTCGGCCAGCAGCTTCTCGGTCTCGATGAGCGAGACTTGGACATTGCCGTGCGGATCGCGGTCGAGGGCCAGCTGACGGGCCACGCCCTCGGGCAGGCTGGCGTAGAGCGCTGCGTTCTCTTTCGAGAGTTTGGAGATGAGGTAGCTGTGGCGCACGCTCTTCTTGATCATCTTGAACTCTGCCTTATTGCGGGCCAGGAAGTCGTTCAGCTCGGCGATGAGGCGCTTCATGGCGGGGATGAACTCGATGAGCCCCTCGGGGATGAGCACGGTACCGAAGTTGTTGCCCTCGGCGGCTCGGCGGGCTACGACGCGCGCTATACGGTTCACGATCTCGTCGAGCGAGAGGTCGTTGGCCTCCACCTCTTCGGAGATAATGCAGACGTTCGGGTGGGTTTGCAGGGCACACTCCAGAGCGATGTGCGACGCCGATCGGCCCATGAGCTTGATGAAGTGCCAATACTTACGCGCCGAGTTGCAGTCGCGCTGGATGTTTCCGATCACTTCGGAGTAGACCTTGCAGGCGGTGTCGAAGCCGAAGGATGTTTCGATGAGGTCGTTCTTCAGGTCGCCGTCGATCGTCTTGGGGCAACCGATCACGCTGACGCCAGCACCGATCGACCGGTAATATTCGGCCAGCACGGCCGCGTTCGTGTTCGAGTCGTCGCCGCCGATGATGACGAGCGCCGAGATGCCCAGCTCCTTGAGGATCTCCAGCCCCTTGTCGAACTGTTCGCGTCGCTCGAGCTTCGTGCGCCCGGAGCCGATCATGTCGAAGCCGCCCGTGTTGCGGTATTCGTCGATGATGTCGGCCGTCAGCTCCATGTATTTATGCTCCACCAGTCCGCCGGGCCCCAAGATGAAGCCGAAGAGACGCGACTCGGGATTAGCCGCCTTGAGTCCGTCGAAGAGGCCGGCGATCACGTTGTGTCCGCCCGGAGCCTGTCCGCCGGAGAGGATCACGCCCGCGTTGATGGGCGGCATCGGATCGTTCGCGTCGCCACGCTCGAAGGTCACGGCCGGCATGCCGTAAGTGTGCGGGAAGAGCCGCTTGATTTCCTCTTTGTCGCCCGCTGCTTCCGTCGCTGCGCCCTCTACGGCACGCACCGATCCGCGCAGCGCCACGGGCATCTTGGGCACATAGGCCGCCCGCGCGATTTGTAATGCACTTTTCGTCATAGTTCTCTCTATTAAATGTATGAATGATGATAACCTCGCTCTGAGATTTGGATGGGCGCAAAGATACAGGGCCTCGGGGTGTCAGGGACACCTGCCAAGTTTGCCGGATACCCGAAAAAACTTTCCAGCCTCGGCGGAAGCCATCAGAAACGCCCTCGGAAACGTTCAGCGGCGCGTTTTGACCCTTCCGACCCCTCGGAAACGTTCAGCGGCGTGTTTTGGAGCTTTCCGAGGCCTCGGAAACGTTCAGCGGCGCGTTTTGACACTTTCCGACCCCTCGGAAACGTTCAGCGGCGTGTTTTGATACTTTCCGAGGCCTCGGGGCCTCTACGGAGGCCGGCGAAGTTTGCTCGGTACGGGCTTTTGAGGTACCTGGCCAGCTTCCCAGCCTCGGCAGAGGCCGGAGGCCGGCGAAAAAACGTTTTGCCTTTACATTTGCCCGCCCTCAAGAAGAGAGGCATCGCTCAGTATGAAGATATCAACCAAGCAAAAAGAATTCTTTCGGTTCTGCCTCGTGGGGGGCACCGCCACTGGCATCCATTACGGCATCTATTTGTTGCTGAATCGGGTGATGAACCCCAACGTAGCCTTCTCCATCGGCTACTTCGTGAGCTTCCTGGCCAACTTCGTCCTCTCGAACGTCTTCACCTTCAAGACGCGCCCCTCGGCGGGCAAAGGCGTGGGCTTCACCCTTAGCCATATCGTCAACTACCTGCTGCAGTCGGGCTTCCTCAACCTCTTCATCTACGTCTTGAAAGTGCCCGAAACCTGGGCGCCGCTGCCGGTCTACGCCATCACGGTGCCCATCAATTTCATCCTCGTGCGCACCGCCCTCAAGTCGCCGCGCCTCTAACCCCCCGTTGCCCCAACCGTCATGAAGCGCGTATCGATCCTTATCCCGGCTTATAACGAAGAGGAATCCCTGCCCCTGCTCTACCGCCGCCTGGCCGACCTGATGGACGCACAGCCTATGTACGCCTGGGAGGTGCTCTTCGTCAACGACGGCAGCCGCGACCATACGCTGGCCATCCTGGCCCAACTGCGCGAAAGCGATCCACGCATCAACTATCTCGACCTGTCACGCAATTATGGCAAAGAGGCTGCCATGTTGGCCGGTTTCGACTATGTCACCGGCGACTGCATGGTGATCATGGACGCCGACCTGCAACATCCGCCCGAGCTGATCCCTGACATGCTCCGCCTCTGGGAGCAGGGCTACGACGACGTCTATGCCCGCCGCCGTACCCGCGGCCGCGAGTCTTTCCTCCGCCGACGGCTCACGGCCGCCTTCTACGCCCTGCTCCGCCACACCACGCGTGTGCCCATGCAACCCAACACGGGCGACTTCCGCCTCTTGGACGCCGTCTGCATCCGTGCCCTGCGCCGCCTGCGCGAGTCACAACGCTACACGAAGGGCATGTTCAGCTGGATCGGCTTCCGCAAGCATGAGCTGCTCTTCGACCAGCAAGACCGCGTGGCGGGCCAGAGCAAGTGGGGCTTCTTCAAGCTGCTCAACCTGGCCATCGAGGGCATCACCTCCTTCACCGTGGCACCGCTGCGCATCGCCTCCGTCTGCGGCGCCATCGTCTCGCTACTGGCCTTTGCCTACGGGCTCTTCATCCTGCTCAAGAACCTGATCTACGACGATCCCGTGGCCGGTTTCCCCACGCTGATGGTGACCATCCTCTTCCTCGGCGGCGTGCAACTGCTCTGCATCGGCATCATCGGTGAATACCTCGGCCGCATCTTCACCGAAACCAAGCAACGCCCCGTCTACTTCGTCAGCTCCTACAACGGAGAGCGGGTAGACTAAAAGACGAAAAGCGAAACGAAGCCGGGTACATGTCCGGGGGGGATTCCTCCGATCATGTACCCGGCTTCGTTTCGCTCCGCTGGGATATAGAAAAGGCGTCCGGAACCCGTCCGGACGCCTTCGAATTGCATTTATGCCTGAATACAATACATCTGCCCCCAAAATCCATAAAAGGGGCTGAATGCTTCTTCAATTAAGATGCGTATGCACCCAATTTCCACAGGTTGGTTTCGATCGAAGAGAGGTGATGCTCTACGATCGAATGCGTTGTCACGTCGCCAGCAGCCGTCGCCAGCTTATCCAGCGCGTGATACTTGGCCTGGAGCACCTTCCAAGTAGCCAGTACTTGGTTAACGCCCTGCTTCCAGTCTGACACGTTGTGTGTCTCCTTGATCTCAGCCACCTTCAGGTATTCCGAGAAACGGTTCTCCGGGTGGCCACCCAGCATGACGATGCGCTCAGCCAGCTCGTCGATGGCTTCAGCTTCGCCATTGTAATACTCTTCGTAGAGAGCGTGCAGCTCGTAGAACTTGTCGCCCTTGATGTCCCAGTGCAAACCACGCAGGTTCGTGTAGCTCACTTGACGGTTGGCCAGCAGATCGGCCAGACTCTCGATGATTGATGCTTTTGTTTCCATCTAATTCTTTGATTTGATTCTGTTCTTACTTGAAAAATTCGAGACCGTATCTGTCAAACACTATGCCAAAACCTCAGCCTCGGCAGGCATGACAAGTTTGAGGTCATCCTCTACGGTGCCGTTTCCAGCCAGGCCGAACGTCTCAGTCAGCACCTTGGCTACGCCCGGAGAGAGGAAGGCGGGCAGCGTGGGGCCGATGTGGATGTTCTTGATGCCAAGGCTGAGGAGGGCCAGCAGAACGATGACAGCCTTCTGCTCATACCAAGCGATGTTGAAGACGATCGGCAGGTCGTTGATGTCGTTCAGCTCGAAGATTTCCTTGAGCTTCAGGGCGACCACGGCCCAGGTATAGCTGTCGTTGCACTGACCGGCATCGAGCACGCGGGGGATACCGCCGATGTCGCCCAAGCCCAGCTTGTTGTAGCGATACTTGGCGCAACCGGAGGTGAGGATCACAACGTCCTTGGGCAGACCCAGGGCATAGTCCGTATAGTAGCTGCGTGAGGCGAAGCGGCCGTCGCAACCGCCCATGACAACGAACTTGCGCAGGGCACCCGAGCGGATGGCGTCGACAATCTTGTCAGCCAGCTGGAAGACCTGATGGTGTGCGAATCCGCCCACGATCGTACCGGTCTCAATCTCTTTCGGCGGCTGGCAGGTCTTGGCCAGGGCGATCACCTCGCTGAAGTCCTTGTGACCGTTAGCGTCCTCCTCGATGTGCTTGCAGCCGGGGTAACCTGTCGAATTGGCAGTAAACATGCGGCTGAGGTAGGTGTTGCGCGGCGTGGGCGGCACGATACAGTTGGTGGTGAAGACGATCGGGCCATTGAACGACTCGAACTCCTCGCGCTGCTGCCACCAGGCGTTGCCATAGTTGCCCACGAAGTGCTTGTATTTCTTGAACGCCGGATAGTAATGCGCCGAAAGCATTTCGCCGTGCGTATAGACGTCTACGCCTGTGCCCTCGGTCTGCTGGAGCAGCATTTCCATGTCATGCATGTCATGTCCACTGATGAGGATGCCCGGACGCTTACCTACACCGATGTTCACCTCCGTCATCACGGGGTTGCCATAAGCCGAGGTGTGCGCACCGTCGAGCAGGGCCATGCCTTGCACGCCGAAGCGGCCCGTCTCAAGCACCAGTTCCGTGAGCGCCGCAGCGTCCAGATTGCCGATGGTCATGTCGCTCAGGGCACGCTCCATGAAGGCGTAGATCGCATCGTCCTCCTTACCGAGGCGCATGGCATGCTCTACGTAAGCGGCCAAGCCCTTGAGACCATAGATAGTCAGCTCCTTGAGCGAGCGCACATCTTCGTTCTGTTCGCGCAGCACACCTTCGGCAAAGCCCTTCGACTCGTACTCGTCAGCCACCGGCACCCATGTCACTTCGTCAGCCGCATAAGTCAGTCCGACCGCAGCAGCCTGCTTTTTCAGCTCATCGCGGAGCTCAAACATCCGATCCACACGGCGACGGAGGCTCTCCTTGTCAAAGTTGGCGTTCGTGATCGTGGCAAACAGGGCGTCTACAACGGCGTGATCCACCTCACGTCCCACCGGCTGCTCCAGCTTACGCAGTCCCGTGGCCAGCACACTGACGCCACGCACGGCGAACAGCAGCATATCCATCATGGCGGAGAGATCGCTCTTCTTTCCGCATACACCTTGCACTGTGCAGCCAACACCCTTGGCCGTCTCTTGGCATTGATAGCAAAACATCTTGTAGTCCATCTTCTTTTCTTTCTCTGTTGAATTTTTCTGTCAATTAAATTTCTATCGTCGAGCCCACTTTGAGGCCCAATTGCGGTGCAAAGATCCGTCAGCGGCCCCGCCCAAACTGTAAGCTATGTGACAAGCGGGGCAGGAATAACAAACTACAACACCTATCATCCTACCGATACATTTCCGCGCCCCGTTTCTCCCCCTTGAGGCCATCAAACAGGGCCCATTTGGCCGAACATCTCGCCAAGAATCGCCCGTCGAATGCAATTTAGCCGTAACCTCGCCCAGAAATATTGAATCAAATGCATCTTACTTATTATCTTATCCCGTACAGGAATCATAATCGAATCGAGCATGAATTATTGTACTCCCCGAGCATCGTGAGTCAATTGCGCATGGATTATGATTCTTGATCGGAAATTGATCCACCGGCCCATTCGCGGCGAGATTCGAGGTGAGAAAGCTGCAATAAGTCGCCCCCAGCAGCCGTTATTGCAGGCGTATATGAGAAAAAGCATCACACTCAGACGGATGGCGGGCCTAACCTGCCTGTGGCTGATGGCCGTCACGTGCCTCCAGGCACAGCGTCGACGCCCACAGAATCAGCCGTATGTCGACTATAAGCGTTACCACTTCGGGTTCCACGTCGGGCTGCACACGCAGGATCTGATCCTGACCAACACCGGCGTGGCTGGCGCTGACGGCAAGACGTGGTTCGCTGAGATACCGGCCTACACGCCCGGATTCAGCGTCGGCGTCATCGGCGACCTCTTCCTCAACCCCGTCCTCAGCGTACGCCTCACGCCGACCGTCCACTTTGGTGACAAACGCCTCACCTTCATCGACCCGCAGACCAAGGAGCAGTTCGTCACCTCCCTCCGCTCCAACTATCTGGCCATCCCCATCGACTTCAAATACACCGCCATGCGCCTCAACAACTACCGCCCCTACATGCTGGCGGGCGTCTTCACGCAGTTCGACATGGGCCGCAAGCGTGGCTACCCGATGCTGCTGCGGGGCGTAGACTACGGAGTCGAGTTTGGCCTCGGATGCGACATCTACCTGCCCTATTTCAAGCTCTGCCCCGAGCTCAAGTTCTGCTTCGGCCTGGCCGATGTGCTCGAGCCCGACCGTAGCGACCTAGCCAACCCCCTCGACCGCGTTTACAGCCAAGCCCTCTCCCGAGCCACTTCGCGGCTGATCGTGCTGACGTTCAACTTTGAGTAACGCTCCGACTCGTTGCCCCGCAGACAGGGCTTGTGCCTACCTGCTGGCATGCGCAACAAAAGAAACGGGAGGCCGCCCGAACGTATCGGATGGCCTCCCGTGGTTTTGCTCTGTTGTTCTACTAGGACTCGAACCTAGAATTTCAGGACCAGAATCTGACGTGTTACCATTACACCATAGAACAATGTCGTTGCTTGCTCTCTCCGGGACCTCTCGCCCCTCGATTGCGGCCGCAAACATACATCTCTTCTTCACACCTCCAAAAAACGGCCCCAAAAAGTTTGCCATATCTTTGGCCCGTCTAACAGAAATATCGAATTATGGATCAAACAAAAACGCTGGTAAATGCCATAGTCAGAGGACTTCAAGAAAAGAAGGGACGCAGCATCGTGACCGTTGACATGACGGCACAATCGGGCGCCATCTGCCAATACATGGTCATCTGCGAAGGTGCAAGCCCCACGCAGGTGTCCTCTCTTTCAGACTCCGTTTGGGACGTCGTGCGGACGGACACCGGAGAAAAGCCCCTCTCTATGGCCGGGACGCAAAACGCTCAATGGATCGGCATGGACTATGGCACGGTACTTGTCCACATCTTCCTGCCGGAGCAGCGCGCGTTTTACAACCTCGAAAACCTCTGGGCCGACTCGAAGATCGATCGACTCCCCGACGTGGAGTGACCGCCACGGCTCCTTCCCCCTTACATTAGTTTTATGGACAAAAAAGACAATCAGCCGAAGAACAACGGCAACAAACCCCGCCTGCGCTTCAACTTTTACTGGATCTACGGAATCGTCTTCGTCGCCCTGATGGGGCTCTATCTGATGAACGATTTCTCCATGTCGAAGGAGCTCGGGTGGACCGATTTTCAACGCTTCACAGCCGACGATGCCTTCAGCCGCATCGTGGTGCATAACCGAAAAAACATCCTCGAGGCCACCGTCAAAAGCGACTTCCGCGACCGCATCTTCACCCCGCGTGAGGTGCAGCAGCTCACTACCGAGCCCAAGGTCTACGTCCGCATCCCCTCATCCGACAAGTTCTCCGACTTCTACGATAAGATGGTGGCCGAGAAGCATATCTCTACCCAAGTGACCTACAAGGAGAGCGACGACATCCTTTGGAACATCCTCGCTTCCGTGGGGCCCTTTGTCATCATCATCCTGCTCTGGCTCTTCCTCATGCGACGCATGGCGGGCGGCGGTGCAGGCGGTGCCGGTGGGGTCTTCAGCGTAGGCAAGGCGCGTGCGCAACTCTTCGATAAGAACACGAACGTGAAGGTGACCTTCAAAGACGTGGCCGGACTGATGGAGGCCAAACAGGAGGTCGAGGAGATCGTGGAGTTCCTCAAGAATCCCGAGAAATACACCGAGTTGGGCGGTAAGATCCCTAAGGGTGCACTGCTCGTTGGCCCTCCGGGAACGGGCAAGACGCTCCTGGCCAAGGCCGTCGCAGGTGAGGCCCACGTGCCCTTCTTTTCGCTCTCGGGATCGGACTTTGTGGAGATGTTCGTCGGTGTGGGCGCCTCACGTGTCCGAGACCTCTTCCGACAAGCCAAAGAGAAAGCCCCGTGCATCGTCTTTATCGACGAGATCGACGCCGTCGGACGGGCGCGCGGCAAGAACGTGAACATGACCAGCAACGATGAGCGCGAGAGTACCCTCAATCAACTCCTCACGGAGATGGACGGCTTCGGGTCGAACAGTGGCGTGATCATCCTGGCCGCCACCAACCGCGCCGATGTGCTCGACAAAGCCCTGCTGCGTGCCGGACGCTTCGACCGACAGATCCACGTCGAGCTGCCCGACCTCAACGAACGCAAGGAGATCTTCAACGTCCACCTCCGCCCGATCAAAATCGACTCCAGCGTCGACACCGACTTCCTGGCCCGACAGACCCCAGGATTCTCCGGCGCCGACATCGCCAATGTCTGCAACGAGGCCGCACTGATCGCCGCACGCGGTGGCAAACGCTTCGTCCAGAAGGACGACTTTATGAATGCCGTCGACCGCATCATCGGCGGACTTGAGAAACGGACCCGCATCACCACCGCGCAGGAGCGACGCAGCATCGCCTATCACGAAGCCGGACACGCCTCCATCAGCTGGCTGCTGGAGTATGCCAACCCACTTGTCAAGGTGACGATCGTACCCCGTGGCAAGGCCCTCGGCGCCGCCTGGTACCTGCCCGAAGAGCGACAGATCACGACCCGCGAACAGCTCCTCGACGAGATGTGCGCCACACTGGGCGGACGCGCGGCCGAAGAGATCTTCCTCGGGGCCATCTCCACCGGAGCCTCGAACGACCTGGAGCGTGTCACCAAGCAAGCCTACGCCATGGTCACCTATTTCGGCATGAGCGACCAGCTGCCCAACCTCAACTATTACGACTCCACGGGCCAGGAATGGGGCTTCACCAAACCCTACAGCGAGGAGACGGCCCGCCTGATCGACAAGGAGGTGCAGAAGATCATCAACGAGCAGTACGACCGCGCCCGAACCATCCTCCGCGACAACGCCGCGAAGCACAACCAGCTGGCCGAGAAGCTCCTTGAGTGTGAAGTGATCTACTCCGAAGACCTCGAAAAGATCTTCGGCAAACGTCCCTGGGCCTCGCGCTCCGAAGAGATCATGGAGCAACAGGCCGCTGACGCCTCAACCACCGCCCCACACGCATGAAGAATTTCACCCTCCGAGGCATCACGGGTGCAGCCTTTGTCGCAGCCATCATCGCTGCGCTGACGCTGCACCCGTTCCTGTTTCTGGGCCTCTTCGCCGCCGTCGTCGGCGCGGCCCTGTGGGAGTTCTACGGCCTCACCGAACGCATCGGGCTGGAGCCGGACGACGCCGCCCCCGCACCCCGCACCGCTGACCGACTCTGGGGCATCGCCGGCGGCCTCTACCTCTTCACCGCCACCTTCCTCTACGCCAGCGCACGCGCCTCGGCCGTCGTCTATGCCCCCTACGCGGCCTTCCTGATCGGCGGCCTTGTCAGCGGCCTCTACCACCGCGGCGGCAACCCCATCCATCGATGGGCCGTCGGCCTCCTGGCCCAAGCCTACGCCGCGGGCACCTTCGCCACGCTCAACTTCATCGTCTTCAACCCGGCCGACACGACCCTCCCGCGCACCTTCCACAGCCACTACGCCCTGCTGCTCTTCGTCCTCATCTGGCTCAACGACACGGGCGCCTACTTCGTCGGCTCGGCCCTTGGTCGGCGGAAACTCTTTCCGCGCATCTCGCCCGGCAAGTCGTGGGAGGGCTTCCTCGGCGGACTCGCCATCGTGGCCTGCGCCGCCCTGCTGCTCGCGCCCCTCTTCCCCGAGCTGGCGTGGTACCATCGCGTGGCCCTCTCCCTCATCATCGTCGGCGTCGGCACGTGGGGTGACCTTGTCGAGTCACTCATCAAGCGCACCGCCGGCGCTAAAGATTCGGGCACCCTCCTGCCCGGTCACGGCGGCATCCTCGATCGTTTCGACAGCGTCATGCTCGCCGCCCCCGCCGCCCTCCTCTACCTCGAGGTGTTCGTGCGCGGAAGCTGACGGTGCACCGACCAGGTACCTGTGGGGCATATTCTTTTGCGCCCCTACAACCAGATACAAAAAGGGCACCCCCATCTGTTTGGGGATGCCCTTTAATCATTCCGGGGGCGTCTGCGAGGCGTATGCAATACGCCCCTACAACCGGGTACCCTATTCCTCCGGCAACGTGATGTCAGGATTACCGTCGCCACCCGGTTTCTTCGGATCCTTCGGTTTCTCGTCCGGTTTCTTGGGCTGTTCGCCAGCGCCACCACCGGGCTTCTCCGGCTGCTTCGGTTCCTTCGGCTGATCGGGCGTCTTCGGATCCTTCGGTTGCTTAGGTTCCTTGGGATCGGCGGGCTTTTTCTTCTTCTCGGCTACGGTGCGGCGGTTGGCAAGCATGGCTTTGTTCTGGTCGATGCGTCCGTTCAGGTCTAAGACGAACTCCTTATAAGCCGTTTCACCATTGACCACGACGAGCGCATTGACCGTCTCCACAAGTCGGCGATAGGCGGCGTCGGCCTCAGTGCGTTTCTGCTTGATGACGCCCACCATACGGTGCCCGTGCTCCGAGCTCTGCGTGTCGGAGATGGTGACGTAAGCCGTCTGCTTCTGCTCCAGGTCGGTGAGGAAGGGGGTGAATCCGGCCTGGGTCATCTTCGTCGTGTCGAGCGCCTTGAGATCCTGAATCAGGTTGTCTATACGCGCCGTCTCTTCCTGCTGAGCCAGTGGCATCATGTCGCCGTATCGCAGGAAGATTTCTTCCGTTTTGACGGCGAAGTCGGCAATCTCCTTGTTTGGGTGTCCCTTGGTGGCCTTGGCGATCCTGCGGAAGGCATTCCACGCCTTGTCGCGATCCTCGTCTTTTTGGGTGGCCTCCTTGGTCGAGGGAAGGTTCCGAGCCGGCTCCAACACCTTGTCGAGTTCATCGACAGCGGTGGAGAACTTGTTGGCGGCCTCTTTCAATCCCACGGTGTAGCCCGCCGCCGAATCCGCAAGCGGCAGGAGGGTTAGTTTACGTTTGACGAATCCGAGATACCCGAAATCGTCTTCTACTCTGAGTCCTTTGACATTGAATACTTCAATTTTCATGATTCAAATAGCTATTAAAGTGATTATAAATGACTGCTGTCTATCTGTAAACAGCGGGCCGAAGATAGAACATACTTCCAAGAAAAAAAGAAAGGCTAAACCCTCAGGGTTCAGGGCTACTTGGAAAAAAGAAGGGCTGTCCCCTGAGGGTTTTGTGCTTCTTGAAAAAAAGTAGGGCTAAACCCTGAGGGTTCAGGGCTACTTCAAAAAAAGTAGAGCTAAACCCTCAGGGTTCAGGGCTGCTTGAAAAAAAGTAGGGCTAAACCCTCAGGGTTCGGGGCTACTTCAAAAAAAGAAGAGCAAAACCCTGAGGGTTCAGGCTACCCAGAAAAAAAGAAGGGCTAAACCCTCAGGGTTCAGGGCTGCTTGAAAAATAGTGGCGCTAAACCCTCAAGGTTCAGGCTACCCAGAAAAAAAGTGGAGCTGGCCCCTGAGGGTTTTGCAAGGAGGCGAGCTATGTAAGCCCTCTATTGAAAAGAGAAAGGGTGAAGAAGATTTCACACGCTCGCTTCAGGCTCTTCCGTTGGTTGGGGAGCCTCCGTTTTCTCTTCGTAAGTGATAAACAGCGGCTCTTTGTTTTTAAGCGCTTCTTCTAATTCCAATTCAATCGCGTTGTTGAAGATCGGTCCTTTGAAGCCGGCCGTACGGAATAGAAGTATGCCGCAGAGCTTCCGCATCTCCATGCAGGTGTAGAACAGTTTGTTTTGTTTGTATGATTCCTTCGGGATACGTTCATATAACTTACCATGGAGAATGCGGTTTCGCTCTTTGATCACCTTCTTTTCTGGGCCCGATAGCTTGTAACCGATTCGCTCAAAGGGCGCCGTCAGCTTATCCCCATTCGTTTGGCTGTTGAAGCCATGCAATTTATGTATCATGACTTTCTTGTGATCCTCTGTAATGAGATGTTTCTCGTAGAGGTCTGAGACCGCCTTTATGAGTTCATCGTGCACTACTTTCCATTTATCGTTTTCCATATAGGAACTCGCCTCTTCTACCATTAACGCTGAGCAGATCGTCTCAAGTGTTACGGCATAAGTTGCGCCCATAAGCTCAAAATCTATGGGGGCAGATAATAGACTTAATGCTGCCTGAGCAAGTCCTCTATTCTCAAATAGCATCCGAGCAAGCGCTGCAAACTCTTGTTCCTCTATGGGGCGATCAAGAGGATCTTTTCGTCTTCCATTTTCATCGCATAGCTGATGAAGGGTGTAGTCAGCTATGCCCTTCAAGCCTTCATATAAGCCAAGATTATAAGTAATGAAGAAGCTGTATGGATTGTAGATTGTCGAACGCAAAGAGATTAGACCACCCATAATTTTACCGTCAAACTCCGGTGTTTCTGAGGTCACAACAAAGGCGTAATTGAAAGGAGCGACGGATGTTACCAAACCTAAGGAGAGCGATATGGGATACATGTATTTCTTTATGGCGCTATATGTGCAAGAAGATTGAGACTCGATCACGAGAAATTCGCAGTTTTCCATAAGTGTCGAGAAAATATGAATCTTCCTATCTTCCGGAAAACCGATTTTTATCAGGCTCCAACAAGGAATAAGACCAAGAGCAGGATGATTGGTATAATAAGCGCTGCACTTAACAAGATCACGCCACTTTTTTTCTTTGATGGGGAGAAAAAGTCGGTAGAAGTACTCCGCCTCTTCATCCCATTGAGAGTCCATAAAGCGAGAAAACTTGATCTGGCATGTGTGGTCGTAATCATCTCCATTCTCTTCAGAAGAAAAAAATAGATTGGCTCGGGATATCTCGTAGTTTTCATTGCTCATGCTTACCTCTAAAGATTTGAACTGCGTTGCTCCTTCCATGTCCATATCAATCATTTTGACCATCTCTTTAGTGGGTAACAGAAACGAAGGACGCCTTTCATTAATAGAGAGTCGGGCTTCTTTTTCCGTGAAGGGTAAGCCGGAAATAGTGACTTTTTCTTGGGTTAGCTTGTGGATGAATTGAAGGGAAGGGATAAGATTTTTATTGTACATGATGTTCTGTCGTATTGATTTCTTGAAACGGCCACGAAGATAGGTGCGAGGCCGTAAGGAGAGAACGTCCAAGTTGGCACACGTATTCAACCATCATTCAAATGCGCGCCCCCCTCCCGGGCTTTGCTTTTGGGGACTCACACTTCTTTCCGTGAGGCGTCGATGCGGAGGAAGATGAAGAGGAGGATGGTGAAGCCCCAGAGCGACGAGCCGCCGTAGCTGAAGAAGGGTAGGGGGATGCCGATCACGGGGGTGAGACCGAGCACCATGCCGACGTTGATGACGAGGTGAAAGAGGATGATGGAGGCTACACTGTAACCGTAGACGCGCCCGAAAAGGGTGTCTTGTCGCTCGGCCAGGGTGATGAGTCGCACGATCATCACACCGAAAAGGGTCAGGACGACAATGGAGCCGACGAAGCCGAACTCCTCGCCGACGGTGCAGAAGATGAAGTCGGTGTCTTGCTCGGGCACGTATTTGAGCTTCGTCTGTGTGCCGTTAAGGAAGCCTTTGCCCAACAGGCCGCCGGAGCCGATGGCGATCTTGGACTGGTTGACGTTGTAGCCCGATCCGCCGGGGTCGTCCTCCAGGCCGAGGGAGACGCGGATGCGTTGCTGCTGGTGGGGCTCGAGCATGTCGTTGAAGACATAGTTGACCGACAGCATGAAGGCTACGGACGAGAGGGCAAAGAGGGCCACAAGGGCGTAACGCCAACTGAGCTTGACGATGGCTTGGACAATGAGCATGAGGCTGGAGGTGAGGATGACACCAACAAGCACCCAAACGAAGTTGACGGGTATGTAGAGCGAGGCGATGATGGCCGTAAGGAGGGCGGCCACGAGGCCGTAGAGGATGATGCGGAGCGTGAGGCGGTCGTTCCGAAGGCCGGTGACGAGGAGCATCTCAATGATGAGGGTGAGGGAGGAGACGATGAGTGCGCCGGCCGGGGTGGCTCCGAGGAGGGTGTCGTCGAACTTCATCACGGTGACGAAGAAGGTGACGGCGCAGACGGCGGCCAGCAGCAGATAGCCAGACATGCCTTCGCGATAGAGCATCAGGGCGAAGGCGAGGAAGACGAGGGCCGAGCCGGTCTCTTTCTGCATCAGCACAAGGCCCATGGGCAGCAGGATGATGAGCAGCACGAGGCCGAAGTTGCGGAGGGTAAAGAGGTTGAAGTTGTAGCTGTTCATCAGGCGCGCCAGGGCCAGGGCGGTGGCGAACTTGGCGAACTCGGCGGGCTGCAGGCGGATGGGGCCGAGGACGAGCCAGGAGCGCGACCCCTTGATGTCGGGCGCCAAGAAGATGGTGGCGATGAGTAGGAGGATGATGAGGCCATAGAAGAGGTAGGCGAAGGTCTCATAGATGTCGCGCTCGAGCATGAGTATGACGAAGCTCAGGGCGAAGGCGGAGCCTATCCAGATGAGCTGCGAGCCGGGTCGGCCGGCGGGGTCGAAGAGGCCGGTGGTGTCATACTCGTAGCTGGCGCCGCAGATGCTGAGCCATCCGCAGCCGACCATGAGGATGTAGACGATGATGGTCAGCCAGTCGACAGAGAGCCAGAGACTCCTTCTTTCGTTATCTCGGTACACGGTTATTGTTGTTGGTAGCCTTGACTACGGTGTTGGAAAGGGATTCCACGTCGGCCTCAGAGTTGGCCTGTGCGCCGTGGAAGTATCGTTCGAGCATGACGCGTGCCAGGGGGACGGCCATGCGTGCGCCAAAGCCGGCGTTCTCGACGTAGACGGCGATGGCCACTTTGGGTTCGTTATAGGGTGCGAAGGCCATGCAGGCGGAGTGGTCCTTGCCGTGGGGGTTCTCGGCGGTACCCGTCTTGCCGCAGACCTCGACGTCACGCATGTTGAGCCCACGGCAGGTACCTCCGACGACGGCCATACGCATGCCTTGGGCGATGACGCGGTAGTGCTCTTGATCGATGCCGGTGTATTTGCGGTGGGTGTAGATGGAGTCCAGCTGTGCGTTCTCAATTTTCCGGACGACGTGGGGGACGATGTAGTAACCGCGATTGGCTATGGTGGCGGCCAGGTTGCAGATCTGCAGCGGGGTGGCGAGCACCTCGCCCTGTCCGATGGCGATGGAGATGATGGTGCTGGAGTTCCAGCGTGCCGACTTGTAGACCTTGTCGTAGACCTTGCTGTTGGGGATGTATCCGCGCTTCTCACCGGGCAGGTCAATGCCCAGCTGATAGCCATATCCCTGGGCCACCATGTAGTCTTTCCATTTGTCGAGGGCTTCCTGCACGGTGGGGTATCGGCGGCGGCTGTCGAGCATGTCGTGCAGTCCCCAGCAGAAGTAGGAGTTGCAGGAGGTGGCGATAGCCGGAATAAGTGCCAAGGGCGATCCGTGGCCGTGGCAGGCGGGTTTACCTCCGTGGTAGGGGTATCCGCGGGCACAGGTGTAGAGTTTATCGGGAGTGATGACACCCTCTTGCAGGAAGATGAGTCCTTGGGTGGGTTTGAAGGTCGATCCCGGGGGGTACATGGCCATGATGGATCGATCGAAGAGGGGCTTGGTGGGGTCTTCCTCCAGCATGGCGTAGTTCTTTCCGCGTTTACGGCCGACCAGCAGGTTGGGATCGTAGCCGGGCGAGCTGGCCAAGCATAACACCTCACCGGTGGCAGGCTCGATCATGACTATGCTGCCGACTTTGTTTTTGAGCAGCTTCTCGGCCAAGATCTGGAGATTGATATCGATAGCGAGGGTGAGGTTCTTGCCCGATATGGGCACTTCGTCGTGCCTTCCGTCCTCAAATCGGCCCTTGATACGTCCGCGGGCATCGCGCAGAAGCACCTCGATGCCCTTCTTTCCGCGGAGCCATTTCTCGTACGAACGCTCTACACCAGCACGCCCGGCATAGTCGCCCTGATTGTAGTAGTTATCGTCTTTGATGTCGCGTCGGTTCACCTCGCCGATGTTACCCAACAGTAGGGCGGCATTGGGATAGGTGTATTCGCGGATGGTGCGATTCTGTATGTAGAAGCCGGGGAACTTGTAGAGCTTCTCTTGCAGGGCGCCGTACTCATAGGAGGAGAGCTGGTTCATGAACACCTGCGGCACGTAAGAGGAATAGCCGGGGTTGAGCTTCTTGTTCTTGATATCGGCGATGCGCTTGTCGAACACCTCTTTGGTAATGCCCAGCGTGCGACAGAAATCAAGGGTATCGAAGGCCTGTATCTCGCGCATGATGAGCATCACGTCGTAGGCCGGTTGGTTGTAGACAAGCAGCTGGCCGTTGCGGTCGTAGATGACGCCGCGTGCGGGATAGAGCACCTTCCTGAGAAAGGCGTTATTGTCCGCCGAGGCCTTGTAATTACTGTCTACAAGCTGCAAAAGAGCGAGCCGCACGATGTAGACGAGCAGCACAAAGATGACGGAGCCGATGACGATGAATCGCCGGTTTTCGTAAGCGTATTTCTTAAAGTTCTCCACTTCGACGTTCCATATGGAAGGCTTCAATCACAAAGAGGCAAAGCGTAGTCAGCACAGTGCTGGATGCGATGCGAAGGAGTAGGTAGGGAGGATCGAACAAGGAGAGGGACTCGATGGCGTACAGGGCCGTGTGATGAAGGAACGTCAGGCAGACGATATATTTCATGAAGGCGCCCGTGCCCAGCGTAACGTACGAGGGCGAAGCGTCTTCGAGCATTTCCTTGTCGGTGAAGGCGTGCATAAGCGGGTTGCGATAGTAGCCGATCAGGGTAGACGCAGCGGCATGTATGCCGAGTGTCCCGGAGAAGATGTCGACCAGTAGCCCCGTAATGAAAGCCATCCAAATGACCTGCACGCGCGTAAATCCGGCGGGGATCTTGGCGATGGCGTAGAGGTACAAGAAGGGTGTCATGAGGTTGAAGAGGTGGATGTGGTTAAACACCGTCACCTGCAACAGCACACACACGACGATATACGTCACGACTCTGAGCAAGCCCTTAATCATTCTGTCTTATTCGTTATGAGGGTACGCGCTTTTTCTTCCACCGCTTCACGCTCTTCGCGGAAATCGTTCTGTATTACTCGGACGGACTTTATGGCCGAGAAATCGGTGGCCAACTTGATCTTGAGCGAATAGAAATTCTGATCCCGTTTCTTCTCAAACTTCGCTACGGTGCCGACCATGACGTTCGGCGGAAAGGCCGTCGAGAATCCGGTAGTAACCACCGTGTCGCCCTCTTTGAAGATGGCGTGGCGAGGCAGATCATCCAAATAAGCATATCGTGGATCGCGCCCGTCCCAAACCAGTGACCCGTGATAGTTCCCATTCAGCAGCTTACAACTGACGAGCAGCTTGGGATTCAACACAGAGATAACAACCGAGAAATGCTCATCCGCCACCGATACAATGCCGACTATGCCTTGCGTGGTGACGACACCCATATCGACCTTCACCCCGTCTTTGGTCCCCTTATCGATAGTGAGGTAATTCGACAGTGAAGAGACGTTGCTATTGACGATCTCGGCCGTGACAAAATGGTAAGGCATCGTCACGGTGTCGGCCACGAACAGGCTATCGTACGTCTGTGCATGGGCCTTCATGTACGCGATCTCTCGCTCCAGTTTGATAACCTGAAGTTGTAGTTGCCCGTTCTGTTCGAACAGGGCCTTGTTCTCATCTCGGAGTCCGAGGTACGACCTCACCCTGCCCGAAATAGAAGAGATCTGGGCGACTACGGTGTTAGAAGAACCAAAGATTAGGTTTCGGTGGTAATCCTGATTGTAGAATAGGAGTATGCACGAAACGATCTCAAGGAAACAGAATAAGAACCAATGCCTTTTCCCTATAAGGAATTCAAGCAGTTTCCGCATAGATAGTGGAAGGACTGGAGTGCGTACGCTATAAAAGCCTCCGCTTTACCGGGGCGAAAGGCTCTATGCACGCCGCACACGGCCCCGGTACTTACTTAATTAAGAACTTGAATTTGTCGATGTTCTTCAGTGAGATACCGGTCCCCTTGGCTACGGCATGCAACGGGTCTTCGGCCACACGGAACGGGATATTGATCTTGTCCGTCAACCGCTTCTCTAAACCGCGAATCATGGCGCCACCACCAGCCAGATAGATGCCGTTGCGAACAATATCGGCATAAAGCTCGGGCGGGGTCTGCTCGAGGGCGCTGAGAATAGCTGCTTCCATTTTCGAGATGGACTTATCGAGGCAGTGCGCAATCTCCTGATAAGAGATGGGCACTTCCATAGGCAGTGCTGTCATCTGATTCGGACCGTGCACCACGTAGTCCTCTGGCGGATTGTCGAGCGAGGTCAAGACGGCACCTACGTTGATCTTAATCCTCTCAGCCGTGCTTTCGCCCACCTTCATGTTGTGCTGACGACGCATATACTCCATGATGTCGGCCGTCAGATCGTCGCCGGCAATACGGATAGACTTATTGGAGACAATACCTCCGAGTGAGATCACGGCGATCTCCGTCGTGCCTCCACCTATATCCACAATCATGTTTCCTTCTGGCGCCTCCACATCGACACCTATACCGATAGCCGCAGCCATGGGTTCATAGATCATGTAGACGTCGCGTGCACCTGCATGTTCTGCAGAGTCACGCACGGCGCGTATCTCCACCTCTGTGCTACCGGAGGGAATGCAAACCACAACGCGCAAGGGGGGAGAGAACCAACGATTCCGGAAGTGGATCATTTTGATCAATCCGCGAATCATCTGTTCGGCGGCGTAAAAGTCAGCTATGACGCCGTCCTGAAGTGGGCGGACGGTACGTATGTTCTCATGTGTTTTGCCGTGCATCTGGCGGGCTGTCTCGCCGACGGCTAACACCTTGTCCGTACGTTTATCTAATGCGATCACAGACGGCGCATCAACAACGATTTTCCCATCGCTGACAATGATCGTGTTAGCCGTCCCCAGATCGATAGCTAATTCTTGTGTGAAGGAGAATAATCCCATATTATTCGTTATGTCTTTAGTTCAATGTTAATGTTTGAAGTGACGGGTACCCGTCTTTACCATACTTATATGATGCGCATTACAATACTCCACCGAGAGTTCGTCGTTGACGGATCCTCCAGGTTGGATTACGGCCGTAACTCCCGCCTCAGCAGCTGCTTCGACACAGTCGGGGAAGGGGAAGAACGCATCCGAGGCCATCACCGCGCCGCTCAGATCGAAGCCGAACGTACGGGCCTTTTCGATGGCCTGTTTGAGTGCATCCACACGCGATGTTTGCCCCACACCATTAGCGCAGAGCTGCTTGTTTTTCGCCAGTGTGATTGCATTGGACTTGCTATGCTTCACAATCTTGTTGGCAAACAGCAAGTCGGCGGTTTCTCTCTCGGTGGGGAGAGCTGTTGTCATCGGCTTGAGGTCGCCAGCGGTTTGTGTGCTTAGGTCGCGATCCTGCACGAGTACGCCATTGAGGAGGGAACGGAAGGCAAGGCCTTGTCCCGACCCAACTGCCTTGCGGCGCAGGATGATGCGGTTTTTCTTTTTGCTCAAAATACGGATCGCGTCCTCAGTATAATCCGGTGCGATGATCACCTCGAAGAATATCTGATCAATCTCGTTGGCGGCGTCGGCATCGATCGCTCGGTTGCCTATCAACACGCCGCCGAAGGCTGAGACGGGATCGCCGGCCAAAGCCGCTTTCCACGCTTCGACCATAGTCGGACGGGAAGCCACTCCGCACGCATTATTATGCTTGAGGATAGCGAAGGTCGGCTCGTCAAACTCGTCGATAAGTGCGACCGCAGCATCAATATCCAGCAAGTTGTTGTAGGATATTTGTTTGCCATGCAGGCGATCGAAGAGTGTATCGAATGAGCCAAAAAAGATGCCCCGTTGATGGGGATTCTCTCCGTAACGCATGGGCATGGCGTCGTCGAATGCAGCGCGAAATGCGGTGTGTTCGTCGGCGTCGAAATAGCGAAAGATGGCTGCGTCGTAGCCGGATGAAACGGCGAAAGCGGCACGTGCGAATCGGCGACGATCGTCGAGCGTAGTCTGTGCACCGCCCTGCTTGAGTAGTTCCAACAGGGGGGCGTATTGCGCTCGTGAAGCCACGATCGTTACGTCGCGATAGTTTTTTGCCGCGGCACGAATAAGGGATATGCCACCGATGTCGATCTTTTCGATCACATCGGCCTCGCCTGCACCTGAGGCCACGGTCTCTTCAAAAGGATAGAGGTCGACGATCACCAAGTCGATCGCCGGTATATCATATTCCGACAGCTGCCGGAGGTCTGTGTCGTATTCACGGCGGGCTAGGATGCCGCCAAATATTTTGGGATGTAACGTTTTCACTCGCCCTCCTAAGATGGAGGGATAACCGGTCAGGCTCTCGGCCGTTTCGCACGGTATGCCTAACGATTCGATGAAGGTCTGTGTGCCTCCTGTCGAGACGAGCTGCACGCCTTCGTTGTGGAGCGTCTTTATTATGTCTTCTAATAGTCCGTCTTTGTGATAAACTGAGATTAGGGCTCGGCTTATCCGCTTCTTTTCATCCGTCATCATGCGTTTGAATTCATTGTCCACTTTCTATTTCTCGAAAAAGTCGCACAAAAGTATGGTTTAATTCCATTCTGAAAAGTGCTATAAGAGAGAATGTTCGTGGCCCCGGATATAATATATGTTATTGTCCCATAAGGATAAAGCGACTATGGACTTCCTTCTCTGCACCTCGAGGGGCGGCCGTCGCCTGATGGTAAGCCTAACCGTCAGCGGTTGGGGGCTCGGTCGTTTAACGCGTGAGTCCGACGAAAGAATGAGGGTCCTTCTCCTTGGAAAACGTCTTTGATAGCGCACTGTAACGGCCAAAGTGTTTTTGGAAATGCTTGCAACACTGTTGCAAGTCTCACGAAAAACTTTTCGGCGTTTGCAACAGTGTTGCAAGTCCCACGAAAAACTTTCTGGCGTTTGCAACAGTGTTGCAAGTCCCA
>ERZ772977.234-NODE-234-length-43459-cov-3.360497_pt1 | contig 43459 bp, 39 predicted proteins | sample MGYA00511131_ERZ772977 | MGnify/ENA primary metagenome ERZ772977 (study PRJEB29015, sample SAMEA2737935) | human oral metagenome | biome: human oral; feature: human-associated habitat; material: dental | place: China | collected 2151 ...
TTGGCCATGGCAGGCACCGAATTGCCTACTAGAAGCTGACCACTAGCATCTACAAAGCTAGCAGGACGAGTCGCATCTGGCGTGACGACTGTCGCATTCGCATCATCATCGTTAAAGACTAGGGTTTTATTTTGTTCCAAGCCTTGGAGGCCATTTGACTCATAGTTTGGAATTTTCCGAACGGTTGGCACATAACGGCCGTCCATATTGTTGAGCATCTCATTCTTATTTGGATCTGCTGCATCACTAGATTGCCAGTTAGTCGAGCTACCGTTGCTATCCTTCCAACGAATATTAATACCATCGGCTGTCCCTGAAAAATCAGCAGTCGGGGTAAAGGCCACTTGGACATCACTGCCATTGTGGGTGACCACGTAAGTCCCTTCAGGTCGCACATAAGTATTGCCACTAGTTGGAGTCAGCACATTGCCTTGATTGTCCAAGACTTGAGGTGCTTGCGTGCTCATGACCGTCTTAATTGTGTCGTCTGAGCGGTCTGTCCCCTTAGGGGTAAAGTGGAGGCTGGCTGTCTGAGTTTGGCCGGTAAAACCATCCGTGCTTTGCTTTTCACCTTGAGGTGGGTAGATACGGTGCAGGAGCATGTCTTCGACTTCCCCACTGAAGGCAAAGCCCGTAGGTTTATCGATATCTCCTGCATTGGTTGCAATCCGAAGCCGCATGCCTAACTGGTTAACGGTCCCCCCTGTTAAGCCTGGAACGGCATTAAAGCTCAAGGTATGGTCGCCAGCTGCAGTGATAGCCTTAACCTCACTGCCTTCATTATCGTCAAAAACGCCATTTTGGTTGAAGTCAACCCAGGCCTTGATATATGCCTTAGGATTTCCATTTGGACTGGCCTTAATCTTGAGTTTGTAGGTCCCATTTTGAGCCTTGCTTAGATCAAGCAGGTCATTAGAGTTAGCCAATTGCTCATCCGTCAATAACTGGCTAGCCCCCTCGTCCGCTAATTCCTTACGATCGTCAAAGGTCCAATCATTGGCCGTATCAACGTCAATATCGGCAGGCGTTGTTCCCAAGTATGGTTGGTTAATGGTGGCATTGGTCAAAGAATCCCGTGATGAGACAGTATGGAAGGCTTCGCCATAACTATCTGGAGCATCACTACCATCGACTACTAAGAAGCCCATCATCATGGCTTGTTGGCCGGAAGAGGCCACATAGAAACCAACTTCTGAAGCCCCACGCGTCATCACGACTGGTACCGTACGTTGGTTGGAGAGGTTAGGCCCAAAGACTTGGGTGCCTAAACCACCTGTCACTGTATCTGGACTTAGGTATTTATCCCAGTCTACGCTCTTATCGCGTAGAATTAAGAGGTTTCGGCGCTTATTATCATCCTCTACCATTTTCTTGGTGATGACAGTATAAGGCTCTTTGGCAGCTGTTCCATTTTTCCATTCACCTAGGTATTCCCAGCCAGCCCCGTTGGTCGTGAAGATCGCAAATTCACCAGGGTTAGCATCTTCCCCATCGGCCATAACAACCGATGGCTTAACCTGTTTGCCACGGTAGGTCGCTTCAATATTGAACTTTACTCCCCAGTTGGTGGAGTTTTCTGGTAAAACAATCTGAGTCTTGCGTCCCTGGGTATTAAAGCCTTGGCCCTGGATGGTTGTCCATTGGTTTTGAATAGCCCCCTTGACAGAAGGTGCTACGCGTCCATATTGTGGCGCTGATTTTAGGAAATCGTTCTTGGCATCTGGATTGTAGGTCCCGGCAGAGGCCGTCCCTTCCACCCGTTTCTTATAGATTTCGGTAGAGTTAAAGGGCTTTAGCTCGGTGACGGTCAAGGTCACTTCATAACCAGGTGAGATTTCTTTCTTATAGATGGTCCCTACTTGAAGGCCGCCACTAGCGTCCAAATTCTTCCAACTAGCATTGTCGGAGAAATCAAGCCAGGTAATTTGCTTGGCTAATTGAACGCTTTTCTTGCGCTCGGACTCTTCCCAGGTTGGTTTGGCTACGCGTGGCACAGAGGTCGCGTCATCCGCCCCTGCAGGACCAGTCCCAGGGGTAATACCCGTTGCCCCGCTATCACGGAAACCTGTCCCTTGAGGGATGGGTTGACCTTGGTTAGTAGCTCGTGGCATAGAAGCTGTACTTGGCTTAGGCACTGGCTTGACCGCATAACCCGGAGTCCGTCTGGCTGGTTTGTTAGCCTCAGCTGGACTTTCGGCATTTGCAGTTGGGTCAGCTACTTCTTCTGCCTTCTTATCTACTTCTTGACTAGCTTGGCTTTCTTTTTCTTCTTGGCTAGTTGCTGACTCAACTTCTGAACTTTGACTAGCGCTCGACTCAGCTACCTGGCTTTCTGGCGCTAGCGTCTCAGCACTGGCTACTTCACTGGCTGATGTGGCTGGCACTTCTAGGCTAGCCTCGGTACTGGTGGCATTGGACACTTCTTGCGCCGTTACCACAGGACCGTTAGCAAAATAAATCCCGAAAGCTACCGCAACAGAAGCCGCACCAAAGCTATACTTCTTAATCCCGTAGCGGGTGATTTTTTCGCCTTTACGTTGTTCGTTCATCAGCTTATTACGTTTACTGAACATTCACATTCGTCCTTCCAATCTTTTGGTATCAAAACAGGTCTATTGGCATCAGTATATTTTCCCCTTATCATAAGCAAACCTCAACTTTGAAAAGGGCTTCCATCTAGGGCAGAGACCGTTTTTGTCACGTTAATAATTATAATACAGAGCTGAGTAATTTGCATCCATTTTTTAGCATTTTGTCTTCATTATTATAAATCGGTATAATTTCTATCGTAAATATTCAGTTAATACTCTTCATAATTCACATACTGCACGGTTGATTATCACTATTTTTATAATGCAATATCCATCCAATGTACAAAAAAAGACCGAGATCCAGTCTCGGTCTTTCGTCTTCTTAGTCTAGATTGCTGAAGCCTTCGCCAAGCAAGTTGGTCTCAGGCGACACATTCCAGATGCTCTCGGCATAACGCAAGATGGTGTAGTCTGACGAGAATTTGCCGGAGTAGGCAATGTTGGTCAGGGCACGTTTAGCCCATTCCTTAGGCTCTTGATAGAGCTTGTCAGCAGCCATTTGCGCTTCATAGAAGCTTGGGTAGTCTCGCAAGAGGAAGTACTCATCATTGTAGAGGACCAAGGAATCGAAGATCTCGCGCCCTTCTGCTTCGATATTAGGGATAGTTCCGTCAATGAAGGCATTGAGCACACGCTTAATCTGTGGATTTTCCTCATAGATACCCCGTGAGTAGTAGTTATTAGCCTCACGCAATTGTTGGACCTCGTCGGCCGTCATACCAAAGAGGAAGATGTTATCGTCACCGACTAGGTCATAGATTTCAACGTTGGCACCGTCCAAGGTCGCCATGGTTAAAGCCCCATTAGCCATTAACTTCATGTTAGAAGTCCCGGACGCTTCCTTACCCGCCAAGGAAATTTGTTCCGATAAGTTAGCAGCAGGAATAATCAATTCGGCTAAGGAAACTCCATAGTTTTCGACGAAGACAATCTTAATCTTGTCCCCAATGGCTGGGTCATTGTTAACCAAATTAGCCAACTCGTTAATAATCTTGATGACAGACTTGGCATAGTGGTAGCTTGGTGCCGCCTTGGCCCCGAAAATGAAGACCCGTTTAACAAAGTCAGCCTTAGGATTCTCCTTGAGGGTCAAGTAGCGATCCACTATATGCATGACTTGCAGGAGTTGGCGCTTGTAGGCATGGAGCCGCTTGATTTGCACGTCGAATAAGGCAGTCGGATCAATGTCTAGCTTCATCTCTTCCTTAACGAAACGAGCAAAGCGTTCCTTGTTGGCCAACTTGACTTCTTGCAATTGCTCTAGGACCTCATCATTGTCGCGGAAGGCTTGGAGAATATTCATTTCTCGTGGCTTGAAGCGCCAGCGGTCGCCAATGTATTGGTCGAGGACCTTGCTGAGGCCTTCATTGGCTAGCTGCACCCAACGGCGGTGAGTCACCCCATTGGTCTTGTTGTTGAAACGGAATGGATAGATGGTCTTGAAATCCCGCAAGGTGTAGTGTTCCAAAATCTCGGTATGAAGCTTGGCTACCCCGTTAACACTGTGGCTAGCAATAATGGCCAGGTTAGCCATGAGCACTTGGTCCCCGTCGATTGGTGCTGTACGGTGGGCTAGTTCCGCGCCGTAGAGGGCGGTCTTGTTAACCAAGTGACGTCGGTTGATTTCATAGATAATCTGCATAATCCGTGGCAAGAGGCCCTCAATCATGTAGATTGGCCAGCGTTCCATCGCTTCCGCCAAGATGGTGTGGTTGGTATAGGAAGTTGATTTCTTAACGATGTTCCAAGCTTGCCCCCAAGTCAGGCTCTCTTCATCGACCAGAATCCGCATCAATTCTGGAATACAGAGGGTTGGATGGGTATCGTTAATGTGGATGGCCACCTTATCAGGGAAGACGCTCCAAGGCAATTCCAGGGTCTTGAAGTAGCGGACAATACTTTGAATTCCGGCTGAGCACATGAAGTATTCTTGCTTAAGACGCAAGAGACGGCCTTCATAGTTAGAGTCATCCGGATAGAGCACTTCCGTGATTTCTTGGATTTCCTTGCGTTGCTCAGGTGTCGTGAAATAAGACTCGTGGCCTGGCGGAATTTCGGCCGTGAAGAGACGTAGGTTGTTGACCACGTCATTACGATAGCCGATTTGTGGCGTATCGTAAGGCACCGCCAAAACATCAAAGGTATTCTCATAGACTGGCTTCAAGTCCCCAAATTTATTAGGTTCCAACCAGACATTGCCGCCAAAGCGAACAATAACGGACTTGGACTCCTTGCGGACTTCCCAGGAGTTAGGGTTACGCAACCAGTTTTCTGGCAATTCAATTTGGTAACCATCGATGAATTTTTGCTTGAAGAGCCCATAACGGTAGCGAATACCGCAACCATTGCCCGGCACGCCAGTGGCTGCCATGGAATCCATGAAGCAAGAAGCCAAACGGCCCAAGCCCCCGTTCCCTAAGGCTGGATCGACTTCCGCCGCCGCTACGGCTTCAAAGTCTAGGCCCAATTCTTCTAAGGCAGTCCGCGCCGTGTCTAACAAGTCTAAGTTAAGCAAATAACGCTTGAGCTGGCGACCTGGCAAGAACTCCATAGAGAAGTAGAAGACTTGCTTCTGCTTGCTGTCCAGTTTCCCTTGGTTGTAGTGGACCCATTTGTCAGTATAGATAGAGCGTAATAATTGGCCTAAGGCTTGGAATTGTTCGGTAGTGCTACCAGAGGTATAAGGCACGGCGAACATGTCTTCAAACTTCTTTTTATAGGCGTCTTTGAATGCATCGACCTTCATTGATTTCCTCCTAAATAAGTGTGGCATAAGCCCAAGAAAGAGACGCAAGCAAGCGCTTGGTCTCTTCTGAGCTAACTATCCTTGAAGTAGCGAATGGTAGAGGGCTAAGTATTCTTTGGTTGGCCCGGTCCAAGAGAAGTCTCGGGTCATGGCCTGTTCTACCAATTGCTTGTGAGCGCCAGGTCGGTTATAGTAGACATCTAGCGCATAGTAGATGGTTTGGAGCATGGTCCAACCGTCGAAACGATTAAAGGAATAACCTGTCCCCTCCCCGGTATATTGGTTGTAAGGTTGAACGGTGTCACGCAAGCCCCCTGTCTCATGGACAATTGGCAAGGTCCCATAGCGCATGGCCATGAGTTGTGACAGACCGCAAGGCTCAAAAGCACTTGGCATCAAGAAGAAGTCACAGCTAGCATAGATTTGTTGGGCTAGCCCTAAGTCAAAGGTAATGAGACTCTTCATCTTGTCAGGATAACGTGACTCGAAGTAACGGAAGGAGTGCTCGAATTGAGGCTCCCCAGTCCCTAAGAGGACCACCTGAACTTCTGCTTGCAGTAATTCTTCCATGCGTTCTTCCACTAACTGGAAGCCCTTCTGGTCGGTCAAGCGAGAGACCATGCCAATCATGGCCACATCTGGATTGACCGGCAAGCCTAAGCGTTCTTGCAAGGCCGCCTTGTTAGCTGCCTTACCACTTAAGTCCGAGACATTAAAGTGATGAGGAATGAGTGGATCTGTCTCAGGGTTATTGAGGTCATAGTCAATACCGTTAATAATCCCGCTTAATTTCCATTCATTGTACTTGAGGACCCCTTCTAGGTTCTCACCAAAGGCCTGGGTAGTAATCTCATGGGCATAGGTTGGACTAACCGTAGTAATCCGGTCAGAGAAGTTAATGCCGCCCTTGAGATAGTTGACCCGGTCATAGTACTTAGCCCCATCTTCGGTATAGACATTATAGCCGGTCCCGAAGACTTGGCCTAGGATGACTGGATCATAGATCCCTTGGAAACGTAGGTTGTGAATGGTCAAGACCTTGCGGATATGACGCAAGCGGTCTTTCCAGTGATAACGGTCCACCAAGAGCACTGGCACCATCGCCGTATGCCAGTCATTACAGTGAATAATGTCTGGAATCCAGTCAATGACTTCTAGCATCTCAATAATGGCAGTTGAGAAGAAGCCGAAGCGTTCGCCATCATCCCATTGGCCATAGAGGGCTGGCCGGTCAAAGTAAGCCAAGTTATCGATGAAGTAGTACTTAACCCCGTCCATCTCCAAATACTTAATGCCACAGTAGACATTCCGGCCTCCTAATTGGAAGCGGAAATGGGCAATTTCTTGGATTTGGTCCTTGTATTGTTGAGGCGTTTGGGTGTAGTAAGGCAAGACCACCCGAATGTCTACGCCCTGCTTAGCCAATTCCTTAGGTAAGGCATAGGCAACGTCACCTAGCCCACCCGTCTTGAAAAAAGGTGCCGCTTCTGCGGAAGCAAATAATACTTTCATAGTTGCTCCTTTATTCTGCTGGAATGACAGTGTTCTTGCTAATCACGACCACATTGTCAGGTGTCCCAATGACGTGAGCACCTGGTTCAACGACACAGCCCTTGTCCAGGATGGCGTATTCAACACGAGCCCCATCGCCAATCTTAGTTCCTTGGAGGATGATGGAATCCTTGACATGAGCCCCTTCCGATACATGTACCTTACGGGAAATGAGTGAACGTTCCACCTTACCTGCTAGGTAAGAACCAGAAGCCACGACAGATGAGCGCACATCAGAGCTTGGCGCATAGTAGGATGGTACCCCGTTCTTGGTCTTAGTCAAGATTGGTTGGCTTGAGTAGAACAAGGAAGTGAAGTTTTGACGGTCTAACATGTCCATATTGGCCTTGTAGTAACGTTGAATAGAGTCAATGTTGGCCATATAACCCGTGTACTTGTATGGGTTAACGGTGTAGTCCAAGAGATAGTGTTGAATCAATTCATCCACTTCCATGTAGACTTCTTCGTCAACCGCACGGTCAATGATATCATTGAGGGTCTTAACGCTGAGGAAGTACATGCTGAGGGAAGCATCTACCTTCTCTTCTTCCCCTAACTCACCGTACTCAACCAATCCCTGGACTTGGCTGTTGGCATCGAATTTGAGGGCACGAGATTTAGGATTTTGATCGCCTAATTTTTCTTTGTCTAATTGTTTGTAAATAAGGGTAATATCCTTACCTTCAGACACATGGTGGCGGAAGACGCCGCGGATATCGACGTTAGCAATAATCTTAGATCCTGCTACAAAGACATACTCAGCCTTAGCCCGAGACATGAAGACCCGGTGGTTGTAGTAGTAATCTTCGTAGAGGTTTTCTTGGTGGTGGCGGAGCTTCCAATTCTGTTGAGAGAAGGTGAAAATCCCACCTGATACTTGAGAATCCAAGTCCCAAGCTGCCCCAGAACGGATGTGGTCATAGATTGAACGACCTGATTCAGCGATGAAGAGGGCTACCGAATCAATTTCCGCATGACAAATGCTGGATAAGGCGAAGTCAATCACCCGATAACGGTCAGCAAATGGTAAGGCGGCAATGGGCCGGTTTTGGGTCAATGGTTTTAATAATTGATCATCTTCGGTCAAATTGAGAATCGCACATAACTTATTCTTCACCATCATTTTTTGGTCCTCCTACTACTTCAGCATATCCTACAGTGGCAATTTGGTCTGGGGTCCCGATGACACTTGCCCCGTCCGCAATCACGGCTTGTTCACCGATAATAGCATATTCAACGCGACAGCCTTTACCGATTGTGGCACTGGACATGACCACAGAATGGTCAACCTGGCTATTAGGCCCTACCTTGACATCACGCGACAAGAGGGAGTTGTCCACTTGGCCGGCAATGTAACAGCCATCCACAACTAGCGAGTGCTTAATTTGCGCGTCCTCTGTTAAGAATTGTGGCGGGGTCACAGGGTTGGAGGTATAAATTCGCCAAGTATCCTCACTAATGTTGAGTGGATGTTCTGGGTCCAAGAATTCCATGTTAGCTTCCCAGAGGGATTCGATGGTACCCACGTCTTTCCAGTAGCCTTCAAATGAGTAGGCAAAGCAGTTTTCAGCATTGCTTAGGTAGGCTGGAATAACGTTCTTACCGAAGTCTTCCATTTCGCGGTTCTTAGCTTGGTCTTCCACTAAGTAGCGACGTAAGGTCTCCCAATTGAAAATATAGATCCCCATGGAAGCTAGGTTGCTCTTAGGTTGGGCTGGTTTTTCTTCGAACTCGATGATACGACCATTTTGGTCCGTGTTCATAATCCCGAACCGTGAAGCTTCCTTCATCGGCACTGGGATAACCCCAACGGTCAAGCTAGCCTTGTTCTTGATGTGGTCTTCTAACATGGCGGCATAGTCCATCTTGTAGATGTGGTCACCTGATAGAATGAGGACATACTTAGGATCTAAGGAATCAATATAGCTGATGTTTTGATAAATAGCGTTGGCTGTCCCCTTGAACCATTTTTCGCCATCTGAGCTAGAGTAAGGTTGGAGGATGGTAGCCCCACCTGAACGGCTGGTTAAGCCCCAGGCTGCTCCTTTTCCAATGTGTTCGTTAAGCTCTAAAGGTTGATACTGAGTTACCACCCCAATATTCTTAATTCCGGAGTTGGCACAGTTACTTAAAGCAAAGTCAATAATGCGATATTTCCCTCCAAAGGGAACGGCTGGCTTAGCCGTCTGTTTGGTTAAGACACCCAGACGGGTCCCTTGACCACCGGCTAAAATCATCGCGATCATATCTTGTTTCATATACACACATGTGAAACTAGCTGACTATCTCGGCGTAAAGACAGTCAGTTAATTTCATCTCCTTTCTTAGCTTTTATTTAGCGCCGTAAACACGTTTGGGTTTGATATAGAGCACACCCAGACTAGGAATCGTTGTGACAATAGAGTATGGTTGTCCATCATGAGGCACTTCTTCAGTCTTCATGACCGGTAGATTCTCGGTCCACCGTCCGCCAAACTCTTGCATTTGCGAGTTGAGCAGGACTTCGTACTCTCCTTTATAAGGCACCCCAATTCGGTATTCCTGACGTTCAACCGGGATAAAGTTCAAGGCGATGATCAAGAAATCACGCTTGGCCTTACCCTGTCGCATCATGGTCAGGACAGCCTGTTCCACATTGTCAGCATCTAGGACGGTCAGACCTGCTGGCTCAGTATCATAATAATGCAGGGCCTTGTAGTCCTTACCGATGTGATTGAGGGTCTTCATATAGTGTTGGTACTCACGGTTGAACTCGAAACTCAAGTCCTTCCATTCCAACTCGGAGTAGTAACGCCATTCTAAGTATTGGCCTAGCTCGTTGCCCATAAAGTGCAGCTTCTTACCAGGCTGGGCCATCATGTAACCATGCAGTAGACGCAAGGTCTCAAACTGGGTTTCGCGGCTGCCAGGAATCTTGTCTAAGAGCGACTTCTTACCATGAACCACTTCGTCATGAGAAAATGGCAGGACATAACGTTCATTGTATTGGTACATAAAGACGAAGGTAATTAAACGGAAATTATGTGGTCGGTAGTAAGGATCGGTCTCGAAGAAACGCAGGGTATCATTCATCCAGCCCATATTCCATTTGTAGTCAAAGCCCAAGCCCCCTTCTGAAACAGCATGGGTGATGCCCTTCCAGTCGGTACTTTCTTCCGCAATCATGAGGACATGCGGCAGGTGATCTTTAATTGTGGTATTGAGTTTTTGGAGGAAGGCCACCCCTTGGCGGTTGTGGTTGCTGCCGTCTTCGTTAGGCGTCCAAGGCCCTTGGTCAAAGTCCAAGTAAAGCATGTTGGACACGGCATCCACCCGCAAACCATCCAAGTGACATTCCTTAAGCCAGAACATGGCGTTAGAAATGAGGAAGCTTTGGACTTGGTTCTTACCCAAGTCGAAGTTGAGCGTCCCCCAGCCCACATTGTTAGCGCGGTTGACGTCTTGATATTCGAAGGTTGGCGTCCCGTCATAGTAAGCCAAGGCATTGGCATTACGACAGAAGTGACCAGGCACCCAGTCCATGATGACCCCGATGCCCGCTTGGTGGGCTTGGTTAACGAAGTCCTTGAACTCTTCCAAGGTCCCGTAGCGGCCACAAACCGCATAGTAACCGGTAATCTGATAACCCCAAGAAGCATCCAGCGGATGATCCATGAGTGGCATCATTTCAATATGGGTATAGCCCATTTCCTTAACATAAGGAATCAGGCTGTCTGCCAGTTCCGCAAAGGTATAGGTGCGACCGTCAGGGTGGCGACGCCAAGAACTGGCGTGCACTTCATAAATGTTGAGAGGCGAATGAACGCTATTTCTACGCCATTGCTGGTTCATCCAGACCTGATCAGACCATTCAAAGTCTTCCAAGCCCCAAACAACCGTGGCATCCTTAGGCGCAATCTCAAAATTAAAACCAAAGGGATCAATCTTATATTCGATATGACCATTACCATGGTCAATCCCAACCTTGTAACACTGACTCCGTTCGGCTCCTTCAATAATGCCTGCCCAAACCCCAGCTTCAATATGGCTAAGAGGCTCATTCTGCCAGTGATTAAAATCACCTAGAATATAGACATTGGCGGCATGAGGGGCCCAAATTGCGAAGCGATAACCCGTCACTCCATCTTGGTCCACCTTGTGACAACCCAAAAATTGGTAGGCTGCTTCATGGTTGCCATGGTTGAAATGATAGATGTGTTCCGAAAGTTGCTCTTGTAATGCTGCGACAGTCATGCTATCCCTCCCTTTGTTAGTTCATACATTTATTATAGCACTGAAAGCGTTTCATGTAAACGCATACGACTAGACAATTTGATATTTTATTTACCTGAAAATATCGTACAAGACATTCCCGTCGACATATTGATGGAAATTAAGTTTGAGCGCCGATAAAATGGTTGGCGCATGATCAATCAATCTGCCCGACTCTACGGCATGCCCAACCTTCACATCTGGCCCGTGGTAAAAGGCCGTTGTCGCATAGTGGTTGTGGGCTGGATGATAGCCGTGGGTGGCATGTAGGAGCTTGGCATTCGAAGTTGGATTATCCACTGATTCTTGGAAATCACCCGCTAAATCATCTAAGAAATAGTAGCCTTTTTTGGCTTCAATCATGAAGAGGCAGTTAGGGTCCGCCCCGAAGTCAGCCGCTTCTTGAGCTGTGTAAACTGTCTCAATCATGGGCATCATGGGCCGTAAAGTGTCTAAAATTTCTTTGACCGTAATCTTAGCGCCCGGCTTGCGATAGATGTAGGCACAGCCATCCGCGCCCTTGCAATAAACTTGCCAAGACTTGATGGTGCCATCACGCCCAAGCGTTTGCCAACCTGGTTGGCGGCTGAGTAGGTGGTTAGGTCGCACCACGGTATGAGTGTTGAGTTGGTAGTGGTCCCCCACCAAGACGAAGAGGCAGTCTTCCCACTGACCCATGTCTTCTAAAAGTTGAATAATACGCCCTAAGCGACCATCGAAGTCGATAATGGCCTGCTTGGCTTGTTCCGAATTGACCCCGTAGTAGTGACGCATGCTATCCAGCTGCAGGAAGTGCGCCGTCACGAAATCGGGATTGTAATCACGAATGGTATCTAGCAAGACTCCTTCTAGGAAATAATCCAGAGCTGGTTGCTGAATGCCGTCCCGTTTATGACCATGGCGGGCTTCCATTTTGAGCAAGAAAGGAATGCTGGAAGCAGCTAGTGACACCATGGCCTGATTCTGCCAAGGGCGGTTGGGAATAATTTCTGCTAAATTATAGTCGATGGACTTGTTGCGCCCCATGACCGGCCATAGCAAGGAAGCCGTCTTATAGCCGGCCCGCTTGAAGACATCGTAAAGGGTTTCGCCTTGGACTTCCTTAGCATACCAGTGCCAGTCAGGACTATGACGCTCTGGCTGAATCTTAGTATTGTTGACAATTTGGTGATGCAGAGGCAACAAGCCTGTCATAATACTGGTGTGGGCCACATAGGTCAGTGAAGGATAGGTCGATTGGACCTTCTTAACCCAAGTCCCCTTGTCTAAGAGACGCTTAAAGTTAGGTAATTTACTCGCAAAGGCAACATCCTCATAGCCAAATGCGTCAAAAGAGATTAAATATACTTTTCGTTTTGCCATATAACCAGCTCCAGTTCCTAGTCTTTCGATTATCCTGTGCCTAGTCTAAATTAAGTCAATTTTATCAGACTTACTCAGCTTTTTCCACAAAAAGTCATAAGTTTCACCATCATTTTTATGTAATCGTTCGTCTTTTTTATGAAAAAGCTAAGCTGCACTCATTCTTATTATACACCCAAACAAGAAAAAATAGTGTAAAGCGTTTCAATTTTTTATCTTTTAGTGTAAAATAGAAAGACACAAGAAAAGTAGGTGACTTTACATGGCAACATATAGCAAAGAAAGCTTGATTGAACGGGCTCGCCAACTCCTGCCCAAGGCTTATGCGCCCTATTCTCATTTTCCGGTTGGGGCGGTCCTTTTAATGGATGATGGCCAAATTATTGAAGGGGTCAATGTCGAGAATGTTTCCTTCGGCGCCACTAACTGCGCGGAGCGGACTGCCATCTTCACGGCTGTCACCCAAGGTTATGGTCCTAAATCCATCCAGGCCATCGCCGTTGCCGGAGATACAGAGGATTTCTTACCGCCTTGCTGCATTTGCCGCCAGGTCCTAGTGGAATTCTGCCGGCCTGATGTGCCCGTCTATCTGACCCGTCGCGACGGCCAAATTTACGAGACCACGGTCAGCCAAATCGTTCCGCTCGCTTTTGAGTCCTTAAAAATGTAAACTGTAACTATCAATACTTAGGAGGTATCCCATGGCACAAACTTTACTCCATGCTTGCATCCGCGTCCAAGACTTGGAAGCAACCCTTAAATTCTATACACAACTCTTCGATTTCACCGTTAGCCGCGAGAGCCGTTATCCTGATCACGGCTTCGACTTGGTTTACTTAACGGTTCCAGGCAGCGACTTCGAATTGGAATTGACCTATAACTATGACCACGGTCCATATACAGTCGGCGATGGCTTCAGCCACTTGGCCTTGGGCGTTGATGACTTGGAAGCTGTTCATGAACGTTGCTTGGCTTCAGGCTATGCCACAACTGAAATGAAGGGCTTGCCTGGCAAACCACCACGCTACTTCTTCGTGACAGACCCAGATGGCTACCGTTTGGAAGTTATGCGTAACAACTAATAGAGTGAGTGAGGCTAGGACTTGTCCTGGCCTTTTTCTTTGGGACCAGGCCTTGCGCTAGCCTCTCCCCTATGTTATACTTAGAGCTCGATGAGCCGATGTGCAACCTGGTAGGTTGCCATCGTCAGCCTATCATAGGTCTCCTTAAGAGGCCGCACCCGGATGGTGGATAGGAAGGTCCCTGCTGTGAACAGTGGCCTTGGCTAGCTAAGCTAGTTCTGACACCCAAAAGACCGCAGCCTAGGCCTAGCCTAAACTGCGGTCTTTTTTTATTTTAACTCATAGTGAAGGAACTCATACAGCAACACATAGTCTCCTTGACAGGAGTCAAAGGTCTCCTGCCGTACATAATCATCACCTACACGATTGAGGTAGGTCTTGCCGTCTGGCCCAAGCTCAATTTGACCATCCGCAAACTGCCACTCTTGGCCGCCCATCTCCTGCGGCGCCCAGTGGCCCTGCCTCCTTTGCTGGTCTGCCTTGATAAAATTGTCCTGACTTAAGCTGGGGTCTGCCTGAGCCGCCACTTCTTTTAAGGCTGCTAGGTCACTTTGCCAGTCCCTCTCCATAGGACCTGGCTCATAGACCGCCAAGGCTTGCCAGGCTTTTTTATCTAAGCCGGCCGCTAACTGGGGTGATAGATCCAATCGTACCCGAGCCAAAATTCTTTCCCCTTTGTGGGGGCCTTGCGTCAAATCAACCAGATAATGCGCCCCATCAATTTGACGCATAGCACTCGACTCACTTAGACCCAAGACCTGTCCCAGGAGGAAGGGCACTTGGTCTTGAATTTGCACCAGCAAGCCCATGGCTTGCTCTTCTCTGTCACGTCTAAGTTGGGATTTGACTATTGACCATTGAATATTGGCCTGATAGTAACGACTAACTTCATGTAAATGGGCCGTGTGACCAGCCAAAAGCCACAGGACGCCCATTAAGGTCAGCTGACTAATCAGCATGAAGGCTAGCACCAAGGGAAAGGTAAAGCCCCTAGGGCCCACTTTCATCTTGCCTTGGCCTGAGCCAAAAGTAAGTTTGGTAGACTTGTCCATTGGTGAAGCTCACCTCCACTCGCAAACTTTCTCCAGATTGTGCCAGCCGCCACTCCGCTACCTGATAGAGATAGGGCTGGTAGCCAGGTTGCTTATAGAGGCGTTGCTTGTTCAAAACAATGCGATAAGTCTTCTTGTCATCTTGCCTGTCCACCAGGTCCAGATAGTTCAGACCTACTTGCTGGACTTGAAAGTGATTGAGCTCGGCCTCGAAGACCATGACGAAGTTTTGCCACTCTAGGCCATGGTCGGTCTCGGCAGCCTTAATCCAACGCTGGTAGGACTGCAGGGTTAGGACGGCCGCCTCAAAGAGCAAGGCCAAAATTAAGAGGCTAAAGAGACATTCCACTAAGGTAAAGCCTTGCCTAGTCCGTCGCTTGAACATGGTAATGACTCCCCCGCTCAAACTCAATCCAACAGTCTTGGTCCTGACAAGCAAAATCAACCATTTGGGGATGGGCTTGTCTGGCCTGGATCAGCCAGTCTTGGTCTTGTCGCATCCAACCTTCCACCATCAAGGCAAAGAGCCGCCACTCCTGACTAGCCACTTGACTGTCCTCAAGTCGCTGGTAAGCCTGATGCAGGGCTGGAAGGTAGAGGGCCATCATGGCCCCCAAGAGGAGGAAGCCCACCAAAGCTTCCAGGGCAACTTGTCCCCTAGTCCCCTTAGAATTGCGGTGACCACTAATCCATTTCAAAGCGTCCACTCCCCAACTGAAAACGAATATGGTGCCTTTGGCCTGTCACCCGATTGACCAAGGTCACGGTCTTGAATTTCTCGGTGCGTCCATCACCAAAATAATGAAATTGCAAGAAAGTAACCAACTGCCAATCTTGGGGTAAGGCATAGACTTGTCGCGCCTGGGTCTGACCCAAGGGCTCAATCAGCACTTGATTGCCACCCGTCTCAAAGACCACCCGATAGGTCTGGTGGCGACTAATAGCCTGGGTCTGGCTGACCAGTAAGGCCTGGGCTAATTGGTCGCAGAATAGACGGCAGCGCCATTCTGCCAGAAAATTGCCCATGGGCAGACTGGAAAAGCACCACAAGACTAGGCTGAGAATAACCATGACCAAGAGCGACTCCCAGAGGCTAAAGCCAGCCTGGCGATCTGGTCGACTTGCCATCATGGTTGAGGAATATTAATTGGCAGGGTAATGGTCGTATTCTCATCCAACTGCAAGAGCTTCTTGGCTTCCTCTACCTGCTTATCAGTCAAGTAGCCAGCAGTCTTAAGTTCTTTGACTGTTACCTCGCTATCATTTTCTGCCAATTTATAAGTATTGACCTGGGTTTCGATGATTTGCGCCATATTCTGACGCGCTTGCTTTTCAATTCTTTCCTTCTGACCGGCCACGTTTGGAATAATAATGGCCATGAGAAGGGCTACGATAATAAGGACGATCAACATTTCGATCAACGTGAAGGCATTCTTCCGCCGACCCTTCAGCACCCTTGCTTTCATGTTATGACCTCCTTTTGTCCTTGCGCAAAACTACAAGCCCTGAATAGTCAACATAGGCAGCATCATGACCAAGTACATAGCCACCACCAGCAAGCCGATAAAGATAAAGAGAATAGGCTGGATAAAGTGGATTTTCTTGGTCATGTCTTCCTGCAAATCCCGACCTAGCTTGGCCGCATAGACTAGGCATTTGGCTGATAGCTGGCTGGTCAATTCACCCTGCTCAATAATGAGAGGGAATTGGCGGGTGAAGAGACTTAGCTGGCTTATCTGCTGGGTTAGGGGCTTCCCCTCCAGACAGCCGGCCATCAGATAATGGGCTAGTTCAGCCAGGAAAGGATCGACTGGATAGTCCATCCAGACCTGCAACATTTGTTGAAGGGATAGGCCTCCTGCCAGAAAGTATCCCAACTCGTAAGCTACCTGCTGGGTCAGCTGCCAGGATAACCACTTACCTAGAAGCGGCAAGGGCCTCAGCCAGGCATAGCGCTTGAGGTAAGAGGCTTTTTGCAGGAGTAGTCCCCCTACTCCCAGACCTAGCAAGCCCACTGCCAGTAAGACCAAGGACAATTGGGGCAAATAGGTGAAAAAGCCAATTAAGAAGCGGACTAGCCATTCCCGCTCATAAACCTCCTGGCTAATAAAGCTGGTGACCTGGGGCAAGATAAAGGTTCTCATGCCGAATAGCATGCCAACTAGACAGAGTCCCATCATACCCGGATAGGCCAATTGCTTGGCCATTTCCTTACGGAAGAGTCGGGCCTGATGCAGGCGCTGAGCTGCTTGAACTAAGGCCTCCTGCAGGCGATTCTGGCGACTGGCATAGAAGAGTTGAGCCACGATTTTGGTCCCAAATCCTAATTGGGCCAGGGATTTTTCTAGGCTCTGCCCTTCTACTAAGGCCGCATCCACCTTCAGAAGTAAGGCCTGATACTTGGGCATTAAGAGGGCCAGAAATTGCAGGGCTGTGCTTAAGGCAAAGCCCTGGCCCAACAAATCCGCTAGGACCGACAAGACATAGGCTTGTTGGACTAGGGGCAGCTTCTTGGGTTGGTTCAGCCGCTCAAACCACTTCAAATTGCAGGTAGGCCTTCCCATCGATGAAGCCATAGGACCACGCCTTTCTCAGCTTGTCGTTCAGAGTCTGATAGGCAGGCTGAGCCAGCTCCTGGGTCAGATGTTGGCGCAAGGCCTGTCCTGACAGAATCTCTAGCAAGGCCAAGCGCTTAGCCCCAACCGGGTGATGTTGACAGGCTAGCTGGCAACTGGCTTGGCAGAGACTACAATAGCGCGGAATCAGCCGTTGACTGACAATGCCAATCAAGGTCTGGGTCAGCTGAGCCTGACTAATACTAAGCTCAGCCAAACGCGCCATGACGCCCAAGCTATCCTTGGCATGGACGGTCGCAATCATCAAGTGCCCGGTCAAGGCACCCCGGATGACCATGCGGGCCGTCTCTTCATCCCGGATTTCGCCAATCATTAAGACATCCGGATGATGACGCAGGCTAGCCTTAATCATGAGATCATAAGAGATGCCAGCTGCTTCATTTATCTGGGTCTGTAGGAAACGGGGCTCGAAGATTTCCACCGGATCTTCCATGGTAATCACCTGAATGGACTCCTCTATCAGACGTTCTCTAAGCAGGTGATAGATGGTGGTCGTCTTGCCCGAACCGACTGGACCCGAGAAGAGGATGAGGCCCGACTTGCGTCGGATTAAGCGCCGCAGAATGTCTAGGTCCTTGGGAAAATAAGTCAGCAAGGGCCCGCCTATACGCGCTTGCGACTGTATGACCCGAATGACCAGAGACTCTCGCAGGTGGACATCCCCAATGGTCGAAAAACGTAATTCCACAGCCTGTCCATCTAGTTCTAGATGGCTTGCGCCCGACTGGGGCTTACGCTTCTCCCCCACATCCATATCCGCCCGATACTTGAAGTAATTAATGAGTCGCTTGCCCCAGTCTAGGTCCTGACGGCCCTCTTCATGCAAGAGGCCATTGAGACGAAAGTAAAGGACATAGTGGTCAGGCTTGGGCATCAGGTGGATGTCGGATACACCTTGGGAGACGGCTTTAACAATGAGATCATGGGCTTGTTCTTCAATTGCTAAGGACATAGAATTTCCCCCTCACTTATAAATACCCAAAAAGGGGCACTTTTATCCGAAAGAATTTAGGAACTTAGATATATTGTTTCTCAATATTTTGGTAGGATAGCTGTTTTTTACCGGAATTCCTTAGATCTAAAATCAGAGAATACTTTATTTTTCTTATTTTACTAATATACAAATATTATATAAGCAACAAAAAAAGCGCCCCAAAGGACGCTTCACTCAGTGTTGGTGGGACGGTATTCCCCACACCTCCCGATATTGGTCGTTAGCCACCGTGATAGAACTTTCTACCTCAACACTTGACGATTTAATTATACTTGCTGTATCACCCTTTTGCAAGTCGCTTGTTAAACCCTCTCTCGCTTAATGCGTGCATTGTTCTAACAGTCAACTTGATCTGACTGATACGGTCGTCAAGCAAAGTATTTTCTTCTAGTTTCTTAGCGAACTCAATGAATCTAAAATCAGAGAATACTTATTTTTCTTATCTTAACTGATATACAAATATTATATAAACAACAAAAAAGGACGGGACCTAAGTCCCATCCTGCTAAAACCAGGTCTCCTTCTGGCTGACCTGCTGGTAATATTGTAAGGTGTGGTTGTTTTCCAAGAGATAGTAGCCCAAGACCCCAACCGCTAGCCCGGCAAGACAGCCCCCTAGACTGAGCCAGGGCAGATAGTTGAAGAGAGTCCAAGAGCGGGCGAACCAGGCGGCTACCGACAGTTGGCCCACATTGAAGAGCATGCCTCCCAGTATGGAGAGTCCAATGACCGACACCCGCTTGGGTCCTAGTTGCTTGACTAAGAGCATAGCCCCGAAGGACAGGTAGGACCCCGCCAAGGAATAGAAGAACATGGACAAGGTCCCCCCTACCAGGAGGGTGACTAGTAAACGCAAGCTAACCACCTGAAAACTCTGGCGTGGCGTCAAGGTGAAAAGGGCCAAGAGCGTGACAATATTAGCCAAACCTAGTTTGGCCCCCGGCGCAAAGACAAAAGGCGACGGCAACATACGTTCAAATATGCTAATGACCACCCCTTGGGCGACCAAAAGCGAGAGATAAACCAACATTCGATGGCCATGGCGCTGCATGGGCACCCTCCTTTCTAAGCCGAGATTAAATAGAAAAATTGCGCCCTAGTCAGCCTAAGGCGCAAAAGTCAATTAAAGAGCCAATTAGTTGCTTGAAGACTCGCTTGAAGCATCCGGAGTTGTTGATGGCGCATCTTGGCTGCTTACGTCATCTGGTTGGTTAGCTAAGTCTACTAACTCTTTGACTGCATCCTTCAAGTCAGCGTCGTCGATTTGAACCTTAGCTGCTTCGATTAATTTCCCAATAATCTTGTAAGAGAATTTTTGGTCTTTAAGCTTGCTGTCAAGGTATTCTTTCTTCACATCGTCTTTGATGTCAGCAAATGGTTTCTTCTCCCCATTGTTGATGGTCTTGATGATGTGGTAACCAAACTTACTTTTAACCGGTGTCTTAGTGTACTCGCCATTAGCTTGACCCTTAACCCCATCTTCAAATTCCTTAACCATTTGACCTGAAGTGAAAGGTGATAAGAGACCCCCTTGTTGGGCAGACCCGTCTTTAGAGTAGGTCTTTGCTAATTCGTCGAAGTTATCGCCAGCATCTAATTTAGAGATGATGTCTTTTGCTTCTTCTTCAGTGTCAACCAAGATGTGTTGAGCTTCCATCTTAGGTTGGTAAGTGTTGTTGTAGTAGTCTTCGATGGCTGCATCAGATTGGTCGATTTGCTTAGAAACCACTTCATTGAAGAGGTTGCGGATGTAGATTTGGTTCTTGAAGTCTTCAACTGAACCTAATTTTTGGTAGGTTAAGAGTTCTTGGAACTTCTCTTCGCCACCTACTTTTTCAATTTGCTTAGCGACTTCATCTTCGGCTTGCTTCTTGAGGTCAGCAGCGTTAGATGCATTCATTTCCAATACCTTTTGTAAAATCATTGAACGCAAGGTCACTAAACCTGCGTCTTTTTTCATTTGGTTGTAGAGATCTTCCTTGGTAATGGTTTGGTCACCCACAGTAGCAATCTTGTCTTGCGCGTAAGCAACAGTTGCTGTATTAGCAAGAGCACCTGATAAAACCAATACTGAGGCAAAAGCCATCATGCGGTTAAGAGTTATTTTTTTCATTTAATCAATCCCCTATATAACTTTAAATTTTTGATTACTGTACTACTATACCACATTTACCATGAAATGAGTATGAAGAAGTCGAAAATCCATGAAAAGATTATGAATTTTTCACATTTTCCTGGGCTTCTTCTAAATCCGAGTTAAGTTTTTCAACTTTTTCCTGGGTGCGACGGATGCGTGGCCCATTGGATTCCTGAAAACGACGGAAGAGCGTCTGTACTTCCCCTACCGTTGACTGTAAGAGCGGCAAGCCCTTGTCAGTTACCTCGTGCAAGGCCTGGCGAATACGGCAAGTATCTTGCCCCAGTTGTTGGCTATCCTGACAGAAATCATTGACATAAGACTTAAGCTGGCGGCGAGTAGTCGCCCCATCTTGTTTGACATTAAATAGCGTCCAAGCCCCAGCCGCCAAAGCGCCTAAGACGAACCCGCGTGTAAATTTACCCATTATGCTTCCTCCTCTTGTGCTAAGGCGCTGGCAATGGCAGCCGCCCGAGCGCTAAATTCTTCTGATGTGTAAGACTTGCTGTTGTCGGCGAAGGACCAACCAAAGCCATCGCTGTCCCCTTGATAGCGGGGAATTAAGTGAATATGGGAGTGGAAAACCGTCTGACCGGCCGCCTGACCATTGTTATTGAGGATATTAAGCCCCAACATATCAGGAAAGGCACGGCGGACTGCCCGGCTAATCTTAGGCAACTTGGTCATGACCTTAGTCGCCAAGTCCTCATCATATTCAAAAATATTAGCCACATGGGTCTTAGGAATCACCAGGGTATGGCCCGGCGTCACCTGGGTAATATCTAAAAAGGCGTAGACATCCTCATCTTCATAGACCTTGGCACTGGGAATCTGGCCTTCAATTATCTTGCAAAAAATACAATCTGTCATGGCAGTCGCCTCCTCACATTCTATGATGCTAGTCTACCATAAATGTGGGTGAAAGTGTATGGAAAAGGATTGAGAGAGATTTTCCTCTAGTGAGGGAGCTACAAAAAAAAGAACTCCGCCAACCATTATGAGTAGCGGAGTTTTTTGTGCAAAAAGTGTGTACAGAATTTTGTTCACTTCTAATCACCTATCAACCAGAACGTTGATTTCTTAACGATTTAAATGACCTAAAATCACCTAAAGACATGTGAAACATCGCCGGAGGGAATCGAACCCCCATTACAAGAACCGGAATCTTGTGTGATATCCTTTACACTACGGCGACAGTACTTGATTATCTTACCACAGAAGGTGGTTTTTGGCAAGGTCTTTCCCTGGAATTTTGGCATAAGAAGAGCCCGGACGAGGCTTGGCCCCATCCGGACTGAATCATCTTATTCCTTAGTTGTGCTGAAGAAAACAGGGTCGCTAAGGTTGAAGGAAATCGTATAATCACTATCTTTTGGGACCATAATCGCAATATAGCCTTCATGTTCAGTACCAGGAAAAAGACTATAATCTAAAAACATGAGCTCTTTTGGAATGCTTGGAAAGACCTCTTGCTCAATTTGCTTACCCTTAAGATCAAAAACTCTTGGAAACATTTCGATAGTGTCTAAAGGATAATCTTCGTCGCCTTTTTCATAGACTAATTTGACCTTAATTAGATGATATTCATACTTACTATCCAACTGGTCAATGTCACCTTGATTTGAATCACTAAATTCTAGTAATTTATCTTGAGCTTCCTTGCCCTTAAGAACTTCTAGAACTGAAAGCTTAATGGTGGTCATCACCTTTTGATCGCCAAAATATTCCTTATAGGTAATTTCCTTTTCTTGTCCCAAAGGCACGGGACTATCAGGCTTGCCCCACTTGTCTTTATCGGCTTCTGAATGAGCTTTCTTCTTGCTAGAAGATTCTGTTGAGCTAGAGGAAGCAGACTCGCTAGAAGTGCTAGAAGAACTTGAAGAGCTTTCAGCTGCCACCGAGAAGGTTGGGGCCACAGCACCTACTAGGCTTAGGACTAAAACTGCTGATAGGAGTCGTTTTTTCATTCCATAACCGCCTTTACATCTTAATAAATTGATGATAGCTCCTTGCCAATTGCCTGACAATAAAGCCTTGACTGTCAATCATAAAGCCCGGCTCAGGCTCTTGCCCTAGCCGGACTTGTCTGCGTCTATTACTTAGTCGTGCTGAAGAAAACAGGCTTGCCAAAGTCATAGGAAATTAAATAGTCGCCACCTTTAGGAACAGCTACTATCACATAACCTTCATGGTCACTACCTGGATAGAGTTCAATAGAGGAGAACTTCTTCTCGTTTGGCACATCCGCATAGAAATCCACCTTAACTTCCTTACCTTTGGCATCAAATACTTTTGGTCGGTAAGGCGTTTTTAAAGGCTCATCTTCGTCGCCCTTTTCATAAACAAATTTGAGTTTAATCAAGTTTAACTCATATTTACTATCCAACTTTTTGATAGCTTCTTTGTTATAGCTTTCAAACTCTATTAGTTTAGTTTCAGCTTCTTTGCCCTTGAGAACTTCTAAGACGGTAAGCTTAGCCGTTACATCAACCTTTTTACCTCCAATATAGTCTTTATATTGAACTTCCTTTTCTTGGCCTAAAGGTACTGGTGTGCTGCGTTTACCCCAGTTAGCCTTGTCCGCTTCTGAATGAGATTTTTTCTTGCTTGAAGTTTCTTCTGAGCTAGAAGAAGCAGCCTCGCTAGAAGCGCTGGAGGAACTTGATGAACTTTCTGCTGCGACCAAGACGGTTGGAGCTAGGGCGCCAACTAAACTTAAGGCAAAAGCTGCAGATAGGAGTAGTTTTTTCATTCAATGACCACCTTTACATGTTGATAATTTAATTATATCTTATTGAGAATCATAATACAAGATGCCATCCATACAAAAAGGCTAGGACCCTTGTCCTAGCCTTATTTTGCTTATTTTTGTCCGTAGTAGGCGTTGGCCCCGTGTTTACGGAAATAATGTTTGTCCAGCACATATTGTGGTAAAGGCTGAATATCTGGGTTAATGGCTTCTGTTTCCAGGGCCATATGGCAGACTTCATCCAATACCAAGCTGTTCTCGATGGCCTTTTGAATACTTGGCCCCCAAGTGAAAGGTCCATGTCCTTGAACCAAGACGCCTGGTACTGCCAATGGATCCAAGTTGCGTTCCTTGAAGGTGTCCGCGATGACCACCCCCGTATTGACTTCGTAGGCTTCCGCCACTTCTGTCTCAGTCAAATGCCGGGTTAATGGCACTGGCCCATAGAAGGTATCGGCATGTGTCGTCCCGTAGCAAGGTAAATCACGCCCAGCTTGAGCCCAACAAACCGCATACTTACTGTGGGTGTGGACCACGGCATTGACGCCAGGAAAGGCCTTATACAGCACCACATGGGTTGGCAGGTCAGAGGATGGGCGATAGCCGTCAGCCTCCAGTGGCTTGCCGTCTAAGTCGGTCACCACCATTTGGTCAGGTGTCATCTGCTTGTAGTCAACGCCACTTGGCTTGATGACAATAACGCCTAAGTCGCGGTTAACTTCAGAGGCATTACCCCAAGTTAATTGAACCAAGCCCCATTCAGGTAATTGCAAGTTAGCATTGAAGACGCGTTCTTTCATTTTGGCAATGATTTCTTCACGATTCATTAGTATCCTGCCTCCTCAAAGATTGGTTTTAGGAAGGCCTGTGCTTCCTTGATACGTTCTGCTGGCTGGTCGTCGGTCTCACTCCACATTTCGAAGAGGAAGGTCCCTTCATAACCTAAGCGCTTAAGGGTCTTAAGGCAGCCTAAGAAGTCGACATCGCCCTCGCCCCATGGCACACACTTGAATTGGCCTGGGAAGTCTGGGGTCACATTCTTGGTGTCCTTGACATGAACGGCCACAATGTGGTCAATCCCCTTCTCTAGTTCGTAACCTGGATTGTTTTCTGGCCAAGCTGACAAGTTACCCAAGTCAGGATAGGCTTGTAGCCATGGCGACTTGATTTGTTGCTTGATTTCCATAAATTTAGACAGGGAGTTGATGAAGGGATCATCCATAATCTCGATGGACAGCATGACTTGTTTGGCAGCTGCCATCTTAACCGCCTTGTCCAGGTTCTGAATAAAGAGCTCGCGCGACAGCACAGTCTTGTCTTCATAGTAGACATCATAGCCGGCCAATTGGATATTGCGAACGCCTAACTTAACCGCTAAGTCCACACATTCCTGCATCATTTCCAAGGCCTTTTGGCGCTTAGCGGGATCAGCCGAACCAAATGGATAGCGGCGATGACCGGATAAGCAGATGGAATAGATGCGAACACCTGTTGAGCGTTGGGCTTGGTTGACAGCCTCAATCTCTTGATCGGTCCATTGCAGGCGGGCCAGACGCTCGTCGGTCTCGTCAATGGACATTTCAACGAAGTCGAAGCCCAAGGAGGCTGCTAACTCTAGCCGCTCCTGCCAGGAAATGCCCTTAGGTAGGGCCTTCTCATAAATACCAAATGTTGTCATAGCCTAACCCCAAATCTCGCGGATCTTGTCCTTGAACTCGCGGGCTGCGGCAGCAGGATCTGCTGCTTCCGTAATGCCACGACCGGCAATGAAGGTGTAGACATCGACGCCACGGAAGAGTTCCAAGGTGTCCACGTTGAGGCCACCGGTTACAGAGACACGGAAGCCCATTTCGATTAATTTCTTAACCTTGCTCAGGTCGCGCTCACCCCAGGTTTCACCTGCTAGAAGGGCGTCACGACTTTGGTGGTAGATGGCTTGGCTGATACCAGCGTCTAACCATTGTTGAGCCTGCTCATAAGTCCAGTCACCATATAGTTCGACTTGGATTTCCTTAACTTCTTTGGCTGCGGCCTTCATGGTTGGAATGGTGGCGCTACAGATGCAGGTCATCCAGTCAGCCCCGTACTTGGCCACGTTCTTAGCCACAGTCCCACCCGCATCGGCACACTTGGTGTCCGCTACGATGATTTTGTCAGGGAAGATGTTACGCAGGGTTTGAACCACTTCGCCCCCTACTTCCAGTAAGAGCACGGTCCCTGCTTCGATAATATCGACTTCATGACCAACCGATACGGCAGCCGCTACGGCATCAGGACGATTAGAATGATCTAAGGCAACTTGTAAATTAGGAATTCCCATGGTTAACCTCCTTAGGCACCAATGCCGTTTTCAGCTAATTTCTCAGTGATTTCTTTTTCAGATAAGAGGTTTTGTAAGCCAATGACTTTAGTGTTTGGTAAGTCTAAGCCATCGAAGACATCGATTAAGGCTTTGGAGCAGATAACCACATCATAGCCCTTAGCCAAGGATTTTGCTTCGGCGATTGCACAGTGGTGGATCTCCAAAGGCACTCCGATTTTGCGGAAGACATTGGTAATCTTCATCTTAATAATTTGGCTTGAACCCATCCCTGAACCACATGCTGCTAATACTTTCATTTTTTATTCGCTCCTTTTTCATTCTTAAATTGGTATGGCTTGACCGGTGTAAGCGCAGTCAAGCCATCCACGTTTTTTATTATACTACGATTAAGCTTCTTTTGCTTCTAAATAGGCTTCGTAATCTTCTGCAATAGTGAAGTAGTGTTCCTTGTTCTTGAGGTATTGCAATTGAGGAATTGCCAAGAGGATCACCAATACGACACCCAAACCTACATAGTGTAAGTTTTGCATTAAGAAACCGAACCCAACCCAGACAGTGTCCCAGTCGAAGTTACCGTGCCAACCGCCGTATTTAGCTAAGCCGAAGGCACCTGCTGCCAAGGCCCCACCCAATACTTGGATGACCCCAGAAGCGAAGGTTAAGATAGAAGCGGCACGCAAGCCACCCTTGTGGTTAGCATAGACAGCGAAGGTCGCGTTGTCGAAGAAGACAGGCACGAAACCAGTGATGATGAAGACAGGGCTCTTGAAGACAATCAAACCGATGATAGCCACTAATTGACCTAACACCCCGAAGAGGAAGCCGACAGTCACAGCATTTGGTGAACCAAAACCGTAGACAGCCGCACAGTCAACCGCTGGCATAGAACCTGGCAAGAGTTTGTTAGAGATCCCTTGGAAGGCTTCAGACAATTCCGCGACGAACATGCGCACCCCAAGTTGCAATACTTGGATGTAAACGGTGAAGGTCAAGGCAACCTTCATGATGTAGAAGAAGAAGTCGTCTGTTTCCTTGAGAGTCGTCATCTTGAGCTTGAGAATTTCTTGCCCATTAACGCTGACTAAGTAGTCTTTACCTAAGATTAAGAGGATGGCACCGAAGAAGACGATCATCAAGATAGAAGTTGCCACGATGGATTCCTTGAAGATAGACAAGAAACCTGGCAATTCCAAATCTTCAATCTTACGGTCGTTCTTACCAGAGAGTTTTGGCGCTAACTTGTCAGTTAACCAAATACCAAACATTTGTTGGTGACCGATAGCGAAGCCGCCACCTTCAGTGAGTTCTTGAGTTGCTTCAACAGTAAGGTTAGAAGCCACTGCCCAGTAAACCCCAAGGACAATCCCTAAGACAAGCACGAATTGTAATTGGTTAACCTCACTACCCAAAGCCAAGGCCAAGAGCCAGGTAGCCGTTGCAGATTGTTGGACCATGATGTGACCGGTAATGAAGACGGTACGCACCTTGGTAAAACGACGGAAGATGACTAAGGCTAAGTTAGCCAAGAAGGCCACTAAGAGCACTTGAACGGTCAAACCAGTCGCGTGACCTGCTTCTTTCAAAGCTGCTTCAGCCGCAGCTTGCCCGAAGTATGGGTCGATAACGGCTGCTTGTAATTGGAAACGGTCAGCCAAAGCGACCAAGATTGGACGGAAGTTAGAAACCAAACCGCCGGCTGCCACGTTCAAAATCATATAACCGACCACGGCTTTGATGAAACCAGCTAGGGCATCATACCATTTGCGGCCTAAGAGTAAATAACCAACTAAGACAATCAGCCCGACAAAGTATTCAGGCTTGGTAAAGATGTTGGCATAGAAAAACTGCCAGAAACCGAATAAAAATTCCATATTATTCACCTAATCCCTCTAAAATAGATTGTAAGTCTTCCTTGCTGCGGGCCTTAACAAAGGCCTCCACCACTTCTTCTGAATCGAGCAAGGTCACGAGTTCAGAGAGGTTTTCCAAGTGCTTCTCATTGTCTGTAGATGCCAAGACGAAGAAAAGGCGAGGTTGGAAATCAGCGCCAGGACCGAAGTCAACTGGCTTGTCTGTATTCATAAAGGCAACAGCGGTTTCATTCACCCCTCTTCCCTCTTGAGCATGGGGAATGCAGATGTCCGGCGCAATCACGATGTAAGGTCCGAATTCATGGACATTAGCAATGATGTAGCCTGGATATTCTGGCTCAATCACGCCCTGAGCCACTAGGGGCTCACAGGCAGCGCGAATGGCATCTTCCCAGGAATCGTAGCCAGCCTGGAAGCTGAAACGATTGCCGTCAATAATTTCTCTTAACATAAGTCAATCTCCTCTAGCTCAGTCTTATAAGAAGGATGGGAATGGCACGTCGTTTTCCTTGCTGAAGGCATCGTCGAAGCCACGGTAGAAGTTAAATTCTAACTTGTTCAAGTCTTGAGGGTAGTTGTATTGCCCCCCTACTTGCCAGATAAATGGTTGGAAGCCATATTGTAGGCGATCTTTCTTCATGTTCCAGAGAGCTAAGATCTCATCGGTGTCCGCCATGAAGTTAGTCCAGATATCGTGGTGAACTGGAATCACCACACGGGCATTCAAGCACTCAGCCATACGCAAGATATCAACAGAGGTCATCTTGTCGGTAATCCCGCGAGGGTTTTCACCGAAGGCACCTAGGCAGACATCAATCTTGTGCTCGTTACCGTGTTTAGCGAACATGTTAGAGAAGTGAGAGTCGCCGGCATGGTAGATGTTACCACCTGAAGTTTTGAAGAGGTAGTTGACGGCGATTAGGTCCATGTCTTGTGGCATTTTACCCTTGAGTTCATATTCAGGGTCACCATCCCAAGTCACTAAGGCTGTCCGGTCGAAGGCTTCTAAGGCCACGACTTCGATGTCCTTAATCTTAACGGATTCGTTAGGACGCACTACCACGGTACGTTCTGCTGGGACACCCCATTTGAGCCAGGTATCAACCACGGCTTTAGGACCTACGAATTTAGCCTCTGGGCAGTTCTTAGCCACAGCCGCTGCCGTGTTAATGTCTAAGTGGTCGGAGTGAATGTGCGTTACCACCAAAGCGTCCACACCTTCGATTTCGAATGGATCCAGGACGAATGGTTGGTTACGTAAGTTTGGTTGGAGTTTTTCTACCCCAGACATACGCATCATTTGGTGGCCTTTCTTCATGTTGCCGGCCCCGTGACTGCGTTTACCTGTACCGGTCCAGAGATCGCAAAGGATGTTAGTGCCTTGATCGGATTTGATCCAAATCCCGGTACAGCCTAACCACCACATAGCGAAAGAATTTGGCTCTACTTGTTTGTCACGAATTTCTTCGTTGAGCCAAGTTCCCCACTCTGGGAAGGTCTCGCGCAACCAGGTATCCTTTGTTACATCTTGGATTGTTCTCATCATTATTACCCCCATTAACTTGTGTCTAGTGATGTTTACATGTCTATGATAACGCAATCAGGCACCGCTTACAAGTTAATTTTATGTTCGTTTTAACATTTAATGTGATTTTAGCGTGTTCGATGTTTGTTTTATGCTTGTTTTGTGGTAAAATGTCATTATAGATTACCAGAAAGAAGTGTCCACCATGAAACGTTCTGTCCAAGATGTTCGTCAACGGCGTGATTTGATGATTCAGGCCCTCAACCAATCACCTAGCAAGAGTCTAACCGTCGAAAGCCTAGCCCAACTGGCCAAGGTGTCTACTATGACGGTGCGGCGCGACTTGAACCTGCTGGCTAAGATGGGTATCATCGAACGCCACCATGGTTATGCCATCCTCAATGAGGTGCCCTTTTTCGAGGGCGATACCCAAAACCCCCATATCGAACAAATCAAACAGGCCATCGCTGAAAAAGCCGCCACTTATATAGAAGAAAAGATGACCATTTATATGAACACCTCCACCACCGCCATGCACGTCATGGACTATCTCAAGGAGACCCCAGTCACGGTCGTTACCAACAACCTGCGCATGAGCGAACAGGAAATGCACCCAAGTTCGACCATTATCCTGTCAGGGGGCGAGATCCATTTTCCTAAGGCGGCCCTGGTCGGCGAACTGGCGGCTGATTCCCTGCGCCATATCAATGCCAATATCTGCATTATGGGCTGCTCCGGCATTAACGCCCAAGTCGGCATTACCACCGGCGACTTCCGCGAGTCCAAGGTCAACCAACTCATGGTCCAGAACTCTCACGGCTTGGTCATCGTGGTAGCCGATTACCGCAAGATTGGTGTCACCTCCAACTTCCAGGTAGCTGGCATTCAAAAGATCGACATCCTCATTACCGACACCTATGGCGACCCTGCCCGCCTCAAGGAAATCGAAGAGGCCGGCGTGATCGTCATTCAAATTGATGAAGCTATCTAAAGCACAAGCCCCACTTGCTAGTCTTATGCAAGTGGGGCTTGATTTTCTAATATAGCAAAAGGGAGCAAGCTCACTGGCTGGCTCCCTTTTCTTGTTCCATTTCTTGTTTAATGATGGCTTCTAGCGAGGCCCAGAAACGCTCCCGGTCCTGGCGACTAAAGGGCTTGGGCCCCTTGCCTCCGTAGCGTCCCGTCTTGCGCCGGCTGACCTGGCCCATATAACGTTGGGTCAGGAGCTGGTCCATGGCTTCTGGCCGGTAGCGCCAGCCCAGGTGATGCAAGACAATGGCCTTGTTAAGGAGAATGGTTGCCAGACCATAGTCCTGGGTGACCACAATATCACCCGCCTGGACCAAGGAGACAATCTTATAGTCGGCCTGGTCGGCGCCCCGCTCCACATAAACCGTCTCAACATGGGCCGGATAATCGGTCTTGCTGACATGGTTGTAGGAGGCCACGATGATGACGGGCAAGTCCCATTTGGCGGCTAGGCTAATGGCCTCGGCCTTAACAGGACAGGCATCCCCATCCAGCAGAATCCGCATCTACTTATCCTCCTGGGCCGCCAACTTGGCTTCTACATAGGCATCTTGGAAATGTGTCGCCCAGTAAACCCACATAATCATAGCCATAAAGGCAATGCCCAATCCCGTTAGGACATGGGCCGGATTGCCCGTCACAAAGCCTACCAGGACGGCCACCAAGGTTGGCCAACCAAAGCAGTTGAGGCAGACCCGGAAGGCCTGGCCATAAGACTTAATGGAGAAGATATCCGTGAATTTCATAAAGGACAGGAAGCCCGCCACACCAAAGAGCATAATCAGGAAGCTGACCGCTAGCAAGAGCCAGGAGTTAATCAAGATGGTCAGAATAACGGCTAGACGATTATTTTGAAACCACTGGCCAGATAGGAGCCGGTTAAGACTATCGGCGCTAGTTGCCGGTCTAAAGTCAGCTTCTGGGTCATAAGGCTGGGACAAGAAGCGATTGCCTGCCGCCGTCACCACGAAACGTTCAGGTGTGAAGGCTACCCCTGCCTTGCCTGACAGGCTGGCTTCTAGCTGTTGGCTATCATCTTGAGCCATGAGTATGACACGGCCTTGGTCATCGTCACGCAAACTGATGTCTTGGCTAGGCATGACCAGCTGACCTTGGGGACCTGTCGCATAATGAGACAGTTGCTCCGCTACTTGGTCGTCTAGCAGGGCCATAGACTGGGAAGCAAATTGCTCCAAACTGACAATCTTGAGCTGGCCAATTTTAACCGCAATGGGCAGAATCATGACGCTAATAATCAAGAGAATCACAGCCAGGGTCTGTCTGAGTTTGAGGGGTTGCCGCTCCTTGAAGGCCGACACTGGCCCTGCCATGGCAGCAAAGTAATTAAGGGGAAATGCTTTTGTGGACATGCGGGTTCCTACTTTCATTGAATTCTACCTCTCTAGTATACCATAAAGGCACCCGCTGGAAAACCAGGCTGAGAGGTCATGAGGGAAGACTTCCCCCTCTAAACAAAAAGGACAGGAAAAGCTTCCTGCCCCATAAAGTGCTAAGATTAGCCCTTGGTCCCCCCGTTGACCAAACCGGTCACGAAGTTCTTCTGTAACATGAAGAAGAGGGCTGAGATTGGCACGGCGATTAAGATAGCACCGGCCGCGAAAAGCGCAACCCGTTGGTTACGTTGGTCCGCAATCAGAGTTTGCAGACCGGCTGCGACAGTATAAGATTCTTCCTTACGCAGCAAGAACTTAGCCAAGAGGTAGTCCCCGAATGGCCCCATGAAGGCCCAGAGGGCTTGAACCGCGATCATTGGACGTACCAATGGCAAGACGATTTGCCAGAAGATCCGGAAGTGACCTGCCCCGTCAAGGTTAGCAGATTCATCCAAGTCGTAAGGCACGGTATCGAAGTAACCCTTCATCAACCAGGTGTTCATTGGAATCCCACCCCCGATGTAGATCAGAGAGAGGAACCAGAATTGGTTGAGGGCGTTGAGCAAGACAGCCATAACATAGAAGGCGGTCAAGGCAGCCATGGTTGGCACCATTTGCACGATTAAGAAGAAGAGCAAGGATTTCTTACGGCCCATGAAGTTGTAACGGCTGTAAGCATAACCTGCCAAGGTCACAACGAAGACTTGCACTACCATGGTAGTCGTCGCAACGAACAAGGTGTTACGGTACCAAGATAGGTACTTGGTCTCGTTGAAGAGACGGGTGAAGTTGTCCAAGGACCATTGCATCCCTAAGTCTAGGGAGAAGGCGGTCACGTTCCCTGCCTTAAAGGCCGAACTCACGGTGATTAAGAGCGGGTAAATGATGATGATGGAGAGGACAACCATGTAGAAGTAGGTCAGGAATTGGCCTACATAACGGGAAAATTTCGCTGATTTAGTCAAATTTTTCATGATTAGGCCTCCTCAATGTTAAAGGCGTTGGTTTTCTTGAAGACGAATAAGGATACCGAGATGATAATCAAGGAGATAATCAAGGTCAAGGCCGCCGCAATGGAGAACTGTGGTGATTGGCCAGTGGTAATCTTATAGATCCAAGAAATCAAGATGTCGGTTGACCCGGCACCGCCCCCAACAGAACCCGGACCCCCATCGTTGAAGAGGTAGATCATGGAGAAGTTGTTGAAGTTGAAGGTGTATTGGGTCATGAAGATTGGTGCTGCCACCGACAAGATAACCGGTAAGGTAATGGCGGTGAAGCGTTTGACAGCCCCTGCCCCATCAATTTTCGCTGCCTCATAGAGGGTTTCAGGAATAGATTGTAGGATAGAAGTGGTCATAACATAGACATAAGGGAAACCTAACCAAGCTTGAATCATGATAATGGCTGCCTTGGTCCAGTTTGGATCGGTCTTCCAAGCCACGGTTGGTAGATCCACAAATGGAATCAAGTGGTTCAAGAATGGAATAACCTGCGTGTTAATGGCCCCGATAGAGTCATTGAACATGTTAGAGAAGGTCATAATCGTGATGAAGGCTGGTACCGCCCAAGGCAAGAGGAAGATAACCCCGAAGATACGTTTACCCTTGATAAATGGTTGGTGAGCCACAATGGCAGTGAAGACCCCAATCACGATTTGTAAGGTGGTCGCACAGATGGTCCATACCAAGGTCCAAGTGAAGACCGCCATGAAGGCATCACGGAAGGTTGAGAGGTTGAAGATGTTCCAGAAGTTCTCAATCCCTACCCAGTCTAAGAGTTTAGCAGGTGGCGTGTGTTTGAAGTCATAGTTAATGAAGGCTGTACATACCGTCACCAATACTGGGAAGACAATGGCAAAGGCCATAAAGATATAAGATGGAATAATTAAGAGATAAGGGAAACCATCCGCATAGATGTTGTGGAGCATTTCCTTCAAGGTCTTAGAGATTTTCTCGCCCTTGTTGATCTTGCGAGCGATGGAACGTGCGTCTAAGATGTTAGCCCCATAGAAGGCCAAGAAGATAATGGTAATGATGATTTGCAAGCTCCCACGAATTAAGAGGAAGAGGGAGTGGTCTTGCTTAGGAACGGAACCCAAGGTCACAAAGCCCACCAGGGCGCCATAACCGAAGGTAAACATTTCAAAGATAAAGAGTGCAGTCAAAGCCAGGAAGATAATCCCTTTGAGGGTTTGGCCATTATAGAATTGTCCCAGACCTGGAATCAGAGACAGGCTCATGGCTTTACGCTCATCTTGACGCGGTGCAACCGTGTCTGCCATAATAATACCTCCATTTCAATATACTAATAGTTGCGCTTCTCTTGCAAAAAGACCTGGTAGCCGATGGCTACCAGGTCATTCAGCTTGAGTGAATAGTTATCAGCTTATTCGCCGTGTTTTTGTTCGATCGCTTGTTTGATCAATTCTACCGCTGCGTCAGCTGCTTCTTTAGCAGACTTGTTACCTGAAGCTGCGTCGAAGATTAAGTTTTCAGCACCTGCCCATACTTCAGCCATTTGTGGGATGTTTGGCATTGGAACTGCGTTAGCGAAGGTATCGATTACCGCTTTAGTGATTTCGTTATCGTCTTTAGCTGCTGCTTCACGTGCTACGTGGTTAGCAGGAACTTCGCCGAAGCCTTTGTACAATTTGTTTTGTTGTTCTTCAGAAGATGCCCAGTCTAAGAATTTTTGAGCCAATTCTTTGTTTTCTGAGTATTCTGAGATAACCCATGCTTTACCGCCGGCAAATGGTTTGTACTCGTTACCGCCAGGTAATGAAGGTAATTTAGCAGCACCTAAGTTAACTTTAGCATCTTTCAAAGCTTTAGCTTCCCAAGGACCAGTGATGATAGCAGCAGTCTTACCTTCGATGAAGGATTGTTTCATGAAGTCGTAAGAAGACTTAACGTCTAACATGCCTTTTGGCCATACATTCTTGTACCAGTCGCTGATGTAGTTGATGGCTTCAACAGACTTGTCGTTGTTCAAACCGATGTCTTTAGGATCTGTACCGTTTTGGCCGAATACATAACCGCCGTAACCAGCTAAGATACCGTAGCTGAAGTAGAAGTTAGTCAATTGAGCGAGGAAGGCAACGTTCTTACCTTCTTCACCTGCGAACTTGTACTTGTCGTCTTTAGATAAAGCCATTAATTCATCGAAAGATTTTGGCGCTTCTTTCAATAAGTCTTTGTTGTAGTACATGATGATGGTTTCGATAACAGATGGCGCACCGTATACTTTACCGTCGATGGATACACCTTGTTTGTCTTTGTCATCGTACTTAGCGTCGTCTAATAATTTCACTTCTGATAAGTGACCAGCTTTTGCTAAAGCACCTACACGGTCGTTAGGTGCGATATAAACGTCTGCACCGTTCCCAGCAGGGCCGTCTAAAGCTAAAGCATCTAACATACCGAACATGTCAGTGTTGTCAGAGATTTCAACCTTCACGTTGTTTTTCTCTTCGAAGTCTTTGATGTTTGCTTTGAGGTAGTCAGTTAAGCCCCCACCAGAGATCACCAATTTAGCTTCTTGGGCAGTTGCAACTTTCACTGCGCCGAATGGGAATGCTGCTAAAGCCATAGCTGCAGACATGGTCCCGATTGCAAGTTTTTTCCAGTTAAATTTCATTACGAAATCCTCCTTAAAGATAGTATGTTGACGCTTTCGTCAAACGTTACAAGTTTATTATGCAATAAAACGAAACGGCTTTCAAGTTAAATTTTGGTGTTACCGATAACATCTTATATCCTAAACATATGACCAGTCTTAGCTTGTAAAGGCTCCTAGTTTATGGCTAATTTGATGCCTTAATTCTACTAAATAAAGAGCCAAGCGAGGCCATTCTCACTTGACTCTTTCCTATTATAAGATAATCACAATCGGGTCCTGATCCACGGTCAACTTGCCCTCCTTGACGGTCACAGATTTTGCAGTCAAGGCATTGACATAGTCGCCGTCTGGTAGGTCTACCGCTAGGTCGCCTGACTTGCCCTTGAGGGAGGCCACCGCCAACACGGCTAGGTCTTGGGAGCCCGCATGCTTGTAGGTGATTTGAACCAGGTCTAGGTCGCTATCCCCTGCTAGGTCATAGGCCCCTTGAACTGGTAGCGCCGACTTCTTGATTTCAATCAGGCGACTTAGGCAGTCGCTTAAGTCTTCCTGCCCTGCTTGCCAGTCAATGGGATCCCGGTCGAAGAGATTAGGCAGATGGCTGGCGCCAATTTCCTGACCGTTATGGATCAGACTGGTCCCCCGCTGCATCAAGCTAAAGGTCAACCAGTGGCGCAAGGAAGCACCTTGTGGCATGACGCTAGCAAAGCGTGGCTGGTCATGGTTCTCCAGATTACGCAGCTTGACATAGTTGTCAGGATAAATCATATCCTGTAGGGACAGGCGCTCCAGATACCAGTCCAGAGGGATTTCCCCGCGGACATAGCGCTCATAGGCTGTCCAAATGTCATAATCATAGGTCAGGTCAAAGGCCTCATAGAGTTGGCTGTCGCTAGCCGCGTCTACCCCTTCTTGGCGTAAAGCCTTAACGAATTCCGCATGGACAGACTCAGCCAACCAGACGAAGTCTTCCTTGACTTGAGCCACGGCCTTACGGGCTTCCCGCCAAAAGTCAACGGGCACCATGGAAGCTACATCACAACGGTAGCCGTCCACGTAATGGGCCCAGTATTGGAGACTTTCAATTTGGTAGTCCCAGAGGCCGCGGTATTGGTAGTCTAAATCCACAATGTCCGTCCACTCCCCTACCCGGTTACCACGTTTGCCATCAGGCTTATAGTAGAACCATTCGGGATGGGTCTTGACCAAGACAGAGTCAGGTGATGTGTGGTTATAGACCACGTCAATCATAACCTTCATACCCCGCTCATGGATAGCATGGCAGAGGGCCTCGAAGTCAGTCAGCGTCCCGTACTCTGGGTTGACTGCCCGATAGTCTTGAATGGCATAAGGCGACCCCAGACGGCCTTTGCGTTTATCCACCCCTATCGGATGAATGGGCATTAGCCAAATATAGTCCACGCCTAGGGCCTTAAGCCGATCCAGTTGGGGAATGACCCCCGCAAAGGTCCCTTCTTGGCTGAAGTTGCGAACATAGACGCAATAAATGACGCTGCGACGTAAATCATAAGTTGTATCATGTGCCATTATACTTCCTCCTCATAGATGATCAGACCATCAGGTCCCAGATATTTGTCTTGGTAACCATTAGCCAGACAGAGCTTGGCCGGCTGGTCGAATTTTACACTTCCCTCATGGTTGAAGTAGGCCACCAAGCGTGAGCCCTGGTGGGTCAGGCTAATCTTGACCCCATTGTCTAGGGCCTCATAGTCAATTTGCCCTTGAATAATCCAGTCATTGTAGCGGTGGCGTAAGGCAATCAGAGCCTTAACAAAAGCATGCATGTCTTGGTCCTGCTGAGCCGGATCCCATGGCATGACCTTGCGGCAGCCAGGATCGTGGTCGCCATCTAAGCCATACTCGGTGCCATAGTAGAGGCAGGGACTGCCCAACTGCAAGAAGTTGAAGGCCAGGGCCGCCTTGACCCGGTCCTTATTGCCCTTGGCTAGACTGAGAATCCGCCAGGTATCATGGGAATCCAAGAGGTTGAACATGACTTCATTGTGTTGACGACGGTAGAGCATTTGCTGGCTCAAGACCGCGTCTACTAATTTCTGGGCAGAACCGCGATGTTCTAAGAAATAACGGGTGGTTTGAGTGGTGCCCAAGTAGTTCATGACCGCATCAAATTGGTCGCCCTCCAACCAAGGTTGGGAGTTGTGCCAGATTTCGCCCAGAATATAAAGATCAGGCTTGATGCTTCGAACTTGCTGGGCAAAGGCCCGCCAGAAGTCATGGTCAATTTCATTGGCTACATCCAGACGCCAACCGTCAATGTCGAACTCGCGAATCCAGTAGCTGGCAATGTCTAAGAGGTAACGCTGAACTTCTGGGTTCTGGGTATTGAGCTTAGGCATGCGGCCTTCAAAGGCAAACATCTCATAGGTCAAGCCCTGTTCCCGGTGGACCTCCCCTGGCGTCAGTGGGTCCACGACTGGATACTTGTGGATGTGGAACCAGTCTGTGTAAGGAGAATCCGCCCCTCGCTCTCTGACATCCTGCCATTGCTTGGAATGGGCCCCGATATGGTTGAAGACGGCGTCTAACATGACCCGAATGCCACGGGCATGGCAGCCTTCCACTAGGCGTTTGAAGGTTTCCTTATCGCCAAAGTGCGGGTCCACGCTGAGATAGTCGATGGTGTCATACTTGTGGTTGGTAGGCGCCTCGAAAATAGGACAGAGATAGAGGCCCGTGATGCCCAAGTCTGCCAGATAATCCAGCTCCTGAATAATCCCCTCTAAGTCACCGCCGAAGAAATCCTCAGAGGTCGGCCTAATCGCAGCATCCCAAGGCTGGGTCTGCTCAGGACTGAGTTCAGGCCGCCCATTCTTGAAGCGTTCCGGGAAGATTTGATACCAGACAGTAGACTTGACCCATTCCGGCACCTTGGCCCGCTCGCTCTCATGCAGGTAAGCCAAGCGGAAGAAAGAATCAAAGTTGATATCCTGATCAGACTCCGATTCATGGAAGCCATCATCGCCGTAGACCATGGTCTGACCCTGACTGTCCTCCAAGACAAAGTAATACATGATACGGCGATATGGCACCGTCACTTGGACCTGCCAGAAATCGAAGATCGAAGTCTGAGCCACGCGAGTCATTTTGGCCTCTTCCTGATCGGTCAGGAAGGGATCTTGAAAGACCACTCTCACCTTACTTAGGTCGCCTCTTTTGCTGCGCAAACGCAGGTGAATGTGTTCCTGGTCGTAGAGATAGGCAAACTCCGACTCAGGACGATGATAAATACTGCTTAATTCCATAAAGTCACTCCTTGTCACTCTCATGCTAGCAGAATTGAGGTTTGATTACAAGAACAAAGAAAGCGGTTACCGGTATCAAGTCGAGCTAGTCCTAAGGGGGGATTTTAGACTACTAGCATCCCTCTTTTGCCCAAGAAAAAAGGCCCTTGCTAGGGCCTATAGCATGGCTTGAGCCTAGTTAGCGTCAATTCGTGCACGAATCTCGGCAAAGACTTGCTCATGGTCTAGTCGAGTGTCCGTTTGGACGGCTACTCGATCAGCCTCATCCAAGGCAACTTGGATAGGAGAGCTCTCCTTAAGTAAGTCATCTTGTCGCTTCATGGCCTTCACTCCTTTATGGCAAATCTACCATAAGTACCTGCCCCAAACAAGTCCTCTAAAAGAAAAAAGCAGGGACCCAGTCCCTGCTTGCTCATTCAGTTAAATTTAGTCGTCTTTGCGATCGTCTTCTACGCCAACTACTTGGCCAGATTGAGCGTCTACCTTGACTTCAACATCAATGTCACCTTTCTTGTAGGTCAGGGTCCATACAGTCGCAGTCCCATCACGGTCTAAGTCCCAATGATCTAACTTCAAGTCCTTAAGATCGGCCCCTGCTTCGGCAGCAGCTTTGATGTCCTTGAATTCCTTCATCTTCTCTAAGTTAAGACCTTCCTCGCGACGTTCTACGCCCCCTTGTTTAGCCTTTACCAAGCTTTGTTCAGACTTAGCAACTTCTGCGCCTGTGCCAGCGTTAATCTTGAGTTCGTATTCATTTTCGTCATCGACTGCTTCGAATTCTACCACATAGAACTTCAAGTCATCATCATACTTCAATTCAACATTGGTTAAATCTTGCTTAGGATGTGCCTCACGGTAGAATTTGATGAATTCTTCTGCGGTCTTAGTGACTTGGTCATAAGTCGTCGCATTTTGCTTAGTGGTCTCATTGCTACTAGCATTGGCTGCTGTTGAGCTAGAATCTGAGCTAGAGCTTGAGGATTGAGCCAAAACGCTCGGAGCTAGGCTAGCAGTTAGGGAGAGGGCCACCAAGGCTGTTGTCAATTTTTTCTTCAGTGTCATAGTAAAGACCTCCTATACTTTTAACTTGCCTTTATGATAACACGACAATTGTAGAATGTCAACCTATAACCCTATCCTTCCGAAACTAGCTTCTCAACCCACTCGGCATTGACCATGAGTTGGAGGTTGGACTCGTGCTGGGTCATGCGGTCGCCCCAACGCTCTAAGATCAAATCATAGTGATCTGGGTCGAAGGCAATGAAGGCTACAATGTCATCCTCATGCATGAGAATGAATTGCTTCTGCCCTGTCTCCCCATCCACGTAGAACTGGACCCGCTCCACCTGGGCAGTCGGATACTGCTCCAGGAAGGTGGCCTGAAGGTAGTATTTCAAGAGCTCGATTACCCGGTCATCCAGGCCCGCCTCGAAAATAAAAATCTTCTCCCACAAATCACGCAATTCCGGCACAATGCGGAAACGATAGCCCGCCTTGCGTTGGACATAGCCTTCCTCGCGGAAATAAATGGTCCGTAAGTCGTGGGCAATCTGGACATGCTTTTCAGGTTGAGGTTCATAGTAGACCATGAAGACATGCTTAGGGTCATGGTAGAGATAGCCATAGTTGACGAAGGTGTCGTAGCCACAGTTGTCACAGTGGAAAGCCAAGAGGTCGGTCGACATGACCAGGGGCTTGAGTTCAGGGTTGGCACTAATATTGATGCTGTCATAAGCTAGGAAATCTTGCGTATGATTACAGTTAGGACAAATCATGGGATAGGTATGGTGTCGGGTCATAAGGTCACTCCTTTAATTTTTACTTCCTATATATACCAAAAGATTCAGTTGCGAGCAACTGAATCTTGAAGTTGACTTAACGGGTGTTGGCGACATTGCCGTAGGTTTCAGTCAGAACAAACTCAGGGTTGCCTGCCTGATCTTCGACTGCAATGAGGCCTGCTTTTGGTGCATAGTAGAGATAGATAGTGCCATTTGGCAATTCACGCGACACCTTAATGGTGTTCTCGTAGCGCTTGCCATTGATGACATAGGTCATAGGATTGGCCACCACCGTGTTCTTAACCGCCTTATCATAGCCGGTATAGTAGACCTTGCCCACTGTCAAATCGGCCGGCAGAATTAAGGCCCACTTATCGTCTTTGGCAGCGTCTGTGGTCCGCTTGTCTTCCACATCGCTATAGGTGTCAAAGTGCGCGAGTTCGTAGAGACCGTCCTGTCTAATTTGGTAGACATAACAGTTAGAGTTGGTCCCTTCCAGGACAGAGATTTGGAAAATCCCGTTAGCATCTGGCGAATATTCCATAATGACATCCCGGGCGCCACCCTCTACCCCATTGCCCACATAGTGGTAATTGACGAAATGGATATAGGGAGCACTCTCAGACCAGTCTGGTTTGGCATAAACTGGCTGCCCCATTCCCAATAGGAATAGAGCTAGCAGGCCTAACATGGCCCAGCCACGACGCGCTAATGATTGCTTCTTCCGCATCGTATTTCCCCCTTTTCGACAATGCTACTACTTTACTCTCTTATTCTATCATAAATTCCGCCAAACGGAAGGAGTTTAGCAAGAATAAACTATGAATTTTTAATGAATGACAAAAACAAGAGCTTGGGATTAAATTCCAAGCTCTTGTCAGTCTGTCAGGCAGATAGATTATATTTACTTTGGCCTTGATGAGATTAGCTCAATGGCTCTTCTTCATCCTTGCGTTTACCGGTGGCGACTAAACCTAGACCTGCTAATACAGCAAGTGCTGCTGCAGAGAAGAAGGTCTGGTTGCTGGTCTCCCCGGTCGCTGGTAAGAGACCTTGTTTCTTAGCATGGCAATCTGGACATGGCACATAGCTTGGCGCAGGGTTAACTGCGGCGATATCAGCTAGGGCTTGTTCCAACAGAGCTTGAACTTGAGCCTGGCTGGTGGCTTGGTCGATGGCATTCTTGGCTTTCTGAGCCAGTTCCTCGACCTCTGCGATAGCCTTGGCCTTGTCAGCGTCATTCAAATCGGTGCGAGCCTTGAGGGCGTCAATCTTAGCCTTAGCGGCTGCATCGATGGCATCCTTGGCATCGGACTTGGTGTCAGAACTTGGGTTAAAGTCATTCATCCCGTCTAAACCAAGTTTGGTTGCGGCATCGACTTCTGCATTGGTGGTTGCAGCATCGATGGCATCCTTGGCCTTGCTTGCAGCTTCTGCCAACTTAGCCTTAGCTGCATCCTTCTCTTCTTGCGTTAAGTCGGTGCGAGCATCGATGGCGTCTGACTTAGCCTTGAGGGCTGCGTCAATGGCTGCCTTGGCCGTCGTCTTCTTGTCGGGTCTTGGGTTGATGGCTGCGATAGCTGCTTCGCCCTTACCTTGTTCAGATGATACATCGGCATTGTTAGTTGCGGCGTCGATGGCATCTTTAGCTGCTTGCGCGGCGTCGTCCACTTGCTTGATGGCTGCATCCTTCTCTTCGCGAGTGAGGGTGTTGTCTGCCTCGATTGCCGCTTTCTTAGCATCTGCGGCTTTATCAACTTCGGCCTTAGCTTTTGGTTTAGCGTCGGCTACTGGGTTGACGGCATTGATGGCAGTTTCGCCCTTGCCTTGCTCGGTTGCTACATCTGCGTTAGTCATTGCGGCATCAATTGCGTCCTTAGCTGCTTGTGCAGCATCGTTAACTTCCTTAATAGCTGCATCCTTCTCTTCGCGAGTTAAGGTGTTGTCAGCTTCGATTGCGGCTTTCTTAGCGTCAGCAGCCTTGTCAACTTCTGCCTTTGCCTTAGGCTTGGCGTCGGCTACTGGGTTAATCGCTGCGATAGCTGTTTCACCCTTGCCTTGTTCAGTTAACACATCCGCGTTAGTCGTTGCGGCATCAATTGCGTCCTTGGCTACCTTAGCGGCATCATCTACTTGCTTGATGGCTGCATCCTTCTCTTCGCGAGTGAGGGTGTTGTCAGCTTCAATTGCTGCTTTCTTAGCGTCAGCTGCATCTTGCACCGCTTGCTTCGCTGCTGGCTTAGCATTTGGAGTAGGGTTGACGTCTGTGATGGCCTTGACACCAGCGTCTTTCTCAGTGCCAACTTGGGCTGCAGTCGTTGCGGCATCAATGGCATCCTTAGCTGCCTTAGCGGCATCATCCACTTGCTTAATGGCTGCATCTTTTTCTTCCTGAGTTAAATCAGGACGGTTTTGGATAGCATCCTTCTTAAGCGCAGCGGCTGCATCGACAGCGGCCTTAGCATCTGTCTTAGTGACTGAAGCAGGGGTCACTGCGGCAATGGCTGCGAGGCCGTTGCCTTTGGCGTTGGTCACGTCACCGTTATTGCTTGCGGCATCGATGGCATCCTTAGCGGCTTGGGCTGCGTCATCCACTTGCTTGATAGCTGCGTCCTTCTCTTCACGAGTCAAATCAGGACGATCTTCAATGGCTTGTTTCTTAGCATCAGCGGCTGCTTGAATTTCATCTTTGGCTGTTGGCTTAGCCACTGGACTTGGGTTGACGGCATTAATTGCGTCCACTCCGCTGTCCTTTTGAGCTTTAACTGCATCGTTATCAGCCGCTTGGTCGATGGCGTCTTTGGCTGCTTGCGCAGCTGCGTCCACTTGAGCGATGGCATTCGCCTTCTCTTCGTCGGTCAAAGCGTCATTGGACTGGATGGCATTCTTCTTGGCTGTCGCTGCATCTTCGATAGCTTGTTTAGCTGCTGGCTTGGCCGTTGGCGTTTGTGGCACATCCTTGATGGCTTGCGTGCCTTCGGTTTGCTTAGCGGTGACATCTTCGTTGGTTGTCGCGGCGTCGATGGCATTCTTAGCCTTGGTCGCTTCACCGTCTACCTTGGCCTTGGCTGCATCCTTCTCCTCACGGGTCAAAGTATTATCAGCCTCGATGGTTGCCTTCTTAGCGTCAGCTGCTTGATCAATCGCGTTCTTGGCGTCAGTTTTCGCTGTTGGTGTTTGTGGAACGGCGTTAATTGCGTCCTTACCAGCATCTTTCTGAGCCGTTACGTCCTCGTTGGTGGTTGCTGCGTCGATGGCGTCTTTGGCCTTCTTAGCTTCCTCATCCACCTTAGCTTTAGCTGCATCCTTCTCTTGACGAGTTAAGGTGTTGTCCGCCTCAATCGCTGCTTTCTTGTCGTTAGCTGCTTGATCAATCGCGTTTTTCGCGTCAGTCTTCGCTGTTGGCGTTTGTGGAACGGCGTTGATTGCGTCCTTGCCAGCGTCTTTCTGAGCTGTTACGTCCTCATCGCTTGTTGCCGC
>ERZ772977.236-NODE-236-length-43187-cov-11.382547_pt1 | contig 43187 bp, 56 predicted proteins | sample MGYA00511131_ERZ772977 | MGnify/ENA primary metagenome ERZ772977 (study PRJEB29015, sample SAMEA2737935) | human oral metagenome | biome: human oral; feature: human-associated habitat; material: dental | place: China | collected 2151 ...
CCTCTCATTTTCCCCGGAGGTGAGTTCGGGCATCCCGAACCCGGGTTTTGGATAAGACAGGACGACCTGTGTCGTTGGGGTCTTCTTGCGTTCGTTCCTTTCTACCCAACGAGGGGTACGCAAGTCGTCCTGTCCTACCCGAAACCCGGGTTCGGAAACAGCAAAGGAACCCGGAATAGGAGAGAACTCCGTGGCAAGGGCCAAGAAGTCACCCAGAGGACGGGCCGCCACTCCGGAGCAGCAGGAGAATCAACTCATTTCACTCGCAGTCCAGCGAGCTGAGGAGATGCTACTGGACGGCACGGCTCCTCCTTCCATCATCACGCACTACCTCAAGCTCGCCACGAGCCGAGAGCGTTTGGAGCAGGAGCGGATCAGGGCCGAGAACGACATGCTCAAGGCCAAAGCCGATGCTCTGGCGGCCTCAGCTCGAGGTGAGGAGGCCTACAAGGAGGTTCTCGAAGCATTCAAGTCCTACGCCGGAGGAGGTGTGGGTCTTGAGCAGGATTCGGACCTATCATGAACTCTCTCGCATCGAATCCTTCGAGGAACGGTACGAGTACCTACGTCTCAACCAGGATCCAGGGGATCAGACGTTCGGTTTCGAACGTCATCTGAACCAGTCCTTCTACCACTCAGCCGAATGGCGTCAAGCAAGGCAGAAGGTAATCCTCAGAGACGACGCATGCGACCTCGGGGTCCCAGGTCACGACATCTACGGCAAGATCCTCGTTCACCACATGAACCCGATTCGGCCTGAGGACCTCGAGGGAGAGTTCAATCCCGACATCCTTGACCCCGAGTACCTGATCTGCGTGCGACACGACACACATAACGCGATTCACTTCGGCGATGCGAGCCTGTTACCCAAGCATCTAGTCGAGAGAACGCCGAACGACACGATACCCTGGAGGTGACCGTGGCCGATTCGATACTGAATGACATCAAGAAGGCTCTCGGCATCACCGAGGACTATACGGCCTTCGATCAGGAGATTATTCTCCACGCAAACACGGCGCTCATGTTCGCAGAGGAGATTGGTCTCCCCTCGTTCAAGATCACCGGAAAGACAGAGACCTGGGCGCAGTACCTCAAGGGCGTCACGAAGAACTTAGAAGCCGTTAAGACGTACCTGTACCTGCAAGTGCGTCTCGTATTCGACCCGCCTGCGAACTCCTTCGTTGTCACGGCGATTGAGAAGCAGCTTCAGGAGTATGCCTGGCGCATCAACCTACAGAAGGAGACTCCATGAGCGACGAACTCATGCATTACGGGGTCAAGGGGATGCGCAAGGGCACTCGGAAGAGTCGTGAGGAGCGGAACGCCGAGCGCCGGGCCAAGTACGAGGCCAGGCTCAAGGCTAAGTACGGCGACCACGACATCAAGATGATTGAGGACCACATCAAGAAGCGCAAGGCGCTCGCCGAGAAGGTCAAGAACTTTCGTCTCGCCAACCAGCGCAATCGTCAGCTGACTGCTACTGAGCGTCGAGAGAAGTATTACAACGAACTCGACCGCGGACAGCTGGGAAAGACCTACTCAACCGACGTGACTCTCGCTGAAGCCGCTCGTAGGTACTACAAGAAGGGGTCTAACAAGCGGATGAGCCATTCGGAACTGATGCACTATGGCGTCAAAGGCATGAAGTGGGGTGTTCGCCGCCGCGCCCGTCGTGACGCCAAGGAATACACACTGGCGAGGATGTACTACGGCGAGGGGGCCGGCAATCGGCGGAAGCTGATCAAGGCGACTGTCAAGGCGCGCTCGAAGGACCCGTTCTACAAGAGCGAGTTCGACAAGGCCGTCTCCAAGACCGACATGTCCAAGCGGGCTTCTCAGGCTCAGAGGCAGCGAGGTCGGAAGAATGCTCGCAACGCCACGGGCAAGACGGTTCGCGGAGTTGGGAACATCGCCTCAGGGAACGTCAGCCGGGCCGGAGGCGCTCTGGCGCTTACCTATCTAGGCTATCAGGGGGCAAAAAGGGCTGGGGTAGTCCCAAACGAGCGGGAACTGCTTACCAAAGCCGCTAAGGGCGCGAGAAAGATCAAGCGAGTCGTTCAGCACGATGATGTTCTCGCCCACTACGGTATCAAGGGTATGCGCTGGGGAGTCCGCAAGTCTCGCATCAAGGGTGCGAAGAGGTGGAGTTCTAGTAAGCAGGCCAAAATAGATGGTATGTCTGATGATCAGCTTCGGCGAATCAACAACCGGATTCGGTTAGAGAAAGAGTACCGTCAGCTGACTCAGACCCGGATGGAGCGCTACCGCAGCAAGGCGGGTAAGGCAGCTGAGGAGGCTGCATTCAACACTTTGCAGGGCATGCTCCAGAAGGGGCTGAAGAAGGCTGCCAGCCAGGGCGGATCCGCCGCTATCAAGGGCGCCAAACGGTTCAAGTAATAGGACTATGACATGACAGACACACTGTTCTTCATCGACGAGGACGAGGTCCTCGCACACCATGGCGTCAAAGGCATGAAGTGGGGCGTCCGCAAGCAGCGGGCGACTTCTGGAGGCGCTGGCTCAACCAAGAAGCGCAAGGGACTCTCTCGCAAGCAGAAGGCCGCTATCGCCGGTGTTCTCGGCACGGCGGCTGCCGCAGGCGCGGGGTACTACCTGCACAAGTCAGGCAAGGGCAAGAAGATTGCTGCTCTGGCAAAGAAGGGCGGAGCCTCCGCTAAGAAGTATGCTGAGGGCAAGGGGCGCAATCTCGGCGCTCAGGCTCGAGTCAAGACGGCCCAGGCAAAGCGGTTCGCGAAGGCTCAGACCGCCAACGCCAAGGGCGCTGCTGAGAAGCTGAAGACTAGCAAGGCGGGCAAGTACGCTGAGGCCACTCGTCTCGGGGCCAACGCTGCCAAGTTCAAGGCGGCTACAGCGGCTCGCAGCGCCGGCACCAAGGCCAAGAACCAGGCTTGGAAGGCTGGTAACAAGGCGCGTAAGGCAGCTGCGGGCGGCGCCGGAGGTGTGAAGTCCGCGGCTGGTTCAGCTGCACGGTCAGCCAAGTCTGCTGCCGGTTCCGCCGCATCCAAGCTCGGCAAGAAGGCTCCGGGCAAGGCGCTTTCGACCCAGGTCCGCTCCGGCGGCGTCGGGCGCCCGAAGCTCGTTACCGGTAAGGTCAAGACCATGCGTCGCATGGATCGCAATACTCGCCGTAAGCTTGCTGCTGTCGGCGCGGGTGCTTACGGTTTGGGCTTCGTCGGTGCTGCGGCCGGAACCAAGGCGGCTGGGCGGAAGCTCACCGGCGGCAAGAAGAGCGGAAGCTCAAGGAAGCGTCGCCGCTGACCATGCTCTCTAATACCGCTACCCCGCGATATTACGCTGAGTTCAGAGACGATGTCCTCGCAGGTCGGATTCCGATCTGCAAGGAGATCGAGATGGAGATGAACAGGATCGATGATCGGATTCGCAATCCCGGTTTTTATTACGATAGCGACGCTGTGGAGGGATTCATCCGCTTCGCGGAAGCGGAGATGACTCTTACCGACGGATCCGATCTTCGACTCCTACCAAGCTTCAAGCTCTGGGCTGAGCAGATCTTCGGATGGTGGTTCTTCACCGAGCGATCGGTCTACGTCCCAAACAAGACGGAGGCTGGCGGCCATTTCGAGAAACGCCGGGTGAAGCAGCGCCTCATCAACAAGCAGTACATCATTGTCGCCCGAGGCGGGGCGAAGTCCTTGTACGAAACCCTCCTCCAAGCCTACTTCCTCACAATCGACACGTCGACCACCCACCAGGTGACGACCGCTCCGACGATGAAGCAGGCCGAGGAGGTAATGCAGCCCTTCCGCACCGCCATCACAAGGGCCAAGGGACCCCTGTTCGATTTCATGACTCAGGGGTCTCTCCAGAACACGACCGGCAGCCGCGCCCTCAGGCAGAAGCTCGTCCCCACCAAGAAGGGGATCGAGAACTTCATGACCAACAGCCTGCTCGAGGTTCGCCCCATGTCAATTGATAAGCTCCAGGGCCTCCGCACCAAGATGAACACGGTGGACGAGTGGCTCTCGGGCGATATTCGTGAAGACGTGGTTGGGGCCATCGAGCAGGGAGCGTCCAAGGTCGATGACTGGCTTATCCTGGCAGTGTCCTCGGAGGGTACCGTCAGGAACTCGGCTGGCGACAACATGAAGATGGAGCTCCTCAACATTCTTCGAGGGGAGTACTCGGATCCACACACTTCCATCTTCTACTACAGGCTCGATGACCTGAAGGAGGTCGGGGATCCGTCGACCTGGCTGAAGGCCCAGCCCAACCTCGGGGCCACCGTCTCCTACGAGACATATCAGCGAGACGTCGAACGAGCGGAGCACGTACCTGCGGCTAGGAACGACATCCTGGCCAAGAGGTTCGGCATCCCCATGGAGGGTTACACGTACTTCTTCACCTACGAGGAGACCCTTCGACACAACCGTCAGGACTTCTGGGGGATGCCTTGCTCCATCGGCGTCGATCTGTCGCAGGGCGATGACTTTACTGCTTTCACATTCTTGTTCCCCCTCAGCCGGGGCAGATTTGGTGTCAAGACGCGCTGCTACATTTCCGAGCGCACCATGCTGCGTCTCCCGGGAGCCACTCGTCAGAAGTACGAAGAGTTCCTACAGGAGGGCTCGCTCATGGTCCTCGAGGGTACGGTTCTTGACATGATGAACGTCTACGAGGACCTCGAGGCGTTCATCGCTGGTTGTGAGTACGACGTGCGCTGCCTGGGGTTCGACCCCTACAACGCCAAGGAGTTCGTGACTCGCTGGGAGAACGAGAACGGACCGTTCGGCATCGAGAAGGTGATCCAAGGAGCACGGACCGAGTCTGTGCCCCTCGGCGAGATCAAGGACATGGCGGAGGATCGTAAGCTCCTCTTCGACCAGTCCATGATGACCTTCACGATGGGGAACGCCATCACCCTGGAGGACACCAACGGGAACCGCAAGCTCCTGAAGGCCCGACGGGAGAACAAGATCGACTCGGTCGCCGCCCTGATGGACGCCTGGGTCGCTTACAAACTCAACAAGGACATGTTCGACTAGGAGGTGAAGGACATAGGACTGCGAGACAGACTACAGCACGCCTACAACGCCTTCACTGGCAGGGACATCGACCGATCGAACCTCGGTCCGTCCTACAGCGTACGGGCCGACCGGCTCGCGCTCGGATGGACGGCCGACAAGTCGATCATCTCGTCACTGTTCAACATGATCGCCATCGACGTGTCCGCCACGCCGATCCGACATGTCGACACAGCTCAAAATGGAACCTTCATCGGCATTCGGCGCTCGGCCCTGAACGACTGCCTGATGCTGGAACCCAACATCGACCAGAGCGGTCGAGCCTTCATCCAGGACGCCGTGCTGTCGCTGTTCGACGAGGGGGTCATCGCAATCGTTCCGGTTGAGTCTGACCTTGACCCGAGGACTAACAACAGCTTTGACATCAAGCAACTGCGAGTCGGGCGTGTTACCCAGTGGTTCCCCGAGCAGGTCGAGGTGGAGGTCTACAACCAGGCCCGCTCCACCAAGGAGCGAGTGATCCTGCCGAAGCGCACCGTCGCCATCATCGAGAACCCTCTCTACGAGGTGATGAACAAGCCGAACTCCACCCTCAAGCGACTGAGCCGCAAGCTCTCCATGTTGGATCTGGCCGACGAGAAGACGTACACCGGAAAGCTGGACATCATCATTCAGCTCCCCTACGTCGTCAAGACCGAAGCCATGCGCCAGCGGGCAGAGAACCGCATCCAGTCTATCGAGGACCAGCTCGGTAAGGGCGGACACGGGATCGCTTACACCGACGGTTCCGAGAAGATCACTCAGCTGAACCGCCCGGCGGAGAACAACCTGCTTGATCAGATCAAGTTCCTCACCGCCGAGCTCATGAGTCGACTGGGGATCTCGGAGGACGTCTTCAAGGGTACTGCGACGGAGATCGTCTGGACGCACTACTGGAACCGGGCTGTGGAGCCCGTACTCTCAGCACTCGCCGACGGGATGAGCAAGGCCTTCCTCACGAAGACCGCGCGCACCCAGGGCCAGGCCGTACAGTACATCCGCGACCCGTTCAAGAACGTTCCTCCGAGCCAGATCGTCACGTCCCTGGACACCATGCTCAGGGACCAGGTAATCACGCCGAACGAGGCCCGTACGAGGATCGGTCTTCCGCCGTCCCCGAACGAGCAGGCGGACCAGTTGCAGAACCCGAACATCAACCCGCAGATGGGTGACACCTCCCTGGACGGCGAGGGGGATATTCCGGACTCCGGTGGTCCTGATGTTCAGTCAGTGCTCAGCATGCCGATGAGCCAAGTCAGAGGAGAAGGATGAAGTTCGACTTCAGTGGCTGGGCCACTAAGAACGACCTGACCTGCTCCGATGGACGCACTATCAAGCATAATGCGTTCAAGGAGAATGACGGCCAGCGCGTGCCGCTTGTGTGGCAGCATGGGCACAACGCCGTCGACAACGTTCTCGGGCACGCCCTGCTCGAGAATCGGGATGAGGGTGTTTACGCCTACTGTGCTTTCAACGACACTCCCGGCGCCGAGAACGCCAAAGAGCTCGTCAAGCACGGCGACGTCAAGGCTCTCTCGATCTACGCCAACCGCCTCGACCAGCGAGGGGCTGACGTTATTCACGGCAACATCGTCGAGGTTTCCATGGTCCTGTCCGGGGCCAACCCGGGCGCCTTGATCGACAACGTTGCTCTGGAGCACTCGGATGGTTCATGGACCGAGTCCGAGGAGGAGGCTATCATTTATTCAGGCCTCACGCTCTCGCACGATTCCGGAGAAACAACGGAGGACACAGAATCCATGGACGAAGACGAGGTTTACGACGAGGACGACCTCACGGTTGCCGATGTCCTCGAGACCCTCGACGACGACCAGCGTCTGGCCGTCGCAGCCCTCATCGAGGAGATCAGCGGTGACGTTGACGACGATGAGGACTTCGACGACGAGGACGAGGAGTTCGATGAGGACAATGACGAAGACTACGAGGAGGACGCCGAGCACGGCGACTCTGGGGGTGATACTCTGATGCATTCCAACATCTTCGAGGGCGACGCTCGCCGTAACGTGGGCCCGCACCTCTCCCACGCCGATGAGGAGCTCATCTTCGCCGAGGCCCGCCAGCCCGGTATGACGCTCCGCACCGCCGTCCTGGCTCACGCCGCGGACTACGGTATCAAGAACCCGGAGCTGCTGTTCCCGGACGCCACCAACCTGGACCCGGAGCCCCAGCGCATCATGCGCGAGAACTCTTGGGTTACCAAGGTTCTCCAGGGCGCCAAGCACACGCCTTTCTCCCGTGTCAAGACCCAGTGGTCCAACCTGACCGCTGACGACCTGCGGGCCAAGGGTTACGTCAAGGCCAGCCGCAAGAAGGACGTCGTCTACGAGGTCGCCAACCGTAAGACCGAGCCGACGACCGTCTACAACAAGACGAAGATCGACCGTGACGATGTCCTCGACATCACCACGTTCAATGTCGTCGCCTGGATGCAGCAGAACCTGCGCTTCGCCCTCGAGGAGGAGCTCGCTCGCGCGGTCCTGATCGGTGACGGCCGTAACGTGGCTAACGCCGACAAGATCAAGGAGACCAACATCCGTCCGATCTGGAAGGATGACGAGCTGTTCTCCCACAAGGTCCTCATCGACAAGGACGCCAAGACTCCTGACATCATCGACGCCGTTCGTCGTTCTCGGAAGTTCTACAAGGGCTCCGGCATGCCGGTCCTGTTCACCACGAACGCGTTCGTCTGCGACATGCTCGAGATCAAGGACGTCAACCAGCGCTACATCTACGAGACCAAGCAGGCCATTGCCAACGCTCTGAACGTCTCGGACGTCATCGAGGTTGAGGTCATGGAGGGCGCCAAGCGCGAGGTCGCTGGCAAGAACCAGAACCTGCTCGGCATCATCGTCAACATGCAGGACTACACCCTGGGTGCTGACAAGGGCGGCGAGACCTCCTTCTTCGAGCAGTTCGACATCGACTTCAACCAGCAGAAGTACCTGCTGGAGGCTCGTTGCTCGGGCGCGCTGACGAAGTACAAGTCCGCGATCGTCATCGAGAAGGCTACGGCCTGATCCGGTCAAAATGGCAAGATTCTTCGGAAGCATAGGTTACGGGCACGCCGTCGAGACAACGCCGGGAGTGTTCGAGGACAAGGTCACGGAGAGGGAGTACTACGGGGACGTGAACCGTTCCCAGAAGCAGTACGACAGCGAGCCGAAGGTTCTCCAGAATCTCCGCCTCAACAACGAGATCTCCATCGTGGCAGACTCCTACGCCGAGGAGAACTTCTTTGCCATCAAGTATGTGAGATGGATGGGGGCGCGCTGGGTCGTCACAAACGTGGAGGTCCGCCGCCCCCGTCTCATTCTCAACCTCGGAGAGGTGTACAATGGTCCAACGCCTTGAGTTCCACCAGAAACTCGTTGACGCGCTGGGCTCTAGGAACGTCTACTTCCAACCCCCGGAGTCCGTCCAGCTCACCTACCCGTGCATCGTTTACGAACGGAGTCGAGCCGACTCGAAGTTCGGGGACAACACCAACTGGATGTACACTCCGCGCTACTCGGTCACCCTCATCAGCAGGAACCCCGACGAGCCGGTGCTGGACGTCCTAGGCGACATGCCCATGTGCACCTTCGAGAGGCACTTCGTCTCGCACAACCTTCATCACGACGTGTTCAACATCTACCAAGGAGTATAGATGGCAGTCCTTACATGGGACGAGACGGGCAAGAAGTACTATGAGACTGGTGTGGACCGTGGGGTCCTCTTCCCCGTCAACCCCGCTACTGGCGCCTACAGTCAGGGTGTCGCCTGGTCGGGTCTCACCAACGTGACCGAGACCCCGACCGGTGCAGAGCAGACCGACCTGTACGCGGACAACATCAAGTACCTTTCTCTGACCTCGGCGGAGACGTTCGAGGGTAAGATCGAGGCCTACACCTACCCCGACGAGTGGCTCCAGTGTGACGGCTCGGCCATCGTCGACAAGGTCGTCATCGGTCAGCAGGAGCGCACCTCCTTCGGTCTGGCCTACCGCACCATCAAGGGTAACGACCAGCAGAAGAACAACTTTGCCTACAAGCTGCACCTTCTGTACGGCCTGGCTGCCTCCCCCTCGGAGCGCTCTTACGGCACGGTTAATGACTCCCCTGAGGCGATCACTTTCTCGTGGTCCTTCAAGGGTACCCCGGTGAACGTCAAGGACCACAAGCCGACTTGTGTCCTCACCCTCGACTCCAGCGTTGTCGGCAAGGCTGGCATGACTGCTATCGAGAAGCTGATCTGGGGCGACGGGGCCACCAACTCCAAGCTCCCGACCCCCGACGAGGTCATCGCCGCGGTCAAGGCTGCGGTCTGACAACTCCCACGGACCCCGTGATTCGCTCCGGGGTCCGTGGTGACCCCAGGGAGGAACGAATGCTGACGATTCACGTCGTCGGGGATGAGCTCTACGACGAGGATCGCAACGAGTTCATCAACGGATTCGAGGGCGACCTTGAGCTAGAGCACAGTCTCGTCGCTCTGTCAAAATGGGAGTCAAAGTGGCACATCCCATACATCGGCAACGAGAAGCTCACCGAAGAGCAGGTCCTGGACTACATCAAGTGTATGACTTTGAATGACGTTGACCCCGTCGTCTACTCTCATCTGTCCAGGGAGAACGTCGCGCAGATCCGTGACTACATCGACAACCCCATGACGGCCACTACGTTCGTAGATGCAGAGGGCTCAAGCCCGGCACGGAACGTTATCACGTCGGAACTGGTTTATTACTGGATGGTCGCTCTCCAGATTCCTTTCGAGTGCCAGCACTGGCACCTTCACAGACTTCTCACGCTCGTCCGAGTGTGCAACGTCAAGAACCAACCCGACAAGAAGATGTCGACCGCCGCCACGCTTCGACAGAATCAGGCTCTGAACGCGGCGAGACGGGCCAAGTACAAGTCAAGAGGTTAGTATGCCTGGTGTTACTCCTCTCCTACACGCCAAGGTTCGGGGAGAGTCCAGTCCGTTCAGCACCGTCTACATCTCGCCCACCAACGGGGTCACTGACGCCTCGATCACCCTGGATTCGAATCCCAACTTTGAGCTGGATGTTCCCTTCTACGAGGGATCCAAGGCCGTTCTGCGGGTTGTCCGCAAGGATGGCTCCTCGGACCAGAAGGTGATCGACCTCCAGGAGTCCATGCCAGATAAGGTTGTCTGGTTCAACTCTCGGGCTGCTTCCGGATACGGGACTTTCGACACCGGCTGGCAGGACATCACCGAAGGGCTCGGGAGGGGCACCTACCAGTACCGAGTTATGGCCGGGGTGATCTACATCCGACTCAAGGGAGACATCTGGCAGGGTCTTCCGTTCACCGGTCCCATCAACAAGTTGCGTCAGCTCGTTACTGTCCCGTCGGCATACCGAGTGCAAGCCCGAATGTGCTTCCCGCTTCCGAAGGCCGACGGATCCGACGACGGCTCAATGATTGAGATTCGGGGCGACAACAAAGTGTTTATGTTCATCACGGCTGAGGGCTCCCGGATCGTTCCGACGGTCTTCGCCCCCATCGAGAACCCCAACGGCTGAAAAGGTCAAAATGACTGTATCTCAATACGCGGCGTCTTGCGCCAGGTACTACGCCGATGTCGCTGATGTCGGCTACTCGCAGCCGGATCGCTGGACTTTCTACGATCAGTCCGATTGGGATGGTTGGCTCATCAACTCACCTGCCAACGCTGACTGCTCGGCCCTCGTCGCCGGCTGCTACAACCTCGCGGCTCACCACGAGTGGGGCGAGCCCTTCACCGCTGGTTATTTCCCCCGCTCGACCTGGACCGGGTCACTGCGGGAGGAGTGCGAGCAGCGAAACTTCGCTGACATCTCGGACTCCTGGACGGGCAACGAGCCTGACGGCGGATTCGAGGTCGGCGATATTGTCCTGTCCGAGGAAGCTTCAGGCGGTCGAGGCCATGTCGCCATGGTGACAGCTCTCAACCCAACGATTCTTTCCGAGGCATGGATCGCCGAAGACGGAAGTATCGACGGTTACATGGGTGACCAGACCGGTGGCGAAGTCCGGTCGATTGCATACGACGATCATCCCTACACCCAGTCCGCATCCTGGACGCACTGCCTGCGTCGACGGGACAACCACGGCAGCTTGGCCCCCTCGCACGCCGAGTCGTCTGCGTGGACCTCCATTCAGGAGGCGGTTCTTCGCGCTGCGGACGCCACCGGGTGCCCATGGTGGGCCGCTCTCGGCTGCCTCAAGGTGGAGACCGGCGAGGAGGGCGCCAACATCTACGGTCACGACGCCGGAGGCGCCTGCTCGGGCTGGGGTGAGGTCACGGAGCACAACTTCAAGAACTACTTCTGGCCTATCGTCTCTGAGTGGGGTACCTCGAACGGCGTTGGTCCGCTTCAGATCACCTACAACGGATATTTCATCAACGATCCCGACCGAGCCTGGTGGGATCCGCAGAAGTCGTCCGAGGTTGGTTGCTCCATCCTCAAGGGTCTCATCGAGGCCGAGGGCGATTCCTATGAGGACCTCCGTCGTGTGGGGTCCCGCTACAACTCCGGGACCATGTACGGGTCCTACGAAGCGTACGGCATGCCGTTCTCCGATGCATGTCGCTACTGGTATGACAAAGGCCGTCCGTCTCAGGGCACGAGCGACGGCGGAGAGGAACTCGAAGTGTCACACGCTACTGATCTGCTCGCCGAGATTAAGGACCGCCTCGTTGAGGTCTCCGACCAGACTGGTGCCGGCATCGCCGGTCGTCGTTTCGACGGCCCCCTCGTTGGTTGGCTGAAGAACATCTCTTACAAGGATGACCTGATTCTGAAGTCCCTCGAGGAGATCAAGACGAAGCTCGGCGAGAGCAAGTGAGGCCGCCGTGCCTTACTGTCACATCAAGGGAAGCATCCCGCCGTTCGCCACGCTGACCGTTGACCCTGATGACGGTCCCACCTATGTCGATACTGCCGGAGAGAACGGCAAGATCGACGGCCTGGTGTGGTTCTTCCGCAGTACTGGCGCTCGTCTCTTCCTGGACGACCAGGGCTGGCCCGCCACCAAGACGGTAACTCTGAGCGAGGACAACGTCGTTGACGTCACCATCAAGACTAACCGTCCAGCTGGTGGAGGCGGCGGTAACGGGAACGTCATGGTCCTCGGTCGTGAGGAGCAGGTGCCCGCCGGCACTCCCCCGAACACGGTTATCGTACGAAAGGCCTGATTATGGCTTCCCACATGAAGGGTATCGCGGTCTCTAAGAACCCGGACGAGAAGCTCAGCGTTCCGTCGGCTGCTGGGGACTGGGCGCTGCTCGTAGTGGGCGGCCAAATCAACAACATGCAGGACTGCACTCCTGCGGGGTGGACGGGCAAGCACGCCACCAGCGAGAACATTCGGTCATGCACCGTGGCCGTCAAAATGGTTGCTAATCCTGCCGACACGCAGAACGTTGTGTGGAAGCCCGAGGGCAATCATCCCGGAAGGCACGTTGCGGCGCTCGTGGTATTCGACGGGGCCCAGGTCAAGAGCCTGGCGCCTCGTTTACCTGCGAGTAACGCCGACGACTGGAAGAACGGACCATTTCCTCAGGTCACAGGATTCGTGCAGCATGACGCGGCAACCAATCCGCTGGCAACATTTCCGGGTAATGTCGAGACATTGACCAACGGCGCTTGGGGCAAGGCCACAGATGCGCCCTGGTCTTCGATTGTTATCGGGTACGCTCAGTCGGCGTACGCTCCGCCGAACGCTCCTGGCGTGAAATCCCTTTTCGGTGTTGACGTTAAACTTCGGGCGCCGACCGGCTCGCTCGATCCCACCCTCGCCGATGGCTCCAAGGTCAGCGTCGCCGTATGGGATGGTGCACGGGAGACGCCAACCGGCTCGATGCGCGCAATTCCGGAGGGCGCCAAGACAGTTACGGATCTGATCAATACGCCGCACTTCATCGTGGCGCATCGGGGGGGATCCCTGTCTTGGCCCGAGCATACCGAGGTCGCCTACACTCAGGCCGTTGACTACCATGCGCACGCGCTTGAAATCTCGGTGGCCCGAAGCACTGATGGCGTCTGGTTCGGTTGCCACGACGAGAGTTTGGCGCGTCTTGTTCCAACTCTGACCAAGAAGGCCGTGGAGTACAGCTGGGCTGAGATCACCGCAGCAGCGTCGAAGACCCAGTACATGCCGGCAAGGCTCGACTGGCTGGTTGAGACGTACGGCACGAGTCATGTCCTCGTGGTTGATCCCAAGTATCCGATGACCCAGTTTGCGGAAGTCTGCGACATGCTTAAGGGTATGGAGCAGAGTATCATCATCAAGGCATACTGGGACTCCAAGTGGATGTTCGACACGGTACGAGCGCGCGGCTTCAAGACCTGGGGATACGCTTACAACGCGAACATCGGCCAGGCAAGGTATCCGGACTTTCTCTCAGGGAAGATCTGTGATGTTCTATCCATGGAGTTCACTGCTCCGAAGACCACATGGGATTCCCTGAAGGCCTCAGGTCTCCCAACGGTCGCGCATATTCCCGCCAACGCCAGTCAGCTCCAGACTGCGTGGTCCCTAGGGGCCTCGGGCTCCATTGTGTCTGGTATTGCGGCAGCCGTTGAGAGGGCAGCATGAGTCCAGCGTTCACGCTGGAGATGGATTCGAGGATGGACACGGGGAAGTGGCTCGAGAGACTCAAAGAGGGCCGCTTCTTCGATTTTCTCGATGACTGCGGACAGGCCGGGGTGGCTGCACTAGCCGCCGCTACCCCGGTCAGGTCCGGTTACACCGCGTCCTGCTGGTCCTACGAGATAAAGCGGAGCGCTAGGAGGGTCTCACTGGTCTGGTACAACTCCCATGTGGAGGAGGGTGTCCCGATCGCAGTCATATTGCAGTACGGGCATGGCACCAGGACCGGTGGCTATGTCCAGGGCGTGGATTATATAAATCCGGCGCTCAGGCCTATATTCGACAGCATCGTCAAGCAGCTTGAAAGTGCGGTGAGAGGCTAGTGGCGTCAATCGAGGAGCGGGTAGTCGCTCTCAAGTTCAACAACGGCCAGTTCATGAACGGGGTTCAGGACTCCCTCAACGGAGTCAAGAAGCTCGAGGAGGGATTGGCATTCAAGGGCGGTGTCGAGGGGATCAACCAGGTCTCTAATGCCGCTAAGAACCTTAATTTCTCGGAGGCCCAGGCGGGTATCGCCGAGACCACGAGCAAATTCTCGGCTCTCCAGTCGATCGCGTTCGGCGCCCTTGCTAGTATTGGCGGGAAGATCGCAGAAGTCGGCTCCTCGATGCTCTCGAGCTTCACCGTTCAGCCTCTTATCGACGGTATGAAGGAGTATGAGCTTCAGCTTAACTCCGTCCAGACCATTCTCGCCAACACTGCTCAGAAGGGCGAGACGATCCAGACCGTGAATGCGGCCTTGGACCAGCTGAACACCTACGCGGACCAGACCATCTATAACTTCGGTGAGATGACGTCCAACATCGGTAAGTTCACCGCTGCCGGTATCGGGTTGGACGACTCTGTAGCGTCGATTAAGGGTCTAGCTAACTGGGCGGCCGTCGCCGGTGCCAACTCCGAGTCCACTTCGAGGGCCATGTACCAGCTTTCGCAGGCTATGGCCGCGGGAACGGTGAAGCTTCAGGACTGGATGTCTCTGGAGAACGCCGGTATTGCCACCAAGCAGTTCCAGGACCAGCTGATCCAGACCGCTAGGATCCACGGCAAGAGCGTCGACGCCATGATCCAAAAGAACGGGTCGTTCAGGCTCTCCCTCCAGGAGGGGTGGCTGACCCAGGAGATCATGATGGAGACCCTTAAGCAGATGGCCGGCGAGTACACCGACGAGCAGCTGGAATCCATGGGTTATACCGAGGAACAGATCGCTCAGATCCAGGAACTGGCCAAGACCGGTATGTCTGCGGCTCAGGACATCAAGACGTTCTCGCAGTTGATGGGCGTTATTGGTGAGGAACTCGGTTCGTCCTGGGGTCAGTCGTTCCGAATCATCTTCGGTGACTTCGAGCAGGCCAAGGCCCTGTGGACCCAGGTGGGTGCATTCCTCACGGGTCCGAGCGGTATCGTAACTCAGATGGGTAACGCCAGGAACGCCCTCCTTCAGGGCTGGGCAGACCTCGGTGGTAGGGAGAGGGTACTTGAGGGTCTCGCCTCCCTGTTCCACGCAATGTGGGATCCGCTCCAGCGGATCGGTCAGGCGTTCTCGCAGGTCTTCAGCGGCCCGTCGGCCGAGGGCCTGTACAAGATGTCCGAGGCTTTCGCCAACTTCATGGCAAAGTTGGTCCCCAGTGAGTCCACTGTCGAGTCAATCGGCATGTACTTCGAGGCGTTCTTCCGGATCGTCAAAATAGGCGTCATGGTCCTCACCGACTTCGCCAAGGTGATCGGATGGATCGCCGGCGGAGCTCTCAAGGGACTGGGAGCCATCATTTCCAACCTGCGCGGGCACACCGCGGATTGGTCCTGGCAGCTCAGGGACCACGTGGTGGCCATTCAGGAGTGGTACGATAGCCTGAATGTCGCCGAGAACGTCATCAAAGCCATCATCTGGACGGGCAAGGGGCTTAAGCGCATCTGGGGCAACTTCTCCGAGGGGTTCCATGATGAGATCACACCCAGCCTCACGCGCCTCAAGGAGGCCTGGGACAACTTGTGGGAGGCTCTGAAGACCGCTGGCTCCGGGATCAAGGAGGCCATCGTTGGTCCATTCAAGCAGCTAAAGGAGGGCGCCCAGGAAGTTGGCCAGTCGCTCGGTATCGTTAGCGACTCTACCGAGGAAGCAGGTGAGACGGCCGAGGAGAACGAATCTAAGTTCACCAAGCTCAAGAACAAGATCGTCGACCTGTTCGAGAAAGCCTATCAGAAGTCTTACTTCTGGGGGCAGCACCTGGCCGACCATCTTATTCCGGCGATCGATAAGCTCACCAGCTTCATCAACTGGCTGACCGAGTGCATCAACAAGCAGGCCATCGTCGTCACCAACTGGCTGACTCCCAAGATGGAGAAACTGGCCGCGATCTACGTCGAGGTGTCCACCAAGTTCCGCCAGTGGGCCGAGGTCATGGAGAACGGGCCCGATATCGCTTGGTTGTCGTCCATCGGCGGCATTCTCAAGTCCTTCGGATCCGGTATCTGGGGCGTCGTCAAGAACCTGGCAACTCTGAACTTCCACTTTGACGTCGAGCCGTTCAAGAAGGCGTTCAGCGACCTCAAGACGCTCATGGGCGAGTATGCCGAGTCGGTCAAGTACGGCTGGAATACCACTAAGGACTTCATTTCCAACCTTGAGCTCAAGGACAAGGCGGCGTCCGGGTGGCGGAATTTCGTCGAGATCATCCAGGGGGTCGTCAAGGCTCTGGGTACCGTCGGCAAGTATGCCCTCATCGCCGCGAAGGCCATCTTCGAACCGTTCAAGGGTGCGTTCGCCGAACTCAAGAACATGGCTGACAAGGGCGACTACAAGGGCATATTCGACAGTATCCTCAAGGCCGGAGCCCTGGCTACATTCGTCGTCATGGCCCGCAAGGTTATCAATGTCCTCAAGGAGTTTGGTGAAGCTGGATCTAACTTCGCCGGAATCCTCGGCAGTGTCAAGGACGTTATTGACGGGTTCAAGGACTCGATGGATGCCACGACCAAGCAGGTCAAGGCTACCACTATCCTTATTCTCGCCGGTGCTGTTCTCGTTCTGGCCGCTGCGCTCTGGGTCGTCGCTCAGGTCCCGGCGGGTAAGATCGCGGCTGCTGGCGCTGCTCTGTACTTCATGTTCAACATGCTCAAGAAGGCAGAGGACGAGCTGACCAGCTCCGGCGAAGGCAAGGACACGAAGGGCCTCGCTAAGCGAATGCTGGCGCTGGTCGTACTGGCCGGAGTCGCGCTTATTCTGGGCAAGGCTCTGAACCTCATCGGTTCCATGGACTGGGACGATATCCTCAAGGGAACTCTCGGTCTCTACGCGGTCATACAGATGATGTTGATGATGGCCGATACGACCACCAAGAAGAACAAGGATATCCTGGCGTTCGCTCTCACGGCGATTCCGCTGGGCGTCGGCGTTCTCCTACTCGCCAATGCGGTCAAACCGCTCGGCGAGATGAGTCTTTCCGACCTGGCTCAGGGTGTTATTGCGCTTGGTCTTATCATGAAGATGATGACCATGATGTCGCAGATGGGGACCATTAAGGTCAAGAAGGCCTCGGCGTTCGCATTCCTAGCGCTGGCATTTACCATGCGCCAGATCGCGAAGGTCCTGACCGAGATCGGTGAACTGTCCTGGGGTGACACGATCAAGGGAGTCCTCGCCATGGATGCTTGCCTGGCATCTTTGACCTTCACGGTCCAAAGGCTCGACCAAGTCGGGGGCGGCAAGTCCCTGGTCGGGGCTCTGGCAATGCTTGTCCTAGCGTTGACACTCAAACTCATTGCACACGATATCGAGGACTTCGCCACCATGCCGTGGGGCGACTACATCAAGGGTCTGACCATGATGTCGGTGGCCTTGGGCATTCTTGCGGCAATCAGCACCATCGGGGGCGGAAGTCTTGCTGGTGCGGCTGGGCTATTTCTGACCGTGACTGCTCTCGCCCTCCTGGCTCCTGTACTGAGGATGCTAGGGGAAATGGACTGGGGCACGGCCGGCAAGGGAATCGCCATCATGGCCCTAGCACTGGGTTCTCTGGTAGCAATCGGCGCGGTTGCCGACTTCGCGGCAGTCGGTCTGCTTGCGCTAGGCGGTGCAGTCCTGATGATTGGCATGGGGGTCGGCCTGGCAACCGACGGTATCGCCCATCTGGTCGAGGCCATTGCGGAGCTGTCTACCTCGGGATCCGAGGGTGTCCAGACTTTCCTCGAAGCCGTTGACGGATTCATCGAGCGGATGCCCGAGATGGGTACGGCTATGGGCGAGGCCTTCATCAACTTCATGCAGGTCTTCGTCGACAACCAGGACACCATCGTCGAGTATATCAAGGTCGTTCTGACGTCTGCCGCTCAGGCCATGATCGAGTCCATCCCGACATTCGTCGAGCTCATGCTCACGATCATCCATGCGATCATTCAGGTCGTCTACGACAGCGCCCAGGAGATCATCGACTGTGCCATATTCTTGATCATCACCTTGTCGGATGCTCTTACCGAGAACATGCCGCAGTTGGTCGAGAAGGGCTCCGATATGCTCACGTCCTTCTTGGATGGTCTGAGTCAGAAGATCCCCGAGATCGGAGAGAAAGCCACAGACTGTATCGTGGCGTTCATCACCAGTCTCGGTGACGAGATGCCCAGAATCACCGATGCGGCGTTCAAGACCATCATCAAGTTCGTCAACGGACTTGCAGACGCGATCGAGAACAACTCTGCTGCTATGGCTGATGCAGGAATGCGTCTCATCACGGCCATCAAGAATGGTATCATGAATGGTATCACGACTCTCGTGAGCACGGGAGTCTCGGGGATGAAAGACGCGGGCCGTCGGATGATCGAGGGCCTCAGAAATGCGATCGTCGACAAACTCCACTCTGTCGCTAACGCGGTAAGGAACGCCGGCAACACGATTGTCCGGAAGACCAAGGAGGCATTCGGCATTCACTCTCCTTCGAGGGTGATGTACGAGATCGGTGACTTCATGATGCAGGGTCTCGCAAACGGTATCACGGAGAACACCGAGCAGGGTATCACGGCAGCAAGTACCATGGCCACGGATACTGTTGACGCGTTCTCCAAGGGCTTTGGTAACGCGAAGGATATTTGGAACAACGCATTCGGAGAGAACGCCGATCCGACGATCAAGCCGGTTCTGGACCTCTCGCAGGTCGAGGATCAGGCAAATCATCTCGATGAACTCTTCCCCCAGGAGGAGATCAGCGGCACTCTTACGTCAACAGCAACCGCCCAGCTCGCTGGACGAGCCGTTAGGAGTACTCCTGCGCAGTCGGACGGCGACAACGCCAGTGCGACGTACAACCAGGGCACAAGCCTCGTATTCAACCAGTACAACAACTCGCCGAGGGCGTTGTCTGAGGCGGAGATCTACCGCCAGACTCACAACCAGATCGAGCAGTTGAAGGGAGCCATGTACGAGCTATGATCGAGTCAATCGAGTTCGTTACGTACCGGCAGCAACGCGTTGTTCTCCCCCTGAGAGATCCTTGGGGGACAGGCGTGGCTGTCAAATCCATTGACGGCCTGTCGGCTACGAAGGCCTCGATCAATACGACTGAGCTGGCTCTTACCGATGTGGCTATATTCAACGGCGCGAGGGCGGGAATGAGGAACCTCAAGATCAAACTCGCGCCGTTGCCCATGCCTGACATTGAGACCACAAGGCAGGCTATATACTCCTGGTTCCAGATCAAGCAGCTCATGTCCGTGTATATCAACACAGACAAACGCCGGGTCAAGACCGAGGGTTATGTCGAGTCCGTGGAGGCGGACATATTCTCGAAGGACGAGGAGATCAACATCTCCATCCTGTGTCCAGACGCCTACTGGCATGATGCGGACACCGCGATTACCCAGAACCTCGAATGGTCCAGGGATCTCCCGTCTTTCGAGTTTGACTTCATGGACCAGCCGACCCCGTCGCTGGAGTTCGGCAAGGACCGCGGCGTATTGTCGGCCGTGATCGACTACCAGGGCGAGGTTGAGACCGGGTTTACTATGGTCTTCACGTTCCGTCCCGGGGCCAAGCTCCCGATTACGGTTACCGAGACGTTCTCCGGCGACAAGTTCAAGCTCACCGGGGCATTTCTCGACAAGACGTACTACAAGGTCGACCCCATCGTGGGCGGCGACGTCGTTACTGTCAATTCCCGGGTAGGGCACAAGACCATTACCCGAACCCGGGGCGGTGGTAAGTGGAAATTCCTGGCGGCGCTGGATCGCAACTCGGACTGGCTCAAGCTGAGACCGGGGATCAACGAGTTCCAGATCGCCATGAATGATCCGACTCTCACGGACGTGTATTTCGAAACCGACGTTCTCTACCAGGGGGTGTGACATGTATCTAGCGGTGTTCAATGAATCCATGGTTCTCCAGCATATCTGCGAGGACTACAAGTCCATCATCTGGACTGAGAGGTTCCACGGTTTCGGGGACTTCAAGCTCACGGTTCCCGGGACCCTGGAGAACCTGAAGACCTATCAGCTGGACTACTATCTGTACACCAAAGGCACGAACAAGCTCATGATTATCGAGCAGCTCGAGCTCAACACGGAGTACCACAAGCAGTCCATGCTGACGATCAGTGGGCGCAGTCTCGAGTCCATATTGGACCGACGGGTCATGCATCCTTATCCGATGTGGGAAGGAACGCTTCTATGTAAGCACGAACGAACCCGCGGCAAGGTTAAGGACGTCATCAAGGACTACACCAACTTGCTGTTCAAGCAACGGGGCTTTCTTGACACGTCGCACGAGCGTCATGTCAAAGGCTTCGGTTGGTATTCGGTCGAGGAACTACCCGATGGGATTCGCAAGGGGCGCCCGGTTTCGTCGTTGGACATCGGCAATATTCAGGTGAGCGGCACCGGGGACGTTCGTCCGATGAATTACTCCCACGACTGGACAAACCACCCCGATTACTCCAAGGATCCGTACTCAATGGAGGGATCCTGGTATAAGATCGTTCAGGACCTCACCGATTTGACGATGTCCGGATGGGCCATTGAGTACAACGGGGACGATCCGTATTACTGGTACGGCTACAGCTACAATGGTGTCAACCGGACATTCAATCAGGGAGAGCGCCCCCCTGTGGTATTCTCACCGAACTACGACAACCTGTCCAAGGCGACATACCTCAAATCGAAGGTGGGAACCCGCACCAAGATATTCTCTGGGGCCGTCAAATTCACGGTCCCCATGAATCTGGTGCTCGGCCTGAACGGCGCCGAAAAGGAGTACCTGGATCAGAATACCGACTCTGCTATGCAGAACAACTCAGTTACCGTCGGTACCAAGGGTCTCGGTCTGCGAGAAGGTTATTTCCAGAACCCGTCAATCGAGCACACCAACGGATACATGCAGTCCGCAACCGGGCAAAAGGGCGTTGCTACAGTGGACCCGAATTCTATTCATCGCCAGATCCATGAGCAGTGCAACACTGAGCTGTGGCGTCACATGCCCATCGAGATGTTCTCGGGTGAGGCTGCTCAGCAGTCCATGTACGTTTACAACGAGGACTTCTTCCTGGGCGATTTCGTACAGATCCAGAATGAGTTCGGGCAGCAGGACATCGCTCGGGTTACCGAGTATATTCGTACATCCTCGGACTCTGAGGGAGACGTCTTCTACCCGACGTTCGAGTCCTTGTCCGATATTCAGAAGTCGAAACCGGGGTTGAACATCACATGACAGAGAAATCAGGATTCTTCGTCTCCATCAACGGAGACCGGAAGTACTCCGCTGACGACTTCGGCCGCATGTTCGACGGAGTCATCTCGGACGGTATCTTCCAGAACTGGGGTAGGGGTTACCAGGTTATCAAAGGCGCCGGGCGGGAGATCATCGTCCAGTCTGGCCGCGCCTGGCTCAAGGGGCACTGGATCGAAAACGACGCGAACAAGCTCTTCTCCGTCAATGAGGGCCCTACGGACGGCGACCGCTATGATGCCATATTCCTCAGGGTAAACAAGGCATCCGACGTCCGCATCGGGGGTCTCCGATTTGTACAGGGCGTAGTTGGCGGTAGTGTTCCCCAGCCGACACAGTCGTCCGAGAACTTCGAGGTCCTCCTCGCCTATATCAAGGTGCCCAGGGGCGCCAAGACGAACGAGATCTTCGAGATCACTGACTGCCGCGGCAGGACCGGCTTCCAGTACGCCCAGTGGGCTCAGAGTGTCATGCAGCCTCAGCAGATCACTCTGAGGAACAAGGACGACTTCCTCAACGCCTTCAACAACGACCCAAACCTCAAGCGAGTAATTACTCGTGGTAAGGACCTGGGCAAGACCATCACGCCCGCCCAGGCGACTGCCATTCGGAACGGGACGTTTGAGAACTTGTGGCTGGGCGACTACTGGCAGTACAACGAGAACTCCTGCAAGTGGATCATCGTCGACTTCGACCGGACGCTGGACTACATGTACGGCGAAGGTCAGCACCGTATTACAGTCATGAGCGACCGGAATCTCGGAATCGACAATATCGGCGGTCCCAATTGGTTTAGCGGCGGCTGGAACGGCACCAAGATGCGAAACGATTATGCCAACGGTATGAATCGCTTCGCTTCAGCTCTCCAGGTCTTCGACAGCTCGAACTTCCGGACGATCCCTGTTCACGAGCCGCACGGGTATGTGAACACCGGAAACTCCTGGGAGCGCATTGAGACGGACTGGAGATGGGAGTTTCCTAAGGTCACTATCCCGTCCGAGTTCGAGATGTTCGGCTCGACCATCCTGCACAACCGCATCAACGGCGACGAGAACACGGTCACACAAGTCCCTCGACAGTTCTCATATTTCCGCGTCGGTAATCCCGTTCCGAACCCGGCCGAGACCTTCTGGCTCCGGGATCAGATCACCAAGACCCGATTTGCGCTGTACTATGGCGATCAGCGTCGAATCACTTGGGGCGAGGGGACCGACAAGTATGGAGTGCGACCAATATTTTCTATCGGAGGGTGAATGTCTCACACCGTGGAGCTGGTGATCACCATCTTTGGCTCTGTTCTCACCAGTACGGGTCTATGGGCATATCTCCAGAAACACACAGAGAGGCATGACGCCAAGACGCAGTTGATGCTGGGTCTAGCCCATAATCAGATTGTAGCCCTAGGGACCGCATATCTGTCCCGCGGCTACATCACCATTGACGAGTTTGAGGACTTGCAGAAGTATCTGTATCAGCCCTACCACACTTTCGGCGGAAACGGGACTGCTGAAAAGGTCATGGATGCCGTGAATCGGCTTCCGATCCATTTTCCCGACAACCGAAGAAAGGACAAGCGCTATGTCGCTGTCGAATCAGACCTACAACACGCTGAAGTGGGTTGCTCAGATCCTGCTGCCGGCTCTCGCCACCCTGTATCTGGCGCTGGCGGGTCTTTGGGGGTTCCCGCACCCTGAGGCTGTTGTCGGTACCATCACCGCTCTGGACACGTTCCTGGGCGCTCTGCTTGGTCTGGCGGCTAAGGGCTATGAGCCCAAGGTCGACGGCGTTCTCCATGTGGACCACAAGAACCAGGAGGTCTACGCCGCCCTGGAGACCCCTGCCGAGGACATGACCAAGAAGGACACTGCCACTCTGAAGGTCTCCGAGGTCGCCTGATCCGCGGGATCGACATGGTCTATAATGATACCCCTCATTTGAAAGGAATACCATGTCCGACAACAAGCCGAACGCCAAGAAGGCACTCGAAGACGCTTACGCATTCATCGACGGCATGGATCCCGACAGTGAAGCCTATCGCGAAGCTCTCCGCAGCATCAAGGAGCTGGAGCAGATTCAGGACGCAAAGCACCGTCGTTTCTGCCCCAGCCCGGATGCCGTGGTGGGCGCCGCTGGCTCCATCCTCGGAATCCTCGCCATCGTGAAGGCCGAGCAGATCTTCCCCGTCGCCTCCAAGGCACTCGGATTCGTCGCCAAGATCCGCATCTGAGACACGAAAGCCTAGGGCCCCACAAGGGTTCTAGGTTTTTGCAAAGGTTCTGTTTTTCAAAAACCAAAAATTCCCGGGTGGGAAAATTGGAACGCGGATTTCACAAGGGCTATAATGAGACCCCTCAAGAAAGGAATCTGTCATGTCTGCCATCTTTATCACCCTCGGCATCCTCTTCTTCGTTATGACTCTTTACACCGTCTACACCCAGGGCAAGCAGATCGAGCAGCTCAAGAAGGTCGTCCGCCGCCAGCGAGACCTCCTCGAGTCCGCCTCGACTCCGCTTCCTCAGGACCCTGACAGCGTGAAGCAGCGTTTCGATGAGAGCTGGTCCGAAGTCGAGAAGCTGTTCCGACACAACTCCACCATGAAGTGACCCTCACTCCCAGAGCCCTCACGGGTTCTGGGTTTCTCGCAGGATCAGCAGGGCTTATAATGAGACCTATAGACCGAAAGGAACTACCATGCTGATCTCCCGCCTCGTCGAGAGCCTTGTCAAGTCTGTCATCTACTGCGTTGGAATCTACGCCATCGTCAAGTGGGTGCTCTCTCGCCGCAAGGCCTCGAAGCCGGATTTCTCCAAGCCCATCCACATCGACACCAGTCTCTGACGCCCGTGCCCTCTAACCGAGGGCATAGGCTTTCGCAGATTCGGCAAGGCCTATAGTGAGACCCCATCGGAAAGGAACCATCATGACCCGCGTCGGATTTGTCATTGCCGCCCTCGCCGCTTCTTTCGCCGCCAAGCACTACATGAACAAGGTGCTTGAGGCGGAGTTCAAGAAGGCCCTCGACAGGAAAGTCGCGGAGCAGAACGCTCCCGCCAACTGACACTCACTCCTAGAACCCAACTCGGGTTCTAGGTTTCTCGAGAAAGGAACAAACCATGAACGACGAAGTTAAGATGGACGTCTACGAGCCGGATCCCGAAACCAATACACGGACAGCCGTTCTCACGATGCCAGCAAACATCGCCCCACAGACAACCATAAAGATGATCTACAACGCGGTCTGGGGAGAAGACACCCCCATCAACTGACGATCACCTCTGGAAGAAAGGAACGCACATGGACCACGACGGTATCAAGATTGAATTCTCTGAAGCGGATCCCGATACCAACATGCAGAAGGTCACCATCCAGGCCCCCACCGACGTCGACCTCGAGTTCACTAGGCAGGTATTCTATAACGCCGTCTGGGGCGGAACAAGCAAGATCGAGGAGGAGAACAAGTGAATCTCGCACTGATTAGGGCTACCCAGGACTTCTTCGTACGTAACTCACACCATATCCTCACCGGCCTGGCGCTGCTGGGCATCGGGGCATCAGTTGCCCTGAGCGTCCGTGCAGACCGCCGGATGCAGGACTGGGACGCAGATGACTTCGGGCGCATGACCAAGGAGCAGCGGATCAAGCTCTACGTCAAGATCTACGCCCCTCCGGCCATCGCCATATTGGCCACCGGTGCCTGCATCATCGGCGCTCACAGCATCTCGGTCAAGCGCGAGTCGTCCCTGCTTCTCGCCTACGAGGGCACACGCCAGGTGTACGACCGTTATCGTGACGCAGTCCAGGATCGCCTCGGGTCCGAGGAGAAGGAGATCGCTAAGGAAGCCGCGTCCAAGATGGAGCCGTATCCTCGTAATACCGCTCTGGTGTACGGCGAGGGTGTCGACCTGTTCTACGACGCCTACAGCGGTCGTTATTTCAAGTCCAGCATCAACAAGATCGACCGGGTCATCAACGAACTCAACTACACCCTCCTCCGAGAGATGTGCGTCAGCCTCAACGAGTTCTACGCAGGCATCGGCCTCGAAGGCATTTCCCTGGGTGATCAGCTCGGGTGGAACGAACAGAGGCAGATCGAGGTGCACTATGGTACTCGGATCTCGGACGAAGGGAAGGCCGTCGTGGTCGTCGATTTCGTCGTCGAGCCTACGGAGAAGTGGTTCAAGCTGTCGTAAGAAAAACAAGGACTATGATGAGACCCCTCTAGAAAGGAAAGAACATGAGTTTCAAAGAGACTACCGGATACAAGGTTGTGTCTATTGCCGCCTCGACATCCGCCGGAATCACCGCCGGTGCCATTGTCGGCGCTCTCTGCCCTCCAGCCGGATTGGTACTGAGCGCCATATATGGCATCGGTAGTGGTGTCCTTGGCACATATGTCGGCGACAAGGCCGGCCAACGCTATGCCGATGTCCTTGCTGAGACCGTCGACTCCATGAAGAAGCCCTCAAACAACTAGACCGCCCGTGCCCTCTAACAGAGGGCATAGGCTTTCGCAAATCCTGCACACCCTATAATGAGACCCCATCAACTCGAAAGGAACTCTCATGTCCGAGAACACCGTTGCCACCGCCGTTCCGACCTCCGAGACCGTTGAGGACGAGACCCCCATCGTCACTGTCAACTGGACCAAGCTCGGTGCCGTCGCCAAGAAGAGTGCGCGTTACGTGCTGCCCGCCGCAGCCGGTTTCGCCGCCCTCGTCCTGGTGAAGGCCCTTGCCTCCTCCAGCGACAGCGACGACGAGGCTCCCGCCAACACTGACTCGGAAGACGACGTCGTGGACGCTGAGCTCGTCGAAGAGACCGACGACTGATCTTACTCACCCCTAGAACCCAACTCGGGTTCTAGGTTTCTCATTTTTCAGGAAGGAACGAACGATGGAGCTTCAGGCAGCCGTGGTGGTTACCCTCACCGAGAACGGTAAGACTGTCAAGCGCGTCATCCAGAAGAGCGACAAGTTCGACGAGAAGACCTCGTGGGACCATATTGTCGAGCAGACCAAGTCGCTCGCCGAAATCACTCTCAACTTGATGGACTGAAAGGCATACCCATGATCAAGATGAATGTCAGCGCCGAGACCTTCGACGGCGACATGGTCACCGAGACCCTCTGGTTCCACATGAACAAGGTGGACCTGATCGAGCTCCAGGAGTCGGAGCCCAACGGCTTCGTCGACACGCTCCAGGCGTTCATGTCTCGTAAGCCCGAGGACTGGACCACGAAGGACAAGTTCAAGCTGTTCAACTACTTCCGCACCATGGTTGACAAGGCCTACGGCGAGCGGTCGTCTGACGGCAAGCGGTTCAAGAAGTCGCCGGAGATCCTCGCCAACTTCAAGGACAGTATCTTCTACGACGAGTTCGTTCTGAGCCTCCTGGAGGACGAGGACAAGAGCATCAAGTTCTTCAACGGCATCATGCCCAAGGCGCTCCTCGAGCAGGCCAAGAAGGAGCGGCCGGACGTATTCGGATCGATCGAGGCCTGAGACACCCAAGCGGGGCCCTGGGGAGACCTGGGGCCCCGCATATCAGAAGGAGCGAACATGAGTGACAACGTACCCGTGCGCGGAGATTTCCCCGCCAACTCACGGAAGACCAAGCCCGCCGTCGAGAGGGTCGTCAAGACTCCGGCGCGCATCGACCAGGGCAGTCTCGGTAAGCAGGCGCTTCAGGCGTTCTTCGCCGAAGACATCAAGGAGGTGGGCAACTACCTTCTTTGGGACATCGCCCTGCCCAGCATCAAGAACGCTGTGAGCGATATCTTCACGTCCGGGATCGACCGTCTGCTCTTCGGAGGCGACGGCGGTCCTCAGCGCTCTCGCAGCAGCAAGACCTACACCTCATATTCCAATCGGTCATACGGGCGTCGTGAGACCCCGACCGAGCGTACGTACACTCAGAGGGACCGTCGGGAGCACAATCTCGAGTCCATCATATTCGCAACCCGCAGCGAGGCCGAGGATGTCCTGAACCACCTGATCAGCATCTGCGACCAGTACGACGTGGCGACGGTTGGAGACCTGTACGGCATGGCCGGCATTTCCCAGTCGTACACCGATGAGAACTGGGGATGGCGGGATCTCCGAAGCGGACGTGCTGTCCGTGCCCGCAATGGCTATATTCTCGATCTGCCGAAACCGGAGGACGTCCGATGAACGACGAGTATCTGTCAACCGCGTACGGCCTCGCGGCCCTCATTATTGCTATCGCCATCCTTGTTGGGGTTGCCACTCAGCAGGTATGGCTTGTACTCGCAGCCCTCCTCGCTACCACCATCTGGAGTGTCACGGGGTTCCTGGGCGACATCTGGAAGGACGGAGACGAATGAGTGTTGAACAGATGCGCGCTAAGTTGCGCACAGCATATGGAGGAACGGCGGCATGGGTCGCCAAGGTTGACCGCATGAGCGACGGTCAGGTAATCGCAGTCTACAAGAGCCTTAACGAGAGGAAGTACTTCGCATCATGAGCCTTACAGTTATTTCGCGCCTTGCCGGCAAGGGCGCTCTCATCGTCTCCAAGCACGCTCCAGCCATCCTGACGGGGCTGGGGATCGCCGGCTTCACCGCAACCGCAGTCCTCACGGCCAAGCAGACGCTGAGCGTCGGTGAGGTCACCTGGGAGGACCTTAACGAGCTGTCGACGGTCAAGGCCGCCGAGAACGAGGAGCGGTTCACCAAGCAGGAGATCCAGGTCGCCAAGGCCCGTGCCTGGGGCAACCTGACGAAGCACCTCGTCAAGCACTACGCCCTGCCCCTGAGTCTGGGTACGGCCTCCGCCATTGCCCTGATCCTGTCACACCGCATTTCTGCGCATCGGATTGCTGGTCTGTCCATGGCCTACGCCGGTCTTGAGGAGTCCTTCCGTAACTACAAGGAGCGTATCGAGAAGGGCTTCGGCAAGGAGGAGACTGAGCGTATTCTCGCTGAAGCTGACGCCGACGCCCTCGACAAGGCGAAGATGGACTACTACAACGAGACTGGGCGTGAGTTCCAGCTCAAGCCCGAGGAGTTCATGCGTGAGCTCGGGGTCTCGCCATATGCCGTCGTGTTCGACCAGAACGCGAAGGCCTGGGAGGGGAACGAGGACTACAGCCTCATGATTCTTCACGCTCAGGAGAACTACGCTAACGACATCCTGAGGACTCGTGGATATCTGCTCCTGAACGAGGTGTACAAGGCCCTCGGGGTGCCCCAGACGTCTGCCGGCTCCGTTGTCGGCTGGGTCTACGACAGCGATGACGGCGACGGCATCGTCGAGTTCGGCAACTTCGAGGCCCTGAACTACCGCGACTACGACCCGGTCCTCGGCCGTGAGGTCACCAAGTTCGTCCTTGACTTCAATGTCGACGGCGTTATCTACGACCAGATCGACAGGCTGGAGATTCGATGAATACTCTGCTTCTGATCCTGATCGTTTTTCTCATCATTCGAGCGACTAAGCGAAGGGGACACTAATGCATTTTCTGCCGGCGATCGTCGTCGGTCTCACGGCGACATTTCTTGCCGTGCAAGACGTGAAGAGCGAGAAGAAGGAACCTGAGGAGAAAGCCGTAGAGACTCCGGTCGAGTCTGAAGAGGAGGAGCCAGCGATGGACGAGTACGAGGAGATCGTCAACGACGAGTATCTCACGTTTCCCATGGAGGAGGACATTTCCGAGGTGATCGGAGATTCTCCAGAGGAAGAGGACGACGAGGAGGTCGCGGAGGGCGACACCATCCGGGCTATCTCAGAGCAAGAGTACGACGAGGGCGCATTCGGGTTCGAGCGCGTCAACTTGATGTATTTCGTCGACGACGAGGTTCTGTGCGACTCGGACATGATCACAATTGACAACAAGGACGAGTGGATCGGAGACGTCGAGCTCGTCCTCGGGCCGGATAACATCACGGTCATGTGGATCCGCAACTTCGATCTCTCCTACGATATTCACCTCGAGGTCGTTGAGGACTCGTACTCTGGATCTCGCTGATGGAAGAGAAGTACTTCGACTTCCTGCTCTCGTTCCTGGAAGATGACGAGAGCCTGCTGCCGAGTACATTCGACAGCTATCACCTCCTGTGGAAGCTCTACCGTACCGAGTTCCGCTACTCCGCCATGATGGACCGCAATCGGGACATGGATGGCCGTGAGTGGCGGAACCGCTACGGCGGCGAGCTTCCACCGGCATTTCTCAAGCGTCCGGCCAGTGTTCTCGAGGTTCTCCTCGGACTGGCCGATCGCATGGCATTCGAGTTGGATGACGGGGAAGGCCTCGACCTGTATTTCTGGGAGATGCTTGACAACCTCGGAATTAACTTCACAGACTACGAGTTTGATGAAGGCATTGCAACCGATAGGCAGGTCGACAAGACCCTACATCGGTGGATGAGCCGTCAGTACGACGACCACGGACGTGGGGGTATATTCCCCCTCAAGTTCGTTCCCGAGTTCTACGGATCGAATGAGTTCCAGAACCAGAACCGTCTCGAGCTCTGGTATCAGATGCAACTCTACCTCGCGGAGAACTACGACATATAAGGAGTCAAATGGATTTCTACGAGATCAAGGAGCGAGCCCTGAAGTCGGGCACCACCGAGGTACGGCCGGCCTGGCGTGTGCACCAATTCAAGGATCTCATGGTTCGTGGGAAGTCCTTCTACGCCGTGTACAATCCAGAGACGCATTTCTGGAGTACTCACGAGTACGACCTGATTCGCATCGTGGACGATGACGTCGCCCGTCAATCTCAAGAGGCCTCACAGAGAATTGACGGGTCCGTCTGGCCACGGTTCCTGGGGGACTACGACTCCAAGACATATTCCGACTACAAGGCGTGGATGTCCAAGCTCCCAGACGTCCATCATCCTCTAGACGGCAAGATACTGTTCGCCGGTCAGACTCCCAGAAAGGAAGACTACGTAACCAGAACTCTCTCATATTCTCTGAACGACGGCCCATGCCCCGCCTACGAGGAGCTCATGAGCACCCTCTATGATCCGGACGAGAGGGAGAAGCTCGAGTGGGGTATCGGATCTGTATTCACGGGGGACTCTGCCTGGATACAGAAGTTCTTCGTGCTCTACGGATCCGCTGGATCCGGTAAGTCAACAGTCCTGAATCTCATCTCGAGACTTCTAGACGGCCATATTGGCCAGTTCGACGCTGCGGCTATCGGACGGCCCGGGGACCAATTCGCCCTCGAGCCATTCAAGTCTAATCCTAGAGTAGCTATTCAGCACGACGGAAATCTTGCCCGGATCGCGGACAACAGCCGCCTGAACAGCCTCGTATCCCATGAGCCGATGGTCATGAACGAGAAGGGGAAATCCCTCTACTCGTTCAAGTCTGAGGCGATGCTGTTCGTGGGCACCAACCTGCCGGTCCGCATTACCGACTCGAAGAGCGGACTGACGAGGCGGCTCATCGATGTTGAACCTTCTGGTCGTAAGCTCGATATTCATCGATACAACGAGATCATGTCTCAACTCGAGGGCGAGCGCGGAGCCATCGTCAAACACTGCATGGACTTGTACCGGTCCAAGGGCCCGTCGTACTACGACGACTACAAGCCCATTGGTATGATGAGCAAGACCAATCCCATCTTCAACTTTCTCGATTTCTATCAGGACGAGTTGGACGATGAGGACGGGGTTCCGCTCAAGCGCATCTATGAGATGTACAAGGAGTACTCCCAGACGTACTCGGACGGAGCTATGTATCCCATGTACAAGTTCAAGGACGAGATCCGGGACTACTTCGAGGAGTTCCATGATCGACTCATGATCGACGGGAGCTACAGGCGCAAGGTGTACAAAGGGCTGTCGAAATCCAAATTTTCCCAGGGGGAGAAGGCGGAGAGCCCGATTCTGGACTGGACTGAGATGAAGGAGCAGCCGTCATATCTTGACGAGCTCTACAAGGACCGTCCGGCTCAGTACGCCAATGATAACGGCCTCCCGACTAAGCGTTGGGACGACGTCACGACAACACTGAAGGATTTGGACACGAGAAAGGAGCATTATGTCCTCGTACCCGAGAAGGACGTCGTTATCGACATCGACCTCGACAAATCCCCGGTTCGATGCCTTGACGAAGCTCGGAGATGGATCCCCTCCTATGCCGAGCTCAGCCGATCAGGGGGCGGAGTCCACATCCACTACCGATATTCAGGAGATCCGTCCGAGCTTTCCAGGATGGTTAGAGCGGGCGTCGAGTGCAAGGTCTACTCTGGAAAGTCCGCCCTCAGACGACGACTCACCAAGTGTACCAGCCACAAGGGCCTTACCACGGTTGAGGACGGATATCTTCCCGTCAAGGAGAAGCCGTTGATCAGACAGGAGGTCATGCAGAACGAGAAGTCTATCCGGAAGCTCATAGAGCGGAACCTGAGGAAGGAGATCCATCCTGGGACGAAGCCCAGCATCGATTTCATCATGAAGGTGCTGACGGACGCCAAAGAGTCTGGGATGGACTACGACGTGTCGGACATGAGGCAGAAGGTCCTCACGTTCGCCATGAAGTCCACCCATCAGGCTGACTACTGCATCAAGCTGGTGCAGGAGATGCCGTTCTCCTCGGAGAGCGACCATGAGGAGACCTACGAGGAGCCGGACGACGATACTCCCATCATTTACGATGTTGAGGTTTTCCCGAACTTGTTCCTTGTGAACTGGAAGGTCCGTGGCGCCGGCAAGATTCAGAGGATGATCAACCCGACTCCGAACGAGATCTCTGATCTTTCGGAGAAGAGACTCGTTGGGTTCAACAACCGCCGGTACGACAACCATATCCTCTACGGTCGTATCCTGGGCTACTCGAACGAGCAGCTCTATCACCTCTCACGCAAGATCATCAACAACCTCATCAAGGAGGGATTCCGAGAGGCGTACAACCTGTCCTACACCGATATCTACGACTTCGCCGCCAAGAAGCAGTCCCTCAAGAAGTGGGAGATCGAGCTGGGCATCCACCACAAGGAGCTCGGTCTTCCCTGGGACGAACCGGTGCCGGAGGACAAGTGGGAGGAGGTCGCCGCATATTGCGACAACGACGTCATCGCCACTGAGAAGGTGTGGGACCATCTGGAGGCAGACTGGGAGGCTCGTCAGATCCTTGCTGCGATCGCGGGCCTCCCGGTCAACTCCAGCACCAACCGTCTGACCACCCAGATCATATTCCAGGGTCAGCGGGACACTCAGAAGTACTTGCAATACACGGACCTGTCGGAGATGTTCCCCGGCTACAAGTACGAGTACGGCAAGTCGACATATCGTGGTGAGGAGGTCGGTGAGGGCGGCTACGTCTACGCCGAGCCAGGACACCACGAGAACGTGGCCTTGCTGGATATTGCGTCGATGCATCCTACATCGATCGAGAACCTCCAGCTGTTCGGCCCGTACACCAAGAGGTACAGCGAGCTCAAGAAGGCTCGTATCCTGATCAAGCACAAGGAGCTCGACGAGGCTCGCAAGATCCTGAACGGGGCGCTGGCTCCATATCTGGACGACGACTCGAATCTCGACGCTCTGGCCTATGCGCTGAAGATCGCACTGAACTCGACGTACGGCCTCACCGCCGCCAAGTTCGACAACCCACTCCGAGACCCCCGGAACGTGGACAACATCGTCGCCAAGCGCGGAGCGTTGTTCATGGTCGACCTGAAGCACTTCGTTCGGGAGAAAGGATACACCGTTGCCCACATCAAGACCGACTCGATCAAGATCCCGAACGCCGACGATCGAATCATTTCGGAAGTCTTCGAGTTTGGGAAGAAGTACGGCTACACGTTCGAGCACGAAGCGACCTACGATCGTATGCTGCTGGTCAACGATGCCGTGTACATCGCCCACGACACGGACGGATGGCACGCCACAGGAAAGCAGTTCCAAGAGCCCGTCGTGTTCAAGACTCTCTTCTCCGGAGATCCTCTGGATCTCGAGGATGTCGCCCAGACGCGTTCAGTTACTACACGAATGTTCCTCGAGTTCGGCGAGAACGACCGGAAGTTCGTCGGACGCGTCGGGAGCTTCATTCCGGTTGTGCCAGGAACTCCCGGGGCGGGACGGCTTGTCAGGGAGAATCATCGAACTGACAAGGACGGCAATGAGGTCATTTCGTATGGCGATGTCGGCGGTTGCAAGGGTTATCTCTGGATCGACTACGAAGACGCCGGAGACGACTGGCGAAGCAAGCTGGACAATCGATATGGAAGGGAACTCGTGGACGCTGCCCTGGGGCAGATTCGGAAGTACACCGACGTCGACGCGTTCCTGACAGCATGACTCGCGAGAAGGGCAGGGCATATAATGAGACCCCCATACAGAAAGGTACTATCATGTCCTGCCCCTCCCTCGCCCAGCAGTATGTCCTTATGCACCTCGCCGAGATGGGTGTTGGCCTCGCCGTTGCCACGTTCGCCTACAACGCGACACGCGACTTCTGCGACCAGCACCACCGCTCAGCGACGAAAGAGGACATGCTCGCTATGGCTAAGAACATCAGCGACACATTCAAGACCAACTGAACACCCTCATATCTAGAACCCAACTCGGGTTCTAGGTTTCTCGAGAAAGGAACAAACCTATGGGCACCTCCGCTTACGACGGCGCCCAGACCGCTGCCGATATCCTCATCGGATACAACCGTTATCTCAGGGACGAGATGGTGTACATGACGAACGCCGAGATCCACGAGATCATCAAGAAGCTCGAGACCTGTGCCGACAGCACTCACGGCCCCAATCGCCACTACGCTGTCGAGAGGCTCATCGAGATCTGCCGCGAGGAGCTGGACGACCGGGACCTCGTGCGCTGCCTTGTGGAGGCGGGTCTCGTCGTCGGCATCAACTCTATCGGGGGTGACACTGTTGAGTGACCTCGGATTCAAACCCATTCGCATTCTCCACAACGGCAAGCAGGGCCTCGAGCTGTTCCTCGAGAACTTGCGGCCAGAGACAGAGGAACTCACCGATAACCAGATCAAGGCGATCATCGACGAGGTCGAGGTACTTAAAGTCGCAGGTACGAACACTCCTAAGCAGGAGGACTGGCTCGACTGGATGCTCTATGTTCTCAGGGATGAGCTGGACGCCCGTTGGCTCATTCGGCGGCTCCAGGAACGCGGGGTCGTCACCCTGGAGAGGGCGTGATGAACCACCTTATTACGTCATCAACCAGACTCCAGCTCAAGTCTAATACCCATAGAAAGGAACGTAACATGCCTGTCAACACCTACACCATCAAGAACGCCAAGCTCCTCTTCCGCAACTTCGCCGGTGCTCAGGATCGATTCGGGTCCACGGCGCGCACCTTCTGCGTCATCATTCCTGACGACGCTGTCGAGGACTTCCGCACCGAGGGATTCAACGTCAAGACCCTGAAGCCTCGGGATGACACGGAGGAGCCTCTTCCCTTCCTCAAGGTGAAGGTCAACTTCGGAGGTCGTCCGCCCAAGATCGTCTCGATCCTTGGGCGTAATCGTACGCTCCTGAACGAGCAGACGGTCGGTGCCCTCGACTTCGCAGACCTCGAGCGGGCCGATATCGCCATCCGTCCCTACCACGGGCGCACTCGCGCCGGGGTGGAGTTCTGCTCGGCATATCTCGACAAGGGGTTCTTCACCATCGTGGAGGACGAGCTCGAGGCCATGTACGCTGAGGATGAGGGCGACGAGGAGGTTCCGTTCTGATGGATTTCGAGGTCAAGCTCTTCAACCCTCGCCGTATCATCTGCGAGGCGGCCAAGGTCACCCGGGACAACATCAACTTGCTCCGAGACTGGACCTCCAGTGACCTTCGGGCTCAGGTTGATATCCATGAGGGGACCATCGGCAAGTGGGTCGTCCGCCGTGGTGACAACAAGTTCGACATCATGACTGAGGGCGAGCTCTGGGGTCTCTACGAGCCGGTCCTGCGCTGACATCCATATCCACGGGGGCTGGGGGGGCCGGGGAGACCTGGGCCCCCGCAGCGCTCATTTTTTCCGTATTGTACACTAACAGGAGACTCAGATGGAACTGGTTCTGAAGACCGCCGACGGTCGGAGCTACAGGCGCAAGATCAAGGACTTCGGCCTCGAGGGAGACGTCGCGGACGTGGATCCTAATGCCGCTATGGTCATCACCGAGCTCGATGACACTCTCACATATCTCCCACTCGACATGTTCGTCTGTGAGAAGTGGACGGACGAAACCGTGACTGTCAAGGAGGACTGGGCATGAAAGCATATACTGTGGAACGTCAGGACGGCTGCTGGGTCGCCTGGCACAAGAAGGAGATCCTCGGAGTGGCGGACAGCATGCTCGAGGCGTACAATCTCGTGATGGAGGCCGCTGATGGCAATGCGTGACGTGATGCCTGACCCGGAAATCTACTATATCTGTGAGGACGGGACTATCAGAAACAAGAGGACCAGAAGGCCCCTCACGCCCAAGGCGGCGACTTGCGGACTTCCGCAGGTTCAGTACTACCGCGATGGTCTTTGCAAGACCCAATTCCTCCACAGGGTCATCTGGACTCATTTCCGCGGCGAGGACATCCCGTTCCTCCACGAGATTCAGTACAGGGACGGAGACTGCTGGAACTGCTCCTTGGATAACCTGTATCTGAGGGACCTGAGTGAGGAGTTCACGCCGCTGAAGCGCTACCCCGAATTCGCCATCAGCAGGGACGCCGTGCTGCTCAACGCAAAGACCATGAATCGGATCCGACCCATACTTCCTCCGAGCAAGGACAAGCTCATGTTCTCATTCCGTGTCAACGGGAAGAGTCGGACCTTGTCCGCGGGCCTCATCATGTGGGAGACGTTCGTGGAGGAGGGGGTTAGCCCCAATCGCATCGCATACAAAGACGGAGATCCTAGTAACTGCTCATTGGAGAACCTGTATCTGAAGGACGCCGGGACGAAGCGTCCACGAAAGGTAGTCGAGGAGGACGGCAAGGAATACATGCCTCTTGAGTACTATATCTACATGACCGACGGAGTGAAGGGAGAGCGGGAGAGTGGGATCCCCCAGCACTGCCGACTTGCCATCTGAGGTGTTCAGGGCCAGCAGCATCGACGATATTGAGGTCAGTGATCTCGGTAGGGTTCGTCGCATCTCGACGGGCCAGGTCCTGAGCACGTGCCTCAGGTCGAACGGGTATATTCAGGTCACTCTGTGGGATCGTGGGATCAGACGGACGAAGTATGTCCAGAAGCTGGTCTGGGAGGCCTTCAACGGCCCTCTGGAGCCCTCGCAGAACATCGCCCACCTGAACGGTGACCGGACCGATAACAGGCTCTCAAATCTCTTCCTGGAGTCCCACAGCGACTCGATGAGGAGAGCGTGGGACGCCAAGAGACGCAAGTGGGCAGAGATCTACCAAGGAGTTCTGTGGTGAGCGAGTACAAGACCCCACACAACGACGGGCATGACCCGTATATCCTGATCTGGGAGTACGGGACTGAGATCCAGAAGGCCGAGTTCAGTGAGCGCTGGGTGACGGTCGATGAGAACGGTAGGGTCGCCTGGCATTTTCGTCTTGATGAGGGGCGGATCATGACCTTCTCGAGTACCGACTGGGACCAGAAGGACGACGTCAACCACCTGACAACCATCTGGATGCAGCCTAAGAGCCCTAAGGAAGGGGATTGACATGATTCTTGAAGTGGATGATCAGGGACGACTCGAGGTGATTGCGGTCACCAGCGCGGAGTCTGACAGGGAAGTTGACGGCCGTAGGTTTATCGGTGGTTACCGGTTCAACAGCAGTGGTTTCGAAAGTATCTGGTTCGACAAGGCGGTTTGGGACGTCACTCTGATGCCTAAAGAGAACGGTATCTCGAAGTATCGACTTGACAGGAAGGCATCATGACCCCTGCGACAGAGATCATTCTGACCATTGTTCGAGGGGGCAAACGCATCTACGAGAAGGAGGGCTACTACAATATCTGGACGTTCGTCAAAGGCTACGGACTCGCGGTCTCTATTCATGATGCCGTCGAGGACGAGGTCATATTCGAGGATCTTCCGATCGGATCCATGGTCGTGAACGCGCCATTCGTCTACATCCAGACTGAGAAGGACTGAACCTTGGGACCGGTTGATCTGTGGCCCCATCAGGTCGAAGCTGTGAAGAACCTGAGAAATGGCTGTATATTGACTGGTGAGCCGGGCTCGGGGAAGTCAGTTGTCGCCCTCCAGTACTACGTCGAGAGAGTACTGGGGGTGCGGCACCCGGCCGATCTTCCGAGGCGGCTTGCCGAAGGACCCAGGTTATATATAATCACCACTGCTCGCAAGAGAGATGACCTTGACTGGCAGGGGGATGTCTCGATGTATGGGCTGACACACTACACGACGGTTGATTCGTGGAACAACATCAGTAACTACAGTAACATCCGTGACTCCTTCATCATATTCGACGAGCAGAGGGCCATCGGGAACGGCAAGTGGGCCAAGACATTCGTCAAGATGGCTCGTAACAACGAGTGGATCATGCTGTCTGGAACGCCTGGCGACAACTGGTTGGACTACTGTCCGGTATTTGTGGCCAACGGCTTCTTCAAGAACCGCACCCAGTTCGAGAGAGAACACTGCCAGTTCAACTACAGAGCGGGCTATCCTCGTCTTGAGCGATATCTTGGGCAGAGGAAGCTGCTGAAGCTGAGGAACAAGGTGCTCGTGGACATGCCGTTCGTCAAGAAGACTCTTAAGAAGCGGACGGATGTCCCGGTACCCTACGAGGAGAAGCCATATCGTACGATCCAGAAGTACCGATTCGATCCTTACAAGGAGGAGCCCATCAAGAACGCTGGAGGTCTCTGCCATGTCTTGAGAAGGGTGACGAATGAGGATCCTGTGAGACTTGAGGCGGTGAGAGGGCTGTGCGAGATACATCCTCGGGTCATCGTCTTCTATAACTTCGACTATGAGCTCTTCATGCTACGATCCTTGGGGGATATTCTCGGAGTACCGATTGCCGAGTACAACGGACACAAGCATGAAGCCTTGCCGGAAGGGCCTCGATGGGTCTACCTTGTACAGTACACAGCCGGTGCGGAGGCCTGGAACTGCACCACTTGTGACACGATGATATTCTTCTCTCAGAACTACTCTTGGAAGATCATGGAGCAGTGCGAGGGGCGAATCGACAGACTGAACACTCCTTATTCGGTCTTGAACTACTACTACCTGAAGAGCCAGTCACCCATCGATCAAGCCATTTCGAGGGCGATTCGGGTCAAGGAGATCTTCAATGAGAGGGGGTTCTACGACTCTCTGAGGTGATTGTTGTACCACCCGTTGTACCACATGGTGCGGCGGGTGGGCAACGATTCTGTTATTTGTGTGACTGGAGTGACGTGTGGGATGACCAGTTTTCTGACCAGTTTCTGACCAGTTTTGAAAACCGCCTGAATCTGTAGCCTACTTGTGGCCAAAATATGACCAGTTTTGAAGCGAATGACCAGTTTTGAAACGGGGGTGGTCACCAAACTGGTCAGGACTTTTCGTTGCAATTCCAACGTTTTTACCTCTGTATGACCAGTTTACCAGTTTTGTTCTAGTTATTAGGAGTTGAGTAAATTATATAGAATTATACAGCGTATAGGAAAATGGTGGTCATCTGGTCACAAGGGTATTGTACATGCAGTTTTATTGTACATGCGGTCCTTGGTTCAAGTCGTGAGCCGGAGACCCAAGGTGGCTGGGACCTAATATTGCAAGACCCCAGTGCATGTACAATAGACCGCGTCGCGAACATGTATCATAATGAAGGAGATGGGCCTTCTATATTTTCGACCCCTCTCGCTTCACCTCAGCTCCCACGGCTGGTCAGAACTACGCTAACACACCACCACATGTAATTGCCAACAAACGAACGAGTGCCGGCATCTGTGGCGCCATGGCCAGCCGTGGGCATAAATCTTGATTCGAGGATAGACCCCATGCTCGAACGCGACTATCAGCGCGGACTCATATCCAGGATCGAGGAACGCCTACCTGGCTGCCTCATCCTCAAGAACGATCCGAACCACAATCAGGGTATACCCGACCTGATCATCATATTCGGATCCAAGTGGGCCGCACTCGAGGTCAAGAGAAGCGCCGATGCTCCTCATAGACCGAATCAGGACTATTTCATCGACAAGCTCGGTGCATGGTCCTTCGCATCATTCATATACCCAGAGAACGAGAAAGGAACGCTCGATGAACTGGAACGTACACTCAAGGCTGGAGGGCCTGCACGCATTCCTGAGCGCCAGCAAGCACAGCTGGGTCAACTACGACGACGAGAAGCTGGGCGAGGCATTCAGGACAGCGCAGGCAGCGGCGATGGGGACCAGGCTCCACGCCCTGGCCGCAGAGCATATTCGCCTCAAGATGCGGATGCCGAGGAACAAGGCCACCTTCAACGCCTACGTGAACGACGCCATTGGCTACGGTCTTGATCCTGAGGTCGTTCTATATTACAGCGAGAACGCATACGGGACCGCCGACGCTATTGGATTCGACGAGAAGAAGCAGTTGCTTCGTATTCACGACCTCAAGACTGGCGTGACTCGTGTCAACATGGTCCAGCTTCATATCTACGCAGCACTGTTCTGCCTGGAGTATGAGAAGCTTCCCGGCGAGATCAACGTCGAGACGCGCATCTACCAGAACGACGATATTCTGGTGGACAACCCCAAACCAGACGACGTCGCCCATATCATGGACAAGATCGTCTGGTTTGACAAGCTCATCGAGGAGATCAAGACCGAGGAGAACTGATGCCCTCCGATATCCTCAAACACTACGGGACCAAGCGGCACTCGGGTCGCTATCCCTGGGGATCTGGTAAGGACCCATATCAGTCAGCCCAAGGCTTCCTCGCCGAGCGGGACAAGCTGAAGGCACAAGGCATGTCCGAGGTCAATATCGCCAAGGCCTGGGGCATGAGCACTACTGAGTATCGTGCTCTGAACAGCATCGCTCGTGCCGAGAAGAAGGCCGGCGATATTTCTCGAGCATCTCGTCTCAAGGACGCCGGTCTGCCTAACACAGAGATCGGTCGCCGTATGGGACTCAATGAGTCCTCGGTTCGTGAGCTTCTCAAGCCCAACGCGGCATATCGCAAGGACGAGATCACCCGGGTCAAGGATATTCTGGCCGACGAGGTGAAGCAGAAGAAGTTCATCGAGTACGGCCTTGGTGTTGAGCAGAACCTCCAGTGTTCGTCGACATCTTTGAAGACCGCCGTCGAGGCCCTGAAAGCTCAGGGATATACCACTCACGACGTCAAGGTCAAGCAGGCCAACAGCGATAACTACACCATTCTCAAGGTTCTCGCCCCTCCCGGCACCAAGCCGGCTGATATTCACGCTCAGAGAGACAAGATCCGCACTCCCGGCGTGGTTATTGACGAGAAGGGGCTGCTGTCGACCGGACTTCGTACCCCTCGAGCCATATCCTCGAAGAAGGTCGCTGTCAAGTACGCTGAAGACGGCGGTACTGACATGGACGGGGTTATTCTGCTCCGTCGTGGAGTCAAAGAGCTCAGTCTCGGCGGCTCCAACTACGCCCAGGTGCGTATTTCGGTTGACGGAACGCACTACCTCAAGGGCATGGCCATGTACTCGGATGATATTCCGAAGGGCAAGGACATAGTCTTCAACACCAACAAGAAGAAGGGCACTCCCATGCTGGGCAGCAAGGACCACACGGTCCTCAAGCCCATGAAGGAGGATCCCGAGAATCCATTTGGTGCGGTCGTTAAGCAGAAGATGTTTAAGGATCCGAAGACTGGCAAGAAGGAACTGAGCGCACTCAATATTGTGAATGAGGAGGGCAAGTGGGACTCGTGGTCCCAGTCCTTGGCCTCACAGTTCTTATCTAAGCAGTCCCCCAAATTGGCCAAGCGCCAACTTCAGGCTGTCCGTGACGACAAGCGGAAGCAGCTCGATGAGATCATGGCCCTTACGAATCCCGTTATTCGTAAGCGTATGCTCATGTCCCTGGCCGATGACTGCGACTCGGCTTCGGTACATCTCAAGGCCAAGGCTCTCCCTGGCCAAGCGTCTCAGGTGCTATTGCCGATGCCCCATCTCAAGAAGGGCGAGGTGTATGCTCCCAACTACCGTGATGGCGACGTTGTTAGTCTCGTTCGTTATCCTCATGGCGGGACTTTCGAGATTCCTACGCTCACTGTTAACAACCGAGGTAAGAAGTCTCGAAGTATTCTTGGCAATGCTAGGGATGCTATTGGTATCCATCCTTCTGTCGCTGAGCGTCTTAGTGGTGCTGATTTCGACGGCGACTCCGTCCTGGTAATTCCCAACAAGGGAAAGACCCGGGTTCGTTCTACCGCTCCACTCAAAGGGCTGAAGGGGTTCGACCCCAAGAGGACATATCCTGGCTACCCCGGTATGAAGAGGATGTCGGATACTCAGACCCAGATGGGTAAGGTGTCCAACCTTATTACCGACATGACTCTCAAGGGTGCCAGTGCTGATGAACTGTCCCGGGCTGTTCGTCATTCCATGGTTGTCATTGATGCCGAGAAGCATAATCTCAACTACAAGCAGTCCGAGATTGACAACGGCATCGCCGCACTGAAGAGGAAGTACCAGGGTGGCGCCGATAAAGGTGCGGCCACTCTTATTTCCCGGTCCAAGGGTGTTCAGTATGTACCCCATCGCAAGCCACGCAGTGCAGCGAAGGGCGGTCCATATGACAGGGCCACTGGTCGCAGGGTCTACGAGGAGACTGGTGAGTCCTATGTTAACAAGAAGGGCAAGCTGGTCAAGAAGCAGACCAAGACCACCAGGATGGCAGAGGCCACCGATGCTAGGAAGCTGTCCTCCGGCACATTGATGGAGGGTATCTACGCACAGCACGCCAATGAATTGAAGGCCATGGCCAACGATTGTAGGAAGCGTGCCATTTCAACCCCCGCCATTAAACGAGACCCCCGGGCTGCAAAGGCATACGCCCCAGAAGTCTCCACCCTCCGTGCCAAATTGAACCGGGCCCTCAAACAGAAGCCCCTGGAGCGCCAGGCACAGCTGGTGGCACAAGGTGTTGTGCAGAAAAAGCTTGAATCAAATCCAAATTTGACCAAGAAAGAGCGGGCCAAGCTAGAGGCCATGGCTATCAAGACCGCCCGGCGCCGCCTTGGTTATGATAGAGAAGGCACTAGAGTGATCCCCACCCCTCGTGAGTGGGAGGCCATTCAGAAAGGTGCTATTTCTAACTCTATGATGGAGCAGATTCTGGCCAATGCTGACCTTGACACCATCAAGGCCATGGCTCTGCCAAAGCAGAAGCTTGATCTTGCACCTGCTCAGAGGGATCGGATCAAGACTCTTCGTTCAAACGGAGCCAACACAGCACAGATTGCTGAGGCTTTGGGCATTAGTACAGCTAGAGTTAGGGAGTACCTGAATGGCTAGCTTCTCTGTCCATTGTCGAGTGTCTATTGTCCTTGAATCGAGGTGTTCAGAGCCATGCTGAGGCTAGCACTGACTACTGAGGACAATCCTTACGATCCTTTCGATGAGTTCGAAGAGTGGTTTAACTTTGATGTTACTCAAGGTTACCACACCTGCGCCTACCTGGCACGGGTCACTACCACTAGCACTGATCTCACCGAAGCCGATCAAGTCGAAGCAACGAATGAAGCGATTAATGAGATTCTCGAACTCAACTTGACCGGAAACTATCAAGTTGTAGAACGAGAATTCTGACGAAGTTTCGTCCATTTCGTCCATTTCAAACTTCGAAAGAGGGGGGGATAGGGTCCGCAAAAAGGCCCACCCCCCGTCAT
>ERZ772977.242-NODE-242-length-42329-cov-4.790793_pt1 | contig 42329 bp, 42 predicted proteins | sample MGYA00511131_ERZ772977 | MGnify/ENA primary metagenome ERZ772977 (study PRJEB29015, sample SAMEA2737935) | human oral metagenome | biome: human oral; feature: human-associated habitat; material: dental | place: China | collected 2151 ...
ATCATCCTCATGGTCGTCCACGCCGTGTGGGCGACTGTCGTCCTGGCGCGCCAGAACCGCGAGGCCATAGCGCGTTTCCACGCTTCAGCGCCGCCGTGCGGACGATAGCGACTCTGCCAGCGACCGCCCGCAGTGCCGAGATCAAGACCCGCACGACCGCCCAGATCAAGGCTGACGCCTCAAAGGTCTACGCTCATTGGGGAATCAGCCTTTCGGACGCGATCAACATCTTCCTCACCAAGTCGATCGAGGTGGGAGGACTCCCCTTCGACATGCGCCCCTCCGTCCCCTCGTTCGACAGCCTGGAGCGCTACGCATTCCACCCCAGGTTGGACCCTAACGGGGTAGCCACCCTCCCGGAAGACTGGGATGAGGACGAGTGAGCCCCGGCCACGTCCCACAAGTCAGGGACGAGGCCAGGGCGTCAGTTTGTGCGCTCAGCTCGGTAAGGGCCTCACTCCCACTCGATCGTGGCCGGGGGCTTGGAGGTCACGTCGAGGACCACGCGGTTGACCTCGGGCACCGAGTTCGTGATGCGCGTCGAGATGCGGGCCAGGACGTCGTAGGGCAGGCGCGTCCAGTCGGCCGTCATCGCATCCTCGGAGGACACGGGGCGCAGCACGATCGGGTGACCGTAGGTGCGACCGTCGCCCTGGACGCCCACGCTACGCACGTCGGCGAGCAGGACGACCGGGCACTGCCAGATCTCCTGATCCAGGCCGGCCGCCGTGAGCTCCTCGCGGGCGATCAGGTCGGCGGCGCGCAGGATGTCCAGGCGCTCGCGCGTCACCTCGCCGATGATGCGGATCCCCAGGCCGGGGCCGGGGAACGGATGCCGCCACACGAGTGAATCGGGCAGGCCGAGCTGCAGACCGACGGCCCGCACCTCGTCCTTGAACATGGTGCGCAGCGGTTCGATCAGCGTGAACTGCAGGTCCTCGGGCAACCCACCGACGTTGTGGTGCGACTTGATGTTCGCGGTCCCCACCCCACCGCCGGACTCCACCACGTCGGGGTAGAGGGTTCCCTGCACCAGGAAGTCGATGCCGCGTTCCCCCGCCAGACGGGCGGCCATCGCCTCGAAGGTGCGGATGAACTCGCGACCGATGATCTTGCGCTTCTCCTCCGGTTCCGAGACCCCGGCCAGAGCCCTGAGGAAACGCTCGGACTCGTCGGCCACCATCAGGTCCACTCCGGTGATCTCGACGAAATCCTCCTTGACCTGTTTGGCTTCCCCCTCACGCAGGAGGCCGTGGTCGACGAAGACGCAGGTCAGCTGCGGCCCGATGGCCCGCTGCACCAGCGCCGCGGCGACCGCGGAGTCGACCCCCCCGGACAGGGCGCAGAGCACGCGGCTGTCCCCCACCTTGGCGCGGATGTCGGCGATGGCCTCGTTGACCATGTTCTCGGGGGTCCAGTCGGGGGCCAGCCCCGCGATGTGGAACAGGAAATGTTCCAGCACCTGCTGACCCCATTGGGTGTGCGCGACCTCCGGGTGCCACTGCACCCCCGCCAGCTTCCGCATCCGGCACTCGAAGGCTGCGACGGGGGCTCCCGCCGTGCGCGCCAGCACGTGGAAGCCCTCCGGGGCGCGGGAGACGGAATCCCCGTGGCTCATCCACACGTTGAGCGTGTTCGGGAGGGTCGCCAGGAGTTTGCCGCTGTTCTGGATGGACAGGGGCGTGCGGCCGTACTCGCGCTGCCCGGTCTTGGCCACCGACCCGCCCAAGGCCTGGGCCATCACCTGGAAGCCGTAGCAGATCCCGAAAACTGGGATCCCGGCCTCGAACAGCCCCGGATCAACCTGCGGCGCGTCATCGGCATAGACCGACGACGGCCCGCCCGACAAGATAATGGCCGATGGCCGCCTGGCCAGGATCTCCTCCACGGAGGCCTCGGAACCGATGATCTCGGAATAGACGTGGGCCTCACGGACCCGTCTGGCGATGAGCTGCGCGTACTGGGCGCCGAAGTCGACCACGAGTACCAGATCGTGCTGGGAAGTCATGAGCGAGAGTCTAGGCCCAGCCGATCCAGTTGAGCCAGAGGATGAGGCACCACAGCCGGGTGTCCAGCATGTGATACGACGGATCGTAGTGGGAATAGCGACGAAGCAGGCCCCGTTGTCACCCATATGACCGTTTACTCCAATGTCACCGAGCTCATCGGACGCACCCCGCTGGTCAAGCTGAACCGCATCGCCGGGGACAACGCGACCGTCGTCGCGAAGCTCGAGTTCTACAACCCCGCCAATTCCGTCAAGGACCGCATCGGCGCCGCCATCATCGAGGCCGCAGAGGCCTCCGGTGACCTGAAGCCGGGTGGCACCATCGTCGAGGGCACATCCGGCAACACCGGTATCGCGCTGGCAATGGTTGGTGCGGCAAAGGGGTACAAGGTGGTTCTGGCGATGCCCGAGACCATGTCCCTGGAGCGCCGCGCCCTGCTGCGCGCCTACGGCGCTGAGCTGGTGCTGACCCCCGGTCCTCTGGGCATGAAAGGCGCCGTCGCGAAGGCCGAGGAGATCGCCGAGGAGCGTGGCGGCGTTCTGGCCCGTCAGTTCGCCAACCCGGCCAACCTAGCCGTGCACCGCCGCACCACCGCCGAGGAGATCTGGGCCGACACCGACGGCAAGGTTGACATCGTCGTGGCCGGGGTGGGTACCGGTGGCACCGTCTCCGGTGTCGGCCAAGTGCTCAAGGAACACAACCCCGAGGTGAAGGTCATAGCCGTCGAGCCCGCCGAGTCGCCAATCCTGTCCGGTGGCCAGCCCGGCCCACACAAAATCCAGGGCCTCGGCGCGAACTTCGTCCCGGAGATCCTGGACCGCAGCGTGATCGACGAGGTCATCACCCGCAACATCGACCAGTCCCTCGATTTCGCCCGGGCAGCCGCCACCCAGGAGGGACTGCTCGTCGGCATCTCCTCCGGCGCCGCCCTCTCCGCGGCCGTCGAAATCGCCAACCGTCCCGAGAACGCAGGCAAAACCATCGTCGCCGTGCTGCCCGACTTCGGTGAACGCTACCTGTCCACCATCCTGTTCGAGGGTCTCATCGACGCCTGATCCCCGGGACGGGGACGAAACGGATCCCCCGAAGCCGGCTCAACCGGCTGGAGCGGATTTTGTCGACGCGACCTGCTCCGGCCGGGACACCAGACTCCCCCGCCGCCCATCGATCGGCGGGGGAGTTTTCGCGGTTTCAGCGCGCCACGCGTCTGCGGAAGATTGCGACGGTCAGCGCCGGGAAGACCGCCAGCAGCACCACCCACGCGATTGCGGTGGCCGCCACGGGATTCTGCAGCGACCACACCTCGGGCACCATAGCTGTGCCGAGGTTCCCGAACAGCGTCCGCACCGCCTGCACCAGCGATGACAGCGGGTTCCACTCGGCGATACCACGCAGCCAGTCGGGCAGGGTCTCCGAGGGCACGAAGGCATTGCTGACGAAGGAGACCGGCAGCACCACGACCGTGGAGATGCTGGTGAGGGACTGGGGGTTGGGGACGGCCACCCCCAGCAGCACCATCACCCAGCTGAAGCACCACGCGGTGACCAGCAGGAGCAGCACCCCGAGGAGAAAATTTCCCAGCCCGGCGTGGAAGCGCCAGCCGACGATGAAACCGGCGATGAGCATCACGATCACGGAGCAGGCGGCAACGGCCAGGTCCGCGAGGGTGCGGGCCATCAGGATCGCGCTGGGCGCCATGGGCAGGGTGCGGAACCGGTCGATGATCCCCTCCTTGAGGTCCTCGGCCATGTACACACCGGAGATCATCGACCCGAACACGATCGTCTGCCCGAAGACACCGGCCATCAGGAACTGCGTGTAGTCGCTGCCCTGGACGTGCACGGCGCCGCCGTAGACCTGGGTGAACAACAACACGAACATGATCGGCTGCGTCAGCGAGAAGGCGATGATCTCGGGGCTGCGCCGCAACTGGAGCAGGTTGCGCACCAGGACGGCGTGGACATCGCCCAGCCAACCAACCACCGGTCCGCGTCCCAGGGCCTGAACCGAGCTCATGCCGCCACCTCCTGCTCCTCGGCCACGTGACCCGTCAGGGTCAGGAAGACATCGTCCAGGGTCGGGCGGCGGATGCCGGCGTCGTGCAGTTCGATGTCCTCCTCACCCAGGGCCGTCAGCACCGCGATCAGCGCTGCGGTGGGGTCGCCCACCTGCGCGGTGAGAACCCGCCCCGTGTCCGCCACCTTGGCTCCAGTGCTGGACGCGACGATCCTCCGCGCCCGGTCGGCGTCCGCCTCGTCGACGAGGGTCAGTTCGATGCGTTTACCACCCACCGATGCCTTGAGTTCGTCGGCGGTCCCCTCCGCGATGACGTGCCCGCGGTCGATCACGGAGATGGAGTCTGCCAGCTGGTCGGCCTCCTCCAGATACTGAGTGGTGAGCAGGACCGTGGTTCCCTCCCCCACACGCTGCCGGATGACCTCCCAGAGCCCCAGCCGGGCCTGCGGGTCGAGGCCGGTGGTCGGTTCGTCAAGGAACAACACCGGAGGGTTGATCACGAGCGCCCCGGCCAGGTCGACGCGCCGCCGCATCCCGCCGGAGAAACCCTTCAACGGCCGGTCGGCGGCCTCGGTCAGGTCGAAGGCCTCGAGCAGCTCCTCCGCGCGCTGTTTCGCCTGACGGGTTCCGATCCGGTACAGCCTGCCCACCAGCACCAGGTTCTCCCGAGCGGTCAGCACCTCGTCCACGGCCGCGTACTGACCGGATGTGCCGATCAGCGGACGCACCTTCGCGGGGTCGGCGAGCACGTCGACCCCGGCGACACTCGCCCTCCCGGATTCCGGACGCAGCAAGGTGGTGAGCACCTTCACGACGGTGGTCTTCCCCGCACCATTGGGGCCCAGCAGTCCCCGGACGGTTCCCTGCTCGACGGAGAGATTGAGCCCGTCGAGGGCACGCACCGGTCCGGTCTTGGTTTGATACGTTTTACGCAGTTCCTGCGCCGTGATGAAGGTCATGCATTCCCTTTCTCGTGGTGTGGAATCAGGCGAGAGCCGCTGCAACGACTGCCCGCCCGGGAGTGCCGCGTTCCAAAGCACCTACGGATCGCGGCACTCTTGTTTTTCATGGATCCCCCCGTTCCGCGGAATCACCGATGAGGCGGCGCAGCGCCTCCTCGATCTCCTCGCGCGGGGCAACGGTGTCCCGGACGACGGCCTGGAACAGGACCCCGTAGCAGTAGGCGAGCACGGCGCGCCCCGTCGCCTCCGGGATGTTCCGCGACAACCGCTCCACCAGGGCCGCGTCGCCGGGGACGATGAAACGCCGAAGCTTCGGGTGAGTCGTGTAGAGCAGGGCGAAGGACATCTCGTTGCGGGTCCGTTTCAGATCCGCCAGGGATTCCATCACCATGTCCGCGACCAAGCCAACGGGGTCATCGACCTCGTTGGGTTCGGAGGTGAACTCGGCCAGTTTCTCCTCGCGTTCCTCCTCCAGCCCCGTGAGCGCCTCCGCCAGCATGTCGGTGAGGGACTTGAAGTACTGGGTGGTCGACCCGAGCGGCACCCTGGCGCGTTCGGCCACCTTCCGGTGGGTGACGGCGCTGATCCCGATCTCCTTGATCAGCTCCCCGGCGGCCTGCAGGATCTTCCTCCTGCGCCCCTCCGGGTCCCTCGTCCGTTTCGCCATGGCGCTAATGTACATGCGTACATGTACGGATGTACAGATTCGGCGTGTCGCGGCTCACCCGCGCAGGATCGCGCGGTGCAGCACCTCGTGGGTCCGGTTTGCCAGGCGGGATTCCACCAGGACGACCTCGTCGACGACGAACTCCCGGGACGCGTAGGTGTCGAGGGCCTGGAGGAGACGCCCTGCTTTCTGGGCGCGCTGGGCCCTGGCGATGGTGACGTGGGCCCTGAAACCCGTCCCGTCGGGGCTGCCGCCGTGGTGGGTGACGAGGGCTCGCAGCTGCCTGGACCACTCCCCCAGCTGTACCGCCGCGACCCCCGGAACGCCGAGGTACAGCACCTTGGCGCGCTCCGGGCCACGGAATCCGCCTGCGCCTGCGATGCTCATCGCCAGCGGGGCATGACGCCCGGCCCATTCGTCGAGCGCCTGGATCAGTTCCTCGACTCGGTGACCGGGGTGGTCGGCCATGAAGGCCAGCGTGAGGTGGTAGGTCGTAGGTCGGCTCCAGCGCCACGGCGATTTCTCGGTGGCGGTGCGGCGCGGTTCCAGGAAGCGGTCGATGTCGGCAACGACATCGACGGGAGGTGCCACGGCGATGAAACAACGCATCCGGCGATCCTACGGGGATTGGGCCCGTGAGCCTTCGCCACGCCCCGCCTCCAACCAGTCCGTGCGGGCCTTCAGCCCTTCATTCCCAGGTGTTCACGAAGCGTGTTCCCCTGGTATCCGTCCCGGCACAGTCCGCGTCGCCCGAGTATCTGCACCATCTGATCCAGGAACAGGTCGACGGAGTTCCGCGACCCGCCGGGCAGTGCGATGAAACCGTCGATCGCCCCCGCCTCCGCCCGGGCCTCGACCGCATCGGCCGCGTCCTCCGGGGTACCGATGACGGTCCAGTGCAGGGTTGCATCCACCCCACTGGACTCGGCCACCGCATGGGCCTCCTCGCGGCTGTCTGCCAACACCATGTTGAGCCCGGGCAGGAACCGGACATCGTCGGCGTCACGACCCGCCGCGACAGCAGCATCACGCAGAGCGGTCCGTTGCGCCATTGCGTCCTCCAGGTCAGGGACTGCCCCGAACACGACATCGGCCACGACCCCCGCAAAAGCAATACCGGCGGGCGACGCCCCGGCCTGGACGACGGGCAGCCGCCCTGCGGGATGCGATGGGAGGGCCATCGGTCCGGCCACCCGGAAGTGTTCGCCCTCGAAGTCGATGGCCTTCACCTTCCCGGGATCGGAGAAAATCCCAGAGGCCCGGTCCGCGACGAATGCGTCGGCGGGGAACGAGTCCCAGAGCGCGTTCACGACTTCGACGAACTCGCAGGCCCGGGCGTATCGCTCCTCGGATCCAGGGGGTGTGTCCAGTCCGTAGTTTTCCTCACCCCCCAGGGCGGTGACCACGTTCCAGCCGGCACGTCCCCCGCTGATCTGCTGCAGGGAGGCCAGCGCCCGGGCGACGGGGAACGGGTGCGCGTAGGCCGTCTGGACGGTCGGGACCAGGCCGATTCTCGTCGTGATGGCCGCCAGGGCCGTGACGAGGGTGAACGAGTCGAGGGTGGTGAATCCTGGTGCACCGCCGACGGAATCCGGTCTGAGATAGCCCGCTTCGGGGCAGAAGAGGAAGTCGAGCGCAGCGGCCTCGGCTTTCCGCGCGAGCTCGGCGTAGGGAGTCAGGGAGAACATCTCCTCGACGCGGCTGTCGTCGCGTCTCCAGGCTTCTCCGCGCAGCCAGATCGGGGAAAGTGCGATTCCTGTGCTGAGGGTCATGTCGGTCCTTCGTGGTTCAGGGGCGCGGTGCGCCCAATTGGTGTCACCTGGGGGGATCCGGTGACGGGATCAGGGGTCACGACGCAGGGCAGTCCGAAGACCTCTTCAACGAGGCCAGGGGTCACCACCTCACCAGGTGGTCCCTGGGCGACGATCTCGCCGGCCCGCATCGCTATCAGATGGGTGGAGAAACGTGCTGCCTGGTTGAGGTCGTGCAACACGGCCACCAGGCAGCGGCCTCTCCGGTTCAAGTCCACCAGGAGTTCCATCAACTCCACCTGGTGACGGATGTCGAGGAAGGTGGTGGGCTCGTCGAGCAGCAGTATGGGGGTGTCCTGGGCGAGCGCCATCGCGATCCAGGCCCGTTGTCGCTGCCCACCCGACAGCTCATCGACCCGCCTGGTCGCCAGGGCGGTGACGTTCGCCTCGTCCATGGCGTGGGCGACCAGTTCCTCGTCGCGCAGGGTCCACCGGCGGGCGAAGCCCTGGTGGGGGAACCTGCCCCGGGCCACCAGCTCGGAGACCGTGATGCCGTCGGGGACCATCGAGCTCTGCGGCAGGATGCCGATTCTTCTGGCAACCCGTCTCGTGGGCTGTTCGTGGATGTCGCGGCCGTCGAGGATCACCCGCCCGGCAGTTGGTTTCAGGAGCCGGGCCAGCGCCTTCAGCAGCGTCGACTTGCCGCAGCCGTTCGGCCCCACCACGGCGGTGAATTCTGCATCGAGAATCGTGAGGTCCAGGCGGCTGGAGATGATGCGGTTGCCGTAGCCGAGCCTCGCCCCGTCGGCCCGCAGCCGGCCGGTGGGTGTCATGCGGATCTCCTTCCCTCACGTACCAGGAGGTAAATCAGGTACAGGCCGCCGACAGACACCGTGATCAGACCCACGGGCACGGGACGGTTGCTGCTGCTGGCCAACGCGGAGCAGAGCTGGGCGGCCGACAGCAGCACGGCTCCCGTCGCCGCCGCCCCCGCGATGGATATCCCGGGGGTCCTCATGAGCCGTCTCGCGACCTGAGGGGCCGCAAGGGCAACGAAACCGATGGGCCCGGCCGCAGCCGTCACGACGGCGGAGGCCGCCACCCCCACGACGACGAGGATTGCCCTGCGGGGTTCCAGTGGGATCCCGAGCGCACCAGCGGTCTGGTCACCCAGTTCGATGAGCCCGAGGGACGGGGCCAGCAGACCCGCGGACACGAGGAGCACGGCCGCTGCCCCCAGCCACATCGGAAGCGACCCCGCCTCGACGCGCGTCAGGGAGCCAGCCCCCCAGAACCCGACCAGCATGGCGTCCTCGACGCGGGCGCGGGTGACCAGGTACGCGTTGACGGCACCCAGCGCGGCGGAGACGGCCAGGCCGACCACGATCAGGCGGAACCCCGTCGTGGTCCGTCCCGAGAGCAGGTGCACCACGAAGGCGGCCAGCAGTCCCCCGGCCACGGCGGCCACGGCGATGGCTCCCTGCGCGCGGGCGCCGAACAGCAGGATTCCCACCACGACGGCGGTGTGCGCCCCGGCGTCGAAACCGATGATGTCCGGCGATCCCAGGGGGTTGCGGGTCAGCGACTGGAAGATTCCGCCCCCGATCCCCAGCAGGGCGCCGAAAACCACCGCAGAGACCGCGGCGGGCAGACGCCATTCGAGGACGATCACCCGGGCGAGAGATCGCCCGCCCAGGAACACGTCGAGCACCTGCTCCGGGGTCAGGGGATAGTCGCCGACCAGGAGACAGGCCCCTGCGAGAACCAATGCCAGGAGACCCAAAAGCCCTTGGAGGAGCAGCGGGCGCAGGGCGATACGAATGCCGAACCGGGCCCCGCTCAGGCGGAGCATCCGGTGCGCGAAGACGACTCGTTGTCTCATGTGGTGCTCACTCTGCGTGCCAGCAGCACCAGCAGGGGCGCACCGATCACGGCGGTGAGGATTCCCGTTTCGATCTCCCCGGGAATGGCGATCACACGGCCGAGCACATCAGCCGCCAGCACGAGTGCCGGCCCCAGCAGCAGGGATCCGGCAAGGATCATCCGCTGGCCGGATCCGACGCCCCACCGCACCACGTGCGGGACCATCAGCCCGACGAAGGCGATTCCACCCGTGACGGCGGTAGCGGGACCAGCCAGGAGCGTGATGGCGATCACGGCCAGACACCGGGTCCGCCCGGCCCGGACGCCCAGCCCGGCTGCGACGTCATCGCCCAGGGCCATGGCATCCAGCGAACGACCCAGGGCGAACGCAAGCGTCAGGGCCACACCCATGGGAGGCAGAACCGGGAGAAGTTCTGCGATCCGGGTGCGTCCGATCGACCCCACCGCCCAGTTACGGACCGCCGCGAAGGTATCCGGATCCAGCAGAGACAGGAACTGGCTCACCCCGCTCAGCACGGCCGACATGGCCACCCCGCCGAGAACCAGCTGAACCTGCGCGCCGGGGCCCCGACCCATGGCCCCCAGGACCAGGACCAGGGACGTGACCCCGACAGCACCCACGAAAGCGAACCACTGGTAGCCGTCCACCCCCGTGATGCCGAACAGACCGATGCCGACCGTCACCGCGAGCCCGGCGCCGGAGTTGACGCCCAGGATTCCCGGATCTGCCAGGGGGTTGCGGGTCAGCGCCTGCATCAGGGCGCCCGCCACGCCATAGGCGGCCCCGACCACCAGGCCGACGGCCGTGCGCGGGATCCGCATGTCCCACACGATCGCGGTGACGGGGTCGGCCCCGGGGACGACGAGCGCCCGCCACCACTCGGAGGGGCTGAGGAATCTGGCACCCGTCATCGTGCTGGCCAGGACCGACAGCAGGAGAATCACGACCAGCCCGGCGAACACGGTCACCGGCCGTCGGGGAGCCCCGTCAGGACCCCGGTACAGGACGGACGAGCGGATCATGATGGATTCTGCGCAGCGGTGTCAGCGGATCCCGGGAGGGGTCCGGGATCATCCGATCACCTCAGCGATCCTGGGTACCAGGATGTCGAGCGCCACCTTGGTGCCCATCGGACCGGCAGTGGACATCGCCCATCCTGCAGGAGACTTCTTCTCGGTGATGACCGTGTGCCCGTTCTTCCACGCCTCGAGACCCTGGAAGACGGCGGAGTCGGTCAGACCGGGAATCGCATCAGGCGTCGCCGCGGTGGCGCCCTCACTGCCCGAGACGATCAGCACGTCGGCGTCGATCGACCCCATCAGTTCGGGACTGACGGTCTGGGTCTCCGAGAAGGACCCGGCATTCTGGGCCTGTGTGAAACCTATGGACGTGAACACCTCGGTGATGATCGAACCGGGAAGGCTCTGGTAGCTGAGGCCTCGCTGGGTCCCGAACCAGACCGTGTAGCTGAGGCTCTTGCCCTCGAATCCGGGGTTGGCCTGTTTGATGCCGGCGATGTAGGAGTCGTAGTCGGAGATCACCTTTTCGGCCGCACCGGACAGGTCGAGCGCCTTGCCGAGGATGCGAATGTTGTCCTGCCAGGGGTTGCTGAAATACCCGGTCCACGGCTTGTCGCTGGTGACCACCGGGGCGATCTCGGAGAGTTTCGCGAAGGAGTTGGTCAGGTCGTAACCGAACACCACGATCACGTCGGGCTTGGCGGCGGCGATGGATTCGTACGGGTACTGGTCCCAACTCTCGGTCTCGAAGACCAGCTCGATGCGACCCGCCGCGGCCTCGGTCAGCCACGGGGCCTTGTTGAATCCGAGGCCATTGGTGGTCACGGGGACTCCTCCCATGGCCAGCAGGAGTTCCGTGTCCACGGCATTCGCGCCAACGGTGGCGACACGGGTCGGCCGCTTGTCGATGACCGACTCGCCGTAGGGAGAGGTCAGCGTCAGCGGATACTCGGTCTTTCCCTCGGCGGCCGGGAGGAGAGAGCTCGCCGTTTCGGACGCCGACGAAGACCCGGGCGCCTCGTTGGACGCCGACGAACACGATGTGGCGGCGAGGGCGCAGAAGGCCAGCAGGACACCACTCAGGCGGATCAGCAGAGGAAACCGGAAGGACATGTTGGGCGACACCTTCGCTCAGGGCCGCTTCAAACCATTCGGTCAGCGGCTGGCGGAACATTTATGTTAGATAGACTAACTTATTGTGTGGCGAGTGACCAGAGGTGTCTCACAACACCCTCCGAAACGATTCCTCCGGGGCTCTGGCGCTCAACCTCACCGAAAGACGCAAGAATTGGGGGCATGGTCTCACCCGGACGTCCTCGCCTCATCACCACTGACCGCATCATCGAGGCGGGCAAACGCATCACCCTCCCGTGTCTGTCGATCAGAGGGGTGGCGAAGGAACTCGGTGTCAGTGAGATGTCGATCTACCGGATCGTCGGGGATCTTGACGGGCTGAGGGCCATGGTCGCCGAGGGCATCGTCGCCGGGCATGCCTTCCCCGAACCGGTGGCCGCGGATCCGGAGGATGCCCTGGTCGAACTGGCACATGCTCTCCGCGACTTCGTGATCACCAACCCGGGCATCGGACACCACCTGACCAGACTCGCCGCACCCAGGCACGACTTCACGATCAGGCTGGCGGAGGAACAACAGGTGGCCTTCGCCTCGCGCTTCGGCTACCCCCCGGCACAGGCCAGCCTGCTGGTCTCGACGGTCGCGGAACACGCGATCGCCCTGGCCGAGATCAATCCGCTGTCCCACGACGACACCGTGCCCAACCCTCTGCCCGAACAGGCACCCACGGTCCGGGCCGGGGCCGAGTCGATCGCAACGCTGAGCCCTCGAGAGCGCTTCGAGTGGTCCATCCGGGCCACGGCGCGGGGATCCATCTCGTTGCTGGGCCGGAAAAACCCGGTTGCGCAGCACTCAAGCCCTGAAACCGCCCCCGAAGGAGCGAAATAGGCGTTGAGTGCTGCGCAGCCGCGCGTTTCCGGGGTTCTTCCCCACCCGGAGGTCAGTTCAGCCCTCGTCCGCTTCCTCCGCGGCGATCTGTTCGTGGTGCCGCACCACCTCACGGACGATGAAGGTGATGAACTTCTCCGCGAACTCCGGGTCCAGTTCGGATTCGACGGCCAGGGTGCGCAGCCGCTGGATCTGCTGCGCCTCGCGGTCCGGGTCGGCCGGGGGGAGGCCCGCGGCGGCCTTCAGCCTTCCCACCTGCTGGGTGATCTTGAAACGCTCGGCCAGCAGGTGCACCAGCATGGAGTCCATGTTGTCGATGCTGCCCCGCAGCCTCAGCAGCTCCCGGCGGGCGTCCTCGGCTTTCATCAGTGCACCATCACGTCGATGCGCTGGAAGGACTTGATGTCGGTGTAGCCGGTGAAGGCCATGGCCTTGCGTAGCCCGCCAACGAGGTTCATGGTTCCGTCGGGCAGGTGGGAGGGGCCATTGACCACCTCGGCCAGGGAACCGACCTGCTCGAAGAACACCCTCTCGCCACGCGGCAGGGTCGCGTGCCAGGCCTCCGGTCCCCAGTGCCAGCCGCGGCCGGGGGCCTCGGTGGCGCGCGCCAGCGGGGAGCCGACCATCACTGCGTCGGCCCCACACGCGATGGCCTTGGCGATGTCACCGGACCTCCCGACCGCACCGTCGGCGATCAGGTGCACGTAGCGCCCGCCAGACTCCTCCAGGTAGTCGCGACGCGCCTCCGCGACATCGGCGACGGCGGAGGCCATCGGCACCTCGATGCCCAGCACCGAAGCGGTGGTGTGGGTGGCGCCGCCGCCGAATCCGACGAGCACCCCGGCGGCACCCGCACGCATCAGGTGCAGGGCCATCCGGTAGGTGGCGCACCCCCCTACCAGCACCGGCACGTCGAAGCGGTAGATGAAATCCTTCAGATTGAGGGTGTTCTCGGCCTCGTCGACGTGCTCGGCGGAGACCGTCGTGCCGCGGATCACGAAGAAATCAACCCCGGCCCGCTCGATGACATCCGCGAACTGCTGGGTCCTGGCAGGCGAGAGCGCGCCCGCCACCGGCACTCCGGCAGCGCGGATCTCAGCCAGCCGGGCCTCGATCAGTTCCGCTTTGATGGGCTCGGCGTAGAGCTGCTGCAGACGGCGGGTGGTGGTCACCTGGTCGGCGGGTTCGGTGAGCTGTTCATAGGCCGGGGAGGGGTCCTCGTAGCGGGTCCACAGGCCCTCCAGGTTGAGCACCCCCAACCCGCCCAGGCGTCCCATCTCGATGGCGGTGGCGGGAGACATCACCGAGTCCATGGGAGCGGCGACAATGGGGGCATCGAAGGTGACGGCGTCGATGCGCCACCGGAGGTCTACCTCCGACTCGGAGCGGGTGCGCCGCGCGGGAGCGATGGCGACATCGTCGAAGGAGTACCCGCGGGTGGCGTTCTTGGAGCGACCGAATTCGTACATCGTTTTCCTGTCAGCGTGACCAGTAGTTGGGTGCCTCAGCGGTGAGCTGGATGTCGTGCGGATGTGATTCTCGCAGACCCGCTGCGGTGATTCGCACGAACCGTCCGCGTTCCTGCAGCTCATCGATCGTGCGGGCACCGGAGTAGAACATCGACTGCCGGAGCCCACCGACCAGCTGATAGGCGACCGCCGCCAAGGGACCGCGGTAGGCCACCTGTCCCTCGATGCCCTCAGGGATGAGCTTGTCATCGCTGGTGACGTCACCCTGGAAGTAGCGGTCCTTCGAGTAGGAGGCCTTGCGACCGCGTGCAGCCATCGCCCCCAGGGAGCCCATGCCCCGGTAGGTCTTGAACTGTTTGCCGTTGATGAACACCAGGTCGCCGGGGCTCTCCTCGCAACCGGCCAGCAGCGAACCAAGCATCACCGAGTTGGCTCCCGCGACGATGGCCTTGGCGATGTCACCGGAGTACTGGAGGCCACCATCCCCAATGATCGGCACGCCGTGGGGCCTGGCGGCGCGGGCCGCGTCGTGGATGGCGGTGACCTGCGGCACCCCGACCCCCGCAACCACGCGAGTGGTGCAGATCGACCCCGGGCCAACGCCTACCTTCACCCCATCGACCCCTGCCTCGACGAGTGCCCGGGCCCCGGTGTAGGTGGCGACGTTGCCGCCGATGACGTCCACCCCGGCGGCGGCCGGGTCGGCCTTGATGCGGCGGATCATGTCGACCACGCCACGGGAATGGCCGTGGGCGGTGTCGACGATGACGCAGTCCACCCCCTGCTCCACCAAGGCCATGGCCCGCTCCCAGGCATCGCCGAAGAAACCGACGGCCGCACCCACCCGGAGCCTGCCGGCGTCGTCCTTGGCGGCGTTGGGGTATTTGTCGGCCTTGGCGAAATCCTTGAGGGTGATCAGGCCCTTGAGCCTGCCCCACGAGTCGACGATGGGCAGCTTCTCGATCTTGTTCTTCGCCAGCAGCGCCAGGGCGTCGTCGTTGGAGATGCCGACGGGCGCGGTGACCAAGGGCATCTTCGTCATGACCTCACTCACGGGGCGGGTGCCGTCGTCCTCGAAACGCAGGTCGCGGTTGGTGATGATCCCGAGCAGCATCCCGTCGTCGTCCACCACGGGAAGTCCGGAGACACGGTACTGGGCACAGGCCTCGTCCACCTCATGAAGACTCGCCCCGGGCGCGATGGTCACGGGCTGGGTGACCATCCCGGCCTCCGAGCGTTTCACCTGGTCCACCATGTGCGCCTGGTCGTCGATGGAGAGGTTGCGGTGCAGGATCCCGATGCCCCCCTCGCGGGCCATGGCGATGGCCATGCGGGTCTCCGTGACGGTATCCATGGCCGCCGAGGACAAGGGAACGTTCAACCGGATGTTGCGGCTGAACCAGGTTTCGGTCGCCGCTTCCGAGGGGATGACGTCCGATTCGTTGGGTTGGAGCAGCACGTCGTCGAAGGTCAGTCCCAGCGCCTCGAAGGGAGCCGGTACGCCGGAGGGGGTCAGATTCGCCACGAAGTTGCTCCTCCCAATTGATCTCAGGCGGCGAGTCTATCGCGCGCCCCGCGGGACGGGCGGATCACCAGGGGTTCCACGCACCCGCTACGCCCTGCCCCGGCTTCTCCCGTTCGGTATGTGCCAGCCATAGCGGAGCCCCGCCATTCGGATGAGGAAGATCAGCGCCGCGGTGCCGAACATCCCGATCCCACTGGCCCAGCCCACGGTGGCGAGCCAGACGATCAACCCGCTACCAAGCAGGGCCGCCACGACGTAGAAGGGGGAACGGCGACGGAAGACGAGCGGCACCTCGCTGGCCAGGACGTCTCGGAGGATGCCGCCGCCCACTCCGGTGACCACCCCGGTCAGCGTGGCCGCAGCGGGATGCAACCCGAAGGACAGTCCCTTCAGCGCCCCGTCAACGGTGAACAACCCGAGCCCCACCGCATCGCACAACAACAGCGGTATCCGCAGCCGCCTCCCGGTTTGCACGAGCAGCATCACAACCACCGCCGTCAGCACCGACAGACCCATCATCCAGAGATCCACCAGGGCCGCCACGGGAACGGCGCCGATCAGGAGGTCGCGGATCACCCCACCACCCACGGCGGTGCAGCACGCGAGTGTAATGACACCCACGCCGTCCAGGTCCCGGCGTTTCGCCTCGAGGGCCCCGGAAGCCGCGAAGGCCACCACTCCGGCCACCGATATCCCCCATCGGGCCAGCATCTCCAGATCCCACACCACGATCGGAAAGTCTAGAGGTCGCATCCCTGAATCCCGCGCATGGACATTTATCATCCGCCCGAAAACAACCAGGTGTAAGCTCCCCGCGGGGGAAGCGACGGAACAACCACGTCCAGAACATGAGGAGGCCGGATGGCCCAGAGAACCAGCACCGTGATCGCCGCCCGTGACGCCGCATTCGCCATCCTGAGCGGTGGTTTCCGGCTCGTCGACCTGACCGACGTCCTCGGAGTCGAGACCATCCTGTGGCCCGGGGCCCCACCCCTGGGAATCGTCGAAGCGGTCACCCACGACTCACACGGCTATCACGCCCGTGTCTTCACCACCTTCGAGCACGCGGGAACGCATTTCGACGCACCCGAGCACTTCGTGCCAGGAGGCGCCGACACCGCAAGCATCTCTATCGATGACCTCGTGGTACCAGCCGTCGTCATCGACATCTCCGGGAAGGCGGCCGCCAACCCGAACGCGGTTGTCGAACCCGATGACGTGGTTGCTTTCGAGAAGGAGCACGGCACCATTCCCGCCGGCAGCGCGGTGCTGATGCTCTCCGGTTGGGCCCGGCGGAAGTCCAGCGCGCTCAGCTACATCGGTTCCGAGGGCACCACCGACCTCAAATTCCCCGGTTTCGGCGTCGAGGCCGCCCGCATGCTCGTGGATCGCGGGGTCGTCGGCCTGGGTGTCGACACCCTCGGCATCGATCCCGGCGACAAACCCGATTTCCCGGTGCACAAAACCGTCTCCCACCCTTCAGGGCTGTGGCACCTGGAGAACCTGATAAACCTCGAACAGCTCCCGGCCACGGGCGGCGTCATCGTGGTCGGGGTGCCGCGAATCGCGGGCGGAACCGGTTTCCCCACCCGCGTGTTCGCTTTCGTCCCCAAACAATGAGCAGTTGAAAGGGTCGCAATGGAATACACGCCCACTCTCCCCCTCGTCGACGACGAGTCCGCCAGCCCGCGCGTCAAGGCCGTCTTCGACGACATCCGCGCCACCCGCCAAACCGATTTCATCAACAACTTCTGGCGGGCCCTGGCCAACGATCCCGCGAATCTGGAGCGCACCTGGCAGGAACTCAAGGAACTCATGGGCCCCGGTACGAAACTGGATCCAGTGATCAAGGAACTGATCTACGTGGCGGTCTCCACCGTCAACAACTGCACCTATTGCGTGCGCTCCCACACTGCCGCGGCCCGCGCCAAGGGCGCTAGCGAAGCGCAGATCGCCGAGCTGCAGTCCATCGTCGCGGCCGCCAACAAGACCAACCGCCTCGCGATCGGGCTCCAGGTGCCCATCGACGAGGTCTTCGCCTAGATTCAGCAGGAAGGAGGGCACCCATGGATCTGGGTCTGAACGACAGGCGAGCGATCGTCACCGGAGGTTCCAAGGGCATCGGGTTCGCCATCGCACGAGAACTCGTCTCCGAAGGGGTCGTGGTGCGGATCTGTGCCCGCAACGCCGGTGAGGTGGAGGCCGCTGTTGGGAGGCTCGGCGAAAGCGCGGATGGTCGTGTCGTCGACGTGCGTGATGCCGGACAACTGGACGACTTCGTGACGTGGGCTGCGGAGTCGATGGGAGGCATCGACATCCTGGTCAACAACGCCGGCGGAGCACATCCGGGCTCCTTCGAAACTCTCTCGGACGAGTCGCTGCTGGCCGATTTCAACATCAAGGTGCACACCTGGTTCCGGGCCGTGAAGGCCGCCTTGCCGTGGTTGCGGCAAAGCCCTGCGCCCAGGGTGATCAACATCGGGTCGGTCTACGCCCGGATGCCCGATTTCCGGTTCTTCTCCACGACGGTGAACCGCGCAGCCGGGCTCAACCTGACCAAGGCCCTGGCCCAGGAGCTGGCAGGCGACGGAATCCTGGTCAATGCCGTGAACATCGGCTGCGTCAAGACCCCGCAGTGGGCGAACATCCACGCAAAACGAGCACCGGAGAAATCAGCGGAGGAGTTCTTTGCTGACCTGGCTGCCGACGAGATCCCCCTCACCCGTTTCGGCACACCGGATGAGGTCTCGGGAATCGTGGCCTTCCTGGCAGGCGACCGGGCGAGTTACATCACGGGCGCCAGCATCGACGTCGCCGGCGGCATGGGCCGCTACGCCTGAACACCGAAGGAGACAACAATGGCTGATTTCCGCCTGGAAACCGCGACCCGCAGGCCGCAGGCCGAACGCGAGGCGATCCTCGCCTCCCCCGGGTTCGGGTCGAACTTCAGCGACCACATGGTCCTGATCGACTGGGATCCGGAACGTGGCTGGCACGACCACCGGATCGTCGGTTACGCCCCGTTCACCCTCGACCCGGCCTCGGCGGTGTTCCACTACGCCCAGGAGGCGTTCGAGGGTTTGAAGGCCTACGCCCACGAAGACGGTTCCATCTGGCGGTTCCGCGCCGACGTCAACGCCACCCGGTTCCAGCGTTCGGCACGTCGCCTGGCGCTGCCCGAACTCAGCGTCGATGACTTCCTGACCGGCATCGACCGTCTCGTGGAGGTGGACCGGGACTGGGTACCGCGCGGGGCGGAGCAGAGCCTGTACCTGAGGCCCTTCATGTTCGCCCACTCGGCATTCCTGGCGGTCAAGCCGTCGACCTCAGTCACCTACGCGGTCATCGCGAGCCCGTCCGGAGCCTACTTCGGCGGCTCCGGGGTGCAACCGGTCAGGATCTGGGTCTCCCGCGACTTCAGCCGGGCCGCCCCCGGCGGAACGGGCTTCGCCAAGTGCGGCGGCAACTACGCCGCCTCGATGGTGGCCCAACAGGAGGCCGAGGCGGCCGGGTGCAGCCAGGTTGCCTTCCTCGACGCGGTGGAGCACCGCTACGTCGAGGAACTGGGTGGCATGAACCTGTTCGCCGTCACCACCGACGGCCGCGTGATCACCCCCGCGCTCACGGATTCGATCCTGGAGGGCGTGACCCGCTCCGCGGTCCTGCGTCTCGCGGCCGATGCGGGTCTGACCGTCGAGGAACGCCGCCTCCCGCAGGAGGAGCTCCACCGGGGCATCGACGACGGCAGCATCCGCGAGGTCTTCGCCTGCGGCACCGCGGCCATCATCACCCCCGTGGCCAGCTTCACCGACCCCGACGGCACCCACACCGTGGCGGACGGGCAACCGGGTGTCACGACGCTCGACCTGCGCCGACAGCTCACCGAGATCCAGTACGGGCAGCGCCCCGACCCCTACGGCTGGATGCATCGCATCGTCTGAACGCGGGCTCAGTCGTCGTCCTGCGGGAGGTAGTCCGCCAAGGCATGCACCGATGGGATGACATAGGTCGCTCCGCTGAGCGGGGTGGTGAAACGGGTCAGCGCATCACGGGTCCCGTCGACACCGGCCATGCGGCGCAGCATCTCGAACTGCCGCCACTGGTCCTGGCTGAAACCGACGAACAGCGTACCGTGCTCCCCGGTACAGCCGTACGAGACGTTGTGCCGGAAGATGTCGAGTTCGTTGCCGTCAACGTCAACCACGGTCCGGGCAACATGCGAGGAGACCGGTTTGATGTCGTCGGGAAGCTCGACGGAGTCGGGTTTCGTGCGGCCGATGACGAGTTCTTGGTCGTGTTCGCTGAGGCTCAGCCAGGACTTCTCGTGCCGCCACTGCTGAAAAACCAGGATACTCGCCCCCGCCCCGGGCCTGCCCGGGGCGACGCACGCCACCGCGGGGGCCTCGATCAGCGAGGGATTCTCGCTGCCGTCGATGAATCCCGTCAGATCGCGCGACTGCTTGTAGTGCCACCCGTCCAGTTCCGTGGCGACGGTGGCGATCCCGGCGAGGGCGTCGCGCAGTTCCGTTGCCCGATCGAACAGGATGGAGCGTTCCCCAGCGGAGAGCCACACCCACAGGTCGTGCGGAGTGGCGGGCATCGCGAAACCGTCGGTTCCACGGATCGGATCGTCCCAGTCGGCAGCATCCTCCGGTGTGTCCGCGGGTCGGGTGGCACGCCACAGGCCGGGCCTGACCCCCACGACCATGTTGGTACCGCCCTCCGTGTAGGCGGCCGGAATCCTGAGCAGCGCCCGAAGCGCTTCCTCCAGCGCCTCGGGGCGATCGAGATCGAGCTCCAGGTATGTGTTCTCCGGGTTTCCCTGGGCGAAGATTCCAGGCTGCGGCATGGTCATGGCGACACCCTACCGGGAAAATCCTCGATTCTCGCGACACCCGATCGGGCTCCTCGCATCTTGACCGCGTCCTCGGTGAGGTCGTTCAGGAAGTGGTGGCTGCCCGCGACGAAGACCAGCGACGGAGGTGCTGCACCCGTGAAACTGACCCTTCTGGGCGGCGGAGGTTTCCGTTTCCGTCTTCAGCGCCATCCGGGCCGCCCTGGAGGGCAGCCTGGATCTGGCCGTCGCGGCCTTCGCCCACCACCCGTTGATCGACGGTGTGGGTGTGGCCCGGGAACTGCTGGAACGCGCCCGGGCGGAGTTCCCGGAGCTCGGTTACCTGTCCTGAGGCCGGCATGCACCACTTCGGCTCCGTGATCCCGGAGCGCGTCGGGGCCCCGATCGCCCCAACCGCGTTCACGATCCTGATCCCAGGCACCACACCCGCTGAAGGAGAAACATGAAACTGCTGCTGATCGGCCTGGACGGGGTACGGATCGACGTCGCCGTGCCCTCGGTGGTCCCAGGGAATCCGGCGTTCGCCGAACCCCACCACCCTGCCGACCCGCGGTTCGCCGCGGAACCCGCACCCGCGGATCGCCCCGAGATGCCACACATCACCTCCCCCGCCGCGCCGACGCTGGCCCGGCTCATCGCGGGCGGGGTGATCGCGCCGGTGTGGATGACCCCACCCACCGACTCCGGGCCGGGCTGGTCCAACCTGCTGACGGGCACCACCCACGAGCAGAACAACGTGTGGCGGAACGAGTTCGTCGGGCACAGGCTGGCGGAATGCCCCGACGTGCTGTCCCGGATATTCTTCGCCGACCCGAGGGCCCGCACCTACGCCGCGGCCACGTGGGAAGCGCTGCTCGGGAGCTTCGGACCTGTGATCCAACGCCGCATCGACCAGCAGCGCACCGGACAGCACAAGCTGTTCGTCCCCCACGACTTCACCCGCGGCTGCATCAGCGCCGACATCGAGGTACGCAGCCACGCCTGCCAGGTGCTCAACCACGAGGGCCCGGATGCGGCGTTCGTCTACTTCGAGGGGGTCGACGAGGCCGGACACCGGCACGGCGCGGCCTCCCCCGGGTATCGCAGCGCCATCGGGGAGGTGGACGAGCACGTCCGCGCCCTCGTCAAGGCCGTGGCCGAACGCCACGAAGCACTCGGGGAACGGTGGCTGGTGGTGGTGACCACCGACCACGGGCACAACCCGGAAGGCGGGCACGGTGAGGACGAGATCGACGTTCGGCGCTCGTTCCTGATCCTGCACTCCTTCGGCGCCCCGGTGAAACTGCCGGACCGGCTCCTGGAGGACGGGCTACCCAAGGCCCTGTACAGCCACGAGGTGACGCCGCTGCTGCTGGAGCTGCTGGGCGTGACCGGCGGTTCATGGCAGCCGGAACACGAGGTGGGGCTTGCCGTCGACATCCCCTCGGCGGGTCCTACGAGGAATTTGACCTTCGAGTGGTGACCTGGGGCGCACCCATCGGGAGCCGACACAATGTCCGCTGGTGTTGCCCGGGTGGCTGCTCTCCGATGTTCGAGAGCAGGTATCGGGTGCGGCAGGCGACGACCGCGCGGGCGAGATGACCGCCCGGCTACTGACCAACATCGCCACCACCACGATCGATCTGGGCGAGGATGGCGAGGAGACCTGGGTGATCACCGGCGACATCCCCGCCATGTGGTTGCGGGATTCCTGTCTGCAGCTGTCCCCGTTGCTTCGCCTCGCCCCGCGCCACCCGGAACTGGCCGAGGTGGCCGCTGGTCTGCTCCGGCGCCACTGGCGGATGATCCTGGTCGATCCCTATGCCAACGCCTTCAATCGGCGACCGAACGGAAACCGCTGGGATGACGACCGACCGAGGCAGGGGCCGTGGGTGTGGGAACGCAGGTGGGAGCTCGACTCGCTGACCTTCCCTCTCGACCTGGCGCTCCGCCTGGACGGGCTCGGCTGCCGTGAGTGGCTGAATGTCGATTTCCACGACGCCCTCGACGTCATCCTCACCATCACCGAGACCGAACAACAGCACGAGGCGGCGAGCCCGTATCGCTTCACCCGCCCCTGGTTCTCCTGGGCGAACGCGATGTTCTGCGAGCTGGCGCTGGCGATCGCGTCCCGCCCAGGAGCCGATTCCGGGGAACAGGTCAACCGGCGACGGTGAAGGTGCTGTTCGCGTCGAATCCGGTGGCCTGCGACCATGCCGCGTGCTGCTCGATGGTCTCGGAACGCTGCTGCTGGAGCTTCTGGCCCGCGGCGAGCTGAATCACGTTCCGGTCGATCGAGATCGGGGACCTGTGCTCCGAAGAGCGGTACATGTAGGCGTTCTTCGCTTTGATGAACTGGTTGCCGGTGATGGACAGTTCGATGGGCAGGTCCTCGGCGTAGAACAGCAGGTGTACGCCTCCTTCCTCCGGGTTGGGGCGCACCTCCTGACCCCAACTGCCAATGCCGGTGTCCTCGCAGTAGTTGTCGGTGAAGGAGCAATTGCGAATCCCGGCTTTGGCGCTGGTGGTGTCTGCCTGGCTCTTGTCCTCGGGACCCTCCACCCAGGCCTCGAAGGACTGGCTGCAGCGGGTGATGTAGTTCCCCTTGAAGTGCACATTGCTGCTGCCGACGCGAATGACTGGTTCCTTCTGAGTGGGTTTCAGAACCTGATGTCCCTGGATGGTGGTCGCCACATCGTAGACATCGTGGATGATGTTGCCATCCACCAGCACGTCGCTGCCACCGAGATACACCTCGACGCCATTGCCGTAGCGCCAGTGTTTGATCGAACTCTTGGCTTTATCGACGAGGTGGCTGCCCCCGATGTGGCGGATACGATTGCGAAGCACATCCACGCCACTGACGTCGCGGACCTGAATGCCGTGCCCGCCGCAACCGATGAGGTCGAGGTCCTGGATGGTCATGTTTGAAACGGCCTGGAAAATTACACCGTCCACTGCGACACGCAGGTCACCACGGGTGGAGGGGTTCTTCTCGCTGTAAACGGTGAGCGTCTTGACCCTTTCAGCATCATCCCGATTGACCGAGTAGAATTCCAGGTCGCTTTCCAGCCGCGCTTCGTCAGGGAATTTCCTCTTCCCGTGGAATGCGCTGTCGAGAAGAAGGAATCCGACGTTCGCGTTGCCCGTCAGGGTGTTGCCGGTGTAGTTTCCCTCGACCAGCTCGATCTGCCACTGGTTACCGCCGATGTTCTTCCAGGCCTCGGGCTTGTTGAGGACCTTGTATCCCGTGATCCTGGGTTTCTCCCCGCTCCCGTAGGCACCGAAGGTGATCCGGCCTTCACCCTGCAGACCCGACAGGTCGGTGAATTGCCCGTAGAAGGTCTGGCCACGCTTGAACAGGATGGTGTCCCCCCGGACGATCTGCCCGGCGTTGATGGCCGCGACGACCTTGTTGACGGACTGCCAGGGTGCACTCTCGGAGGTCCCGACGGCCTGGTCATCGCCATCCTCGGCAATGTAGTAGGTCGTTCCCGGGGCGGCGACGGCGTCGTGGATACTCCCCAGGAGTGTCACTGCGGGAAGGGCTGCGGCGGCCGTTGCGAGGACGGCACGACGACTGATGGACATTCTATGCTCCGTTCAGTTGAAGAAAGAGAAATGTTGCCGACCTGCGATGAGGGTGCACATCGATGAGTCACCGCCAACCTATGAGCACTTCCCGAGGCCACAAAGCCGTCCGAATGGCCGACGGGATTTCCCGGATGTCATCACCCCACCCGTTCCAGGGTTGCCACCTCAGTTCCTACGCATGATGAAGAGCCCCGGAACCGTGTGGTCCCGGGGCTCCTCGTGTGAGTCAGCTCACTTGTCCTCTTCGTCTTCCTTCTTCTCCACCACGAGGGTTTCGGTGGTGAGCAGCAGGGAGGCGATGGAGGCGGCGTTGGCCAACGCAGAACGGGTGACCTTCACCGGGTCGATGACGCCGGCCTCGATGAGGTTCTCGTAGGCACCGGTGCGGGCGTTGTAGCCGTGTCCCGGCTCCAGGTCGGCGACCTTGGAGGTGATGACGTAGCCCGCCTCGCCGCCGTTCTCGGCGATCCAGCGCAGCGGCTCCACCACCGACTTGCGGACGATGGCCACACCGACACGCTCGTCGCCGGTCAGGCCCAGGTCGCCGTCGAGCACCTTGGCGGCGTGGATGAGGGCCGAGCCGCCACCGGCGACGATGCCCTCCTCGATGGCCGCGCGGGTGGCCGAGACGGCGTCCTCGATGCGGTGCTTCTTCTCCTTCAGCTCCACCTCGGTGGCGGCACCGACCTTGATGACGCACACGCCACCGGCCAGCTTCGCGACGCGCTCCTGGAGCTTCTCGCGATCCCAGTCGGAGTCGGTGCGTTCGATCTCGGCGCGCAGCTGGGCGACGCGGCCCGCGACCTCGGACTGCTCGCCAGCGCCGTCGACGATGGTGGTGTTGTCCTTGGTGACGACGATGCGGCGGGCGCGGCCGAGCACCTCGAGGCCGACCTGGTCCAGTTTGAGACCCACCTCGGGGGCGACGGCCTGGCCGCCGGTGAGGATGGCGATGTCCTCGAGCATGGCCTTGCGGCGGTCACCGAAGCCGGGGGCCTTGACGGCCACGGAGGTGAAGGTGCCGCGGATCTTGTTGACCACCAGCGTGGACAGGGCCTCGCCGTCGACGTCCTCCGCCACCACGAACAGGGTGCCCTTGGCGGCGATGACCTTCTCCAGCAGCGGGAGCAGGTCGTTCATGGAGGAGATTTTGCCGGAGTTGATGAGGATGTAGGGATCCTCCAGGACGGCCTCCATGCGGTCGGCGTCCGTGACGAAGTACGGCGACAGGTAGCCCTTGTCGAACTGCATGCCCTCGGTGAACTCCAGCTCGGTGCCGAAGGTCTGGGACTCGTCGACGGTGATGACGCCGTCCTTGCCCACCTTGTCGAAGGCCTCGGCGATCAGCTCACCGATCTGCTCGTCACGCGAGGAGATGGTGGCGACGTTGGCCATGTCAGCAGTGGTGTCGACGGAACGGGAGTTCTCGTGGAGCCGCTCGACGACGGCCTCAACGGCCTTGTCGATGCCACGCTTCAACCCGACGGGGTTCGACCCGGAGGCCACGGCGCGCAGGCCCTCGTGGACCAGCGCCTGGGCCAGCACGGTGGCGGTGGTGGTGCCGTCGCCGGCGACGTCGTTGGTCTTGGTGGCGACCTCCTTGGCGAGCTGGGCGCCGAGATCCTCGTAGGGATCCTCGAGCTCGACCTCCTTGGCGACGGTCACGCCGTCGTTGGTGATGGTGGGGGCGCCCCACTTCTTGTCGAGCACGACATAGCGACCCTTGGGCCCGAGGGTCACCTTGACGGTGTTGGCGAGAGTGTCGACGCCGCGCTCAAGCGAACGCCGCGCCTCCTCGTCGAACTGCAGAATTTTTGCCATGGATCACGCCTCGATTCAGCGGGAGACGACGGCGAGAATGTCGCGGGCGTTGAGCAGCAGGTACTCGGCGCCGTCGTACTTGACCTCGGTACCTCCGTACTTGCTGAAGATGACGACATCGCCCTCGGCGACGTCGAGCGGGACGCGGTTGCCCTTGTCGTCGATGCGGCCGGGACCGGTGGCAACGACGCGGCCCTCCTGCGGCTTCTCCTTGGCGGTGTCAGGGATGACCAGCCCGGAAGCGGTGGTCTGCTCGGCCTCGAGCGGCTGGACGAGGACGCGGTCCTCGAGCGGCTTGATCGTGGTTGCCACGACAAACCCCTTTCTGTAGTTGTCCGGCGAGAGCCGGATTCAGTTCGGTGTCCGGTCCGGGCGTCGTCGCGGGTGCCACCCGGGTTGGCACCCGGGCCTACCGAGTGCCAGAAAAAGGCTATACCCCCGGTTAGCACTCAATCAAGCCGAGTGCCAAGAAAATGTCGGACCCGAAAGACTCACAGCGGGACCGCCTCGTCTCGAACAACAGGTCAGTTCATCCGTTCGACCACGAAGGCCCTGGCCCCGGCGACGGTCCGGGCCAGCAGCAGGGTCGTGGCCCCTTCACCCTTCGGCTTCAGTTGCTTCCGCAGAACGGCAGGATCGACGTCGATGGCACGCCGCTTGATTTCCAGTCTCCCGATCCGGTGCTGTCTGACCCAACCCCTGAGGGTGGTGACGTCGTGGTCGAGCACCTCGAGCACCCGGTAGGAGGTGACGAAGGGGCCGCCGATCGGAGCATCGGAGGAGACGTAGGCCACCCCGGGGGCCAGCAGCCAGCCGCCGGGCGCGGAGTCGGCCACGAGGCCGGCGCGGATGACCGCATTGTCGGGTTCGTGGATGAACCTGCCGGGCGGGGCGACGGGGAGCGGGGCGGCGCCCCCGGTCAGGACGTGGGGTTCGGGCTCTCCCCGAGGGAACACGACCGCCCGGGGCCCGGGATCCGAGGTGTTGCTCAGCATCAGCTCGACCACGTCGCCCCCCACCGACACCCAGGCCGCGCCGGCGTCTTCCGGGATGAGTTGTTTCGGCAGCCCGGGGCCGAGTTTGGCGAAAACCACCCGTTCCCCTCGCAAGTGGTTCTCCACCAGGGACCAGGGCGGAGTGAGGTCGTCGACGTCCCAGGTCCGGCCCCGGGTGGTGCGGCGAGCCGGGTCGAGGAAGATCCCGCAGCCTTCGGGAACCTGCACGTCCTCCGCGCGCCCCACAGCCACATCCCCGCCCCCGACGAGGGCCAAGTTGGCCCGCGCGAGGGCCGCGGTCGCGGGGTCCGACTCGATGGCGTGAACGCGGAGACCCGCCTCCGCAAAGGCCATCGCGTCGACCCCGATCCCGCATCCCAGGTCCCACACCGCGGTGACCCCGGCGGCGACGAACCGCGCGGCTCGCCATTGGGCCACCCTCCAGCGGGTCGCCTGTTCCAGCCCGTCGGGGGTGAGGAACATCCGGTCCGCCATCGGCAGTTTCATCCGGGCCCGTCGCCTCAGGGCCACCTGGGTCAGGGCGGCGGCGGCCAGCTCCGGCGGGAAACGCCGTCGCATCCGCTCGGCGGCACCAAGCGAATCCGGATCGGCCTCCGCGGCCGCCATTTCCAGAGCCAGGGTGCCGTCGTCGCTCAGGATGTCCACGAAAGCAGCCTAAAGGTTCCCCACCCGGTGGTTGAGCCGGTCTGCGAGCGTCAGCGAGCCGGCTGTGTTGAAATCACCCGGTTCGCGGAAAACCTACCGGTCGGTGCTCATCCGCGAGCCTCCTAGAATCTCCGCATGACCCGAATCGACGTGTGGTTGTGGAGCGTCCGGCTTTTCAAGACCCGTTCGCTGGCGACGAAGGCCGTCTCCGGAGGGCACGTCCGGCTCAACGGAGGCCCCGTGAAAGCCGCCCACCCGGTCAGCCCCGGGGATCGCGTCACCGTGAAGGAACCCGGCTGGATGCGAGAGTTCGAGGTGGTGGAGTTGCTGAACAAACGGGTAGGTGCCCCTATCGCACGGAAGGCCTATGTGGATCACTCCCCCGAACGCCCCGAATTCCTCAACGCCCCGGTGGCCAAACGCGACCGGGGTACCGGCCGTCCGACGAAGAAGGACCGCAGAGCCATCGACAAACTGATGGGGTCGGGGAAATGAAGGTTTCCCCGACCCAACCGGCCCGGGGAACCCCTACTAGTCCAGTTCGCGGGTGTCGATTTCCACGACCTCGTCGCCCAGTGCCTCCAGGAGGCGGTGACGTTCCTCACGCCGCTTGCGCTGCTCGATGGGATTCGGGACGGGCGCGGCTGCCAGGAGACGCTTGGTGTACTCCTCCTGCGGTTCGAGCAGCACCTGCTGCCGGTCACCCTTCTCGACGATCTTGCCGTACTGCATCACGACGACCCGGTGGGCGAGGGAGTCGATGACGGCCAGGTCGTGGCTGATGAACAGGCACGCAAATCCGAAGTCGCGCTGCAGGTCGGTCAGCATTCCCAGCACCTGGGCCTGCACCGAGACATCGAGGGCAGAGGTGGGTTCGTCGGCGACCAGCAGGTCCGGGCTCAGCGAGAGTGCCCGGGCGATCGAAACGCGCTGCCGCTGGCCGCCGGAGAGTTCGTGCGGATAGCGGTTGAAGGCGCTCCTGGGGAGCTCGACGGCATCCAGCAACTCGTAGACTCGCTTCAGCCGCAACATCCTGCTCCCGATCCTGTGCACCTCCAGGGGCTCGGAAATCACATCACCAATGGGAAGCCGTGGATTGAGGGAGGCAGCCGGGTCCTGGAAGATCACCCCGATGCGGCGTCGCAGCTCTTTCAGGCTTCGACCCCGTGAGCCCTTCTTCGCGGTCCCCCGGACCAGTTCCTGGCCGAGCACCTTCACATTGCCCCCGGCCGACGGGATCAGCCCCAGCAGCGCCCTACCGATGGTGGATTTCCCGGAACCCGACTCCCCCACCAAACCGACGATCTCACCGCGTTTCACGTCAAAGGTGACGCCGTCGACTGCGCGGAACGGTCTTTTCCCGGCGCGTTTGTACTCCACCACCAAGTCGTTGACCTCGAGCGCCGATTCAGCATCCTCCGGCACCTCGTGGGGGGAAGCGCCGAACTGACCATGCCCGGACCCCAAATGGGGAACAGCGTTCAGCAGTTTCTTGGTGTACGGGTGCTGCGGTTTGAGAAGAACCTCCTCCGCCGTACCGCGTTCCACGATGTTGCCCTTGAACATCACCGCGACCTGGTCGGCCATGTCCGCCACCACACCCATGTTGTGGGTGATGAGCAGGATTCCAGTGTTCAGTTTCTCCTTCAGCGACCTCAGCAGGTCCAGGATGTCGGCCTGTACGGTCACGTCGAGGGCCGTGGTGGGCTCATCGGCGATGATCACCTCGGGATCGCAGGCCAGCGCCATGGCGATCACCACGCGTTGTCGCATACCGCCCGACAACTCATGGGGGTACTGCTTGACGCGCCTCTCAGCATTCGGAATGCCAACGGCATTCAGCAGGTCGATCGCCTTCTGCCATGCCACTTCACCATGTGCGACGTTGTGTACCTCCATCGCCTCGGTGAGTTGTTCACCGATCTTGATGACCGGGTTGAGGGCGGTCATCGGTTCCTGGAAGACCATGGCCACACGGTTGCCGCGCAGGCCACGCAGCTGCCGCGGGCTGAGTTTCGAGACGGCCTTGTCGGCCACCATCGTTTCTCCCGTGATACGGGCGGTCTTCGGCAGCAGCCCGAGGGCCGTGGTCGCGGTGACCGACTTGCCGGAACCGGACTCACCCACCAAGGCAACCACCTCGCCGGGCCTGACCGCCAAGGTGACGCCCTTGACCGCGTGAACCCGCCCGAACTCGGTGCGGAAGTTGACGTCCAGTTCCTGGAACTGGAGCACCGATTCGGTTTCCTGGGTGGGAGGGGTTGTCTCGTTCACTTCAGTGCTCATTTGTTTCCTTCCCCTCAATCCATCCGCTGCCGCGGGTCGAAGGCATCGCGCAGGCCGTCGCCGATGAAATTGACGCACAGCGCGATGACCAGAATGAACAGGCCCGGCCACCAGAACAGCCAGGGCCGGGTGTCCATGGCTTCCTGGTTCTGGGAGATCAACAGACCCAACGACGATTCCGGGGCACGCACGCCGAAGCCCAGGTAGGACAGCGCCGTCTCCAGCAGAATCGCAGAGGCGATCAACAGCGTCGAGTTCACCACGATGGTGCCGATGCAGTTGGGGAGGATGTGGCGGAAGATGATGCGCCAGTCGGAGGTACCGATGGCCCTGGCGGCGTGCACGAACTCGCGTTCCCGCAACGAGAGCACCTCACCGCGCACCAAGCGCGCCATGCCGGTCCACACCACGACACCCAGCACGCAGGCCAGGACGTAGATGTTCGAGCCGTCGACCATGCGCCCCAGCACCGCTGCCAGCACGAGCAGCGGGATGATGATCACAAGATCGGTGGCCCGCATCAGAATCGATTCGACACGTCCCCGGAAGTAACCGGCCGCACCGCCGATGAAGGTTCCGATCACGGTGGCGATCAGACCGACCATGAAGGCGATGATCACGGATTTCTGGGTGCCCTGCATCACCAGGGCAAAGTAGTCCTTGCCGATGGTGTTCTGCCCGAAAGGATGCTCGCCCAGGGTGAACGGCCAGAACCGCAGGGTGGGTTCTCCGTTGGGGCTGCCCTGGGGGAAGGCGTAGAGGTCGACGTGGTTCTTCGGCCACCATCCCGGCAGGGAACCCACGCCCATGGAGGTGAAGGCCAGCAGGATCACCAGGATCAGGATGGCGCTGGCGACCATCGCTCCCTTGTGGTGCAGGAAGCGGCGCCACACCAGCGAGCCCTGCGAATAGGACTTACCGCCCGCTTTGTCGAGGTCCTCGTCGAGGTCGTAGTTGGCCGGTTCCGGGGCGTTCTGCTCCGGGGTGGTCTGCTCGGATGTGGTCTGATCTGACATTGTTTCCTCGGATTCTTTGGCGCTCATCGGGAGATCCTCGGGTCGAGGAAGGCATAGGCGAGGTCGGCCAGCATGTTCATCACCACGGCGGCCGTTCCGGTGACCAGGAAGAAGCCCATCACCCGCATCGGATCGGCTGCCTGTAGGCCCTCCTTGAACAGGGTGCCCATGCCCTGCCAGGCGAAGACCGCCTCCGTGATGACGGCGCCGCCGATGAGGTTGGCGAAGTCGAAGGCCACGATGGTGGCGAGCGGGATCAGGGCATTGCGCAGCGCGTGCCGGGTGATGACCTTGCGTTCGGAAACGCCCTTGGAACGCGCGGTGCGGATGTAGTCCTGGTTCAGGACCTCCAGCATCGAGGCCCGCGTGTAACGGGTGTAGGAGGCGATCGATATCAGGGTCAGGGCGATGGTGGGCAGCAGCAGGTGGGTGAGGCCGTCGATCGTCTCACCCCACCACGTGGTTTCCAGGTTCGGCGTGGACGCCCCGATGGTCGAGATCGGGCGACTCACCTTGGCCAGGTAGGCCGCCCAGTTGCTGAGCAGCAGATCAATCAACGCCGCCAGGGATGCGAGCAGCCCCGTGATCGCCGAGGCGAAACTGGCCTGGCGCTTGGAGAAACCTCCCAACAGTTGACCCGCCACGATCCCGACCCCGATGGCGACCGCCAGCAGGCCGAGCAGCAGCGGAATGGAGGGGGTCTTCATCAGGACCCCACGCAGCACGGAATAGCCGACGATGCTCACCAGGGCGGTGGCTCCCACCGAGTTGCGCACCTTCTTGTTCTCAAAACCGCTGGTCAGCACGATCATCAACGCCCCGATGCCGATCACCAACAGGATGTAGACCGGGATGCCGACCGCGGGGCGACGAAACCAGCGCACCGCGTCGAAGTAGGCCATGATCCCGGCGAAGCTCACAGCCAGCGCACCGAAGGTGATCAAACGTCGTTTCCACGGACCGCCGACGATCGCCGCGACGATGAAAGCGAGCACCAAGGCTGTCACTACTATGGTCAACGGCGTGAAACGGGCCTTCTCTATCCAGTTGTTGAACTCGATGGCCGCGTACTGCTTCAGCAGCACCGCGAACCAGAACACCGGGAGGGAAAAGAACACGAAGGCCATCATCGTGATGGCGTAGTCGAATCCGCTGTACTGCCGGATGGCGGTGAGGATGCCCAGGATGACACCAGTGACGATGGCAAGGCAGGTCGCCAGGATCACCAACCGGATCGAGACCCCGGCCGCCGAGGCGATCAGGGCGTTGACGGATTGACCGTTCGACGCGGTGCCCAGGTCGCACTGCCCGTACAGGCATTTGGTAGCTCCTCCGAGCCAGTTCAGGTAACGCTCGTACCAAGGCTTGTCCAGCCCCAGGAGGAGGGTGCGCTGACGAATCAGGTTGTCCCTGTTGGGCGAGTTCGATTCACGCAGATCCGCCAGTGGGTCACCGGCGTTGATCGCCAGGACGAACATCAGCAAGGAGCCCAGCAGGAGAACCAGCAACGAGATTCCCAAGCGTTTGGCAATGTACTTGATCACGAGAGTTCCTTTTCAGGAGGCTGCCGGGCCAACGCCTGGCTGACCCATAGCGCCAGATAATAGAGCACTTGAAGGTAATCCTGCGCCAGTCCTGGTCCAGGCTTTGGGACGCACAGTCCCTCTTCAATGACCGAGGGGGGTGGATGACAACGGCCATCCACCCCCCTCGGTCGCCTCGGCAGGATCAGTCCTGCCTCAACGCATCTGCCACTGGTAGGCGTTCCAGGAAACCGTGGACTGGGCCGCAGTGACCCTCACGTTGCGCACCTTGGAGTTCCACGCCACCACCGCGGGATGCGAGTAGAGCGGAATGTTGAACAGCGTGTCCCACAGCTCTTTCTCGATGACCGTGGTCTGCTCCACCTGCTCCTTGGGGTCGAGGGTGTTGACCAGCTTGTCCCAGGCCTGATCGACTGTGGCATTGGAGTACTGGCCGTAGTTCTGGGGCTTGCCGGTCGCCTGGATGTTCTGACCAGTGGCGATGAGGCCGGAACCGGTCCAGGCGTACAGCGCCACCTCGTAGTCACCCTTGACGATCGCGTTTTCGAAGAAGTCCTGGGCTGCTGCGTCCACCACTTCGAAACCGGCGTCCTTGCAGAAGGACTGGATGGCCGCGACGGTCTCCGTGCGCCGCTGGTTGCCCGCCTTGTAACCGATGCGGACCTTGACCGGGGTCTGGACGCCGCTCTCCGCGACCAGCTGTTTGGCCTTCTCGATGTCGACCTTGTCATAGCGACCGTCGTAGGACTTGGAGGTGACCTCCTGGTAGTTCTGCTGGAAGGGCATGACCTCGCGGGCATTCAGCAGCTGCGTGTCCTCCTTGATCGGCTTGATGAGCCGGTCGAGGATGGTCTGGCGCGGCACGCAGTACGCGAAGGCCTCACGCAGTTTCTTGCCGCCCTGGGCATCAGAGAAGACGTTGCTGTCACGGAAGTTGAAGTCCAGGTGCTCCCATGTCATCTCTGATGTGGTGGCCATCTGGATGGAAGAACCAATTCCCTGCAACCGCTTGAAGGTATCGGTCGTGGCCTGCGAGCGGATCACGTCCAGGTCGCCGTTCTGCAGCGACTGTGACATCTGGTTTTCAACCACGTAGGAGAACACCAGGTTCTTCGTTCCGGCCGGAGCGCCCCAGTAGTTCGGGTTCGCCTCGAGGGTGAGGGTGGTGTCCTTCCAGCCACCCTGCTTCAGCTGGTAGCGGCTCGAGGACGGGATGAGGGATGCGTCGGGAAGCTCGCCCGGCTGGAAGATCCATCCCTCGTTCCAGAACTTGGCAGCCGTCTTCACGGTTTCCGCGTCACGGTTCAGGATGGCCGTTGCCAAGGCATCCGGTTCCAACCCGGACTGCTTGGCCACGACATGCGCCGGAAGCGGGGGGCTCAAAACCGCCTTGTAGTCCGGGTACTGTCCCTTGAACTTGATGGTGAACGTCTTGGAGCCCGCCTCGCCCTGCGGCCCCTCGGGGACATGCTCGGAGAAGGTCGTGGAGACGTGATTGAAGACGGCTTCCGCGTCCTTGTTCTGCCCGTTCGCCAGGCCCGGGACGAGGAACTCGGGGTTCTGGGCCGCCCAGTCCAGCAGGTAGTCGTTGATGGTGATCGGGGTGCCGTCGGACCACTTCGCGTTGTCGGCGATGGTGTACTTCACCTCGAGCGGATTCTGGCTCACCACCTCAGAGGTGCCAAAATCCTTGTCCTCGCAGACTGTGCCGTCGGTTCCGAAGTACCAGAAATTACCGAAAATCTGGTCGGCAACCACCGAGTTGTAGGTGGAGTAGGTGGCATTGGTGACGTTGTTGTACCCGCTCCAGTTGCCGGGCCCTGGGCTGTAGACCACCTGGCCGTCGGCGGTTTCCTTGATACCCACGTCCCGAATGCAGGGATCACTGCCTCCGACGACGGTCTCGGCTGCTCCGGGACCAGTGATGTCTTCTTCGGGGTCCTCGCCGCTGGTGCACCCGCTGAGCAACAGTGCTCCGCTCACCAGCACAGCCAGGGCCGCCTTGGTTCCCCTGAACTTCATGTTTTCTCCTTGTCGTGAACCGACACCTGGTCCCACCATGGGATCAGGTGGCATCGGACCTTAGTAGTAGCCGAACTCGCTGAACACCCCGGGGGACAGTTGTGAGACGGATTGTTACCTATCTGATACGTGGGAGTTCCCGTCAGACCACGATCCGATTGACGGGCAGCCCAGTCAGCGCGGAAAAGTCCAGTGATGACGGGGACAGTCCCGCGCGCACGGCCGTCAACCCGACGGCGGCGATCATCGCCCCGTTGTCGGTGCACAGCCCCGGTCTCGGGCGCCGCACCGCGACACCCTCCTCGGCAGCACTTTCCTCCAGCAGTCCGCGCAGCCGCGAATTGGCGGCCACTCCCCCGCCGAGCAGAATCGTCCCCACCCCGAGATGCCGGGCAGCGTCGAGGGTCTTGGCCACCAGCACGTCGGCAACGGCCTCCTGGAAACTGGCACACACGTCACCCACGGGAACCTCCCGGCCCTCCAACCGGGCGGTCTCCACCCAGCGCGCCACCGCCGTCTTCAAACCGGAGAAGGAGAAGTCGAAGCGGTGTTTCTCGAGGTCGTGGCGCGCCGTGAGGCCACGCGGAAAACGGATGGCTGCGGGGTCACCGCCGACCGCGGCGCGGTCGATGGCGGGACCGCCCGGATAGGGCAGGCCGAGCAGTCGCGCCACCTTGTCGTAGGCCTCACCGGCGGCGTCGTCGATGGTGGAGCCCAGTTCCTCGATGTCGCGGGCCAGGTCGCGGACGTGCAGCAGGGAGGTGTGGCCTCCGGAGACCAGCAGGGCCAGGGCGGGCATCGGGAGGGGACCGTGGTCGAGGAGGTCGACGGCGATGTGCCCGACGAGGTGGTTCACCCCGTACAGGGGTTTACCGAGGTGCGCGGCGAGAGCCTTGGCGGCCGAGATCCCCACCAGCAGCGCCCCCATCAGGCCGGGCCCCGCGGTGACGGCGATGGCGTCGACCTCGGTCAGGTCCACGTCGGCCGCGGCGACGGCACGCTGCAGGGTGGGCACGAAGGCCGACAGGTGTGCCCGGGAGGCGATCTCCGGCACCACTCCCCCGAAACGCGCATGGAGGTCGACGGAGCTTGCGACCTCGTTGGCCAGCAACTGATCGCCGCGGACGATGCCGACGCCCGTCTCGTCGCAGGAGGACTCGATTCCCAGGATCAGCGGTTCGCTCATTGACTCTCCTCCATCTTCATCCTCTTCCCCATGACCACGGCGTCAACGCCCCGTCCGTAGTAGTTTCCGCGCCGGTTCACCGGGACGAACCCGTTCGCGGCGTAGAACCCGATGGCCGCGGTGTTGTCGGAGGCCACCTCCAGCAGTACGTTCCCGGCCCCCTGCCCCACGGCCCAGGCGATCCCGCGCCCCAGCAGCCTTCCCGCGATGCCCCGGCGGCGGTGCTCCCCCGCGACGATGATCCGGTCCAGGTCGGCGGTGTTCCCCGCGTGACGCCAGGACGCACAGGCGATCACGCCATCGGTCGCGGTCTCGGCCACCTCCACGAGGCGGCCGTCAGCACCGATCTCCTCCAGCCACGACGTCTTCGACCAGCGTTGCCGCGCCGGGAAGACCAACTCCAGCCGGGCCAACGCGGGGGCGTCGGCGGGTACGGCGGTGCGGATGATCATCGAGGCGCCCTGAGGCGGGGCAGCGCCGACTTGCGGGTACTCGGTACCGCGGCATCCGCGGCCCGTAGGTAGAAGGGTTCCCCGTCGACGGACGGCAGATCGGTCCAACGTGCTGCCAGCACCGCCGCGTCCAGGTGGCGCGGCCCGGCCGGGTCGTCAAGGACCGGGCCGGCCGCGGGCAGGTCCGGGATGACCTCGGGGACGCTCACCCGGGGGTCGCCGACGCGGATCCCGTCGCGATAGAGCGCCCAGTAGAACTCCTTGCGGCGGGCATCGGAGGCTACCACGAACTCGTCCGGCGCGTCCTGCCACTGGGCAGCGATCACGTCGAGGGAGCACACCCCGTGCAGGGGGCTGCCCGTCACAGCGGCCAGGGTGCGGGCGGTCACGATCCCGACGCGCAGCCCCGTGAACGGTCCCGGCCCCATGCCGACGGCGTAGGAGTCGATCCCGGTCATGGCGATACCGGCCGAGGCGCACAGTCGCTGGATCAGCGGGGTCAGTGCCTCGCCGTGGGCGCGGGTGTCGGCCACCACCTCGGATGCGACGGGCTCCCCGTCGCGGGCCAGGCCGACGGCCACGTGGTGGGAGGTGTCGATTCCCAAGGTCCAGGTCACGGGTTTCTCCTGAGGGCTTCCAGGGCACCGGCCCAGCGGGGACCGGTGCCAGTCAGGGTCACTCGCCGGGCCTCGTCACCGACCTCGCGGTCGATGTCGATCTCCAACCGCTCGTCGGAGAGCCACTCGGCGATTCCCTCACCCCATTCGACGAGGGTCACGGACCCGGGCAGCGTGGTGTCGAGATCGATGTCGGCCAGTTCGTCGGCGCCGGCCATGCGGTAGGCGTCCACGTGCACCAGGTCCGGGCCGCCGCCGCGGGAGGGATGGATGCGCGAGAGCACGAAGGTGGGTGAGATCACGGGGCCCTCGACGCCGAGTCCCTCCCCGATTCCCCGGGCCAGGGTGGTCTTGCCAGCCCCGAGTTCACCGGTGGCGATGATCACGTCACCCGCGCGGAGCAGGCCCGCCAGCTCCACACCCAGGGCGTGCATCGCCTCTGGGGTGGGGACGGTGACGGCCACGGGCAGGTCGCGGCCGAGCACGATCCCGGAGGCGTTCTCCCGGAGCGGACCAAAACCGTGCTTCCCCCACCAGCCCGCGAGCTCGGGGAACTCGCGGCGGCACAGCACCTCGACCCGCTTCAGTCCCGCGTCCACTGCGAGCGAGACTGCCCCGCCGATCATGGCCTTCGCAATCCCCCGCCGGGTCTCGGTGGGCAGCACCGAGACCCGGCGCAGCGTGGCGACCTCCCCGTCGCGGGCGACCAGCAGGCAGCCGACCATGTGGTCGCCGTCGAGGGCGCACACCCCCCAGCCCTCGGCCAAGGAATGCTCCATGTCGGCGAGGGTTTCGGAGAGGGCGTCGGCTGGCGGGTCGACGGGGCGGCGAGCGGCGAAGGCGGTCCGGCTGACGCGCAGCATGTCGGGAGCGTCTGCTGCGGCGGCCAGCCGCACCTGGATGGTCTCGGTCATGGCGGGCAGATTCTAACCCCGCTCCCCTCGGTGGCCGCGATCCCGGCGATCACCACGCCGCCAGGGGCCGCGACCGCGACCGGGGCGGCGCCGCTGCTGGGGCCTGGGGGTGATCAGCGCCTGGTAGTCGGCCTCGGTCACGGGAGCGCCCATGCAGGGACGGGCACCCGTGAGCGCGGCGAGTTCGTCGTTGCCCGGGACCACCTCGACCGGTTCGGTCCTGACCCCGGCCTGACCCACGATCCGGCGCATCTGTTTGCGCTGGTGCGGCAGGACGATGCTGACCACGGCCCCCTCCTCGCCGGCGCGGGCTGTGCGTCCGGCGCGGTGGAGGTAGTCCTTGTTGGTCTTGGGCGGATCCACCTGGAGCACCAGGGAGATGTCGTCGACGTGGATGCCGCGAGCGGCAACGTCGGTGGCGACCAGCACGGGCACCTCTCCGCGTTTGAAGGCCGCGAGGATGCGGGCACGGGCGCCCTGGGTGAGACCGCCGTGCAGCGCTCCGGCCATCACCCCGGCCTCGCGCAGCTGCCTCGCGATGCGGTCGGTTCCCATCTGGGTGCGGGCGAAGACCACGGTCCTGCCCTCCCGGTTCGCGATCTCGGCCGTGACCTGGTTCTTGTGGTGCGGGACCACGTGCAGCACGTGGTGGGTCATGGTGGTCACCGACGCCTTGCCGGAGTCCACCTCGTGGGTGACCGGATCGGCGAGGTAGCGTCTGACCAGTTCGTCCACCGCGCCGTCGAGGGTGGCGGAGAACAGGAGCCGTTGCCCGTCCGCGGGCACGGCGTCGAGGATGGTGGTGACGGCGGGCAGGAACCCGAGATCGCTCATGTGGTCGGCCTCGTCGAGAACCATCACCTCCACCCGGCTGAGGTCGGCTATCCCCTGCTCCAGGAGGTCGATCAGCCTGCCGGGCGTTGCCACCGCCACGTCCACGCCGCGTTCGAAGGCCTTGATCTGCGGGCCATAGGCCATACCGCCCGCCACCAGGTGCAGGCGGAGCCCCATCACGGTGGCCAGCGGGGACAGGTTGTCGGCGATCTGCAGGGCCAGCTCACGGGTGGGGGTCAGTATCACTGCGCGCGGGGTGCCGGTGGGCTCGTCGACGGCCAGGCGGGTCAACAGCGGCAGCCCGAATGCCAGGGTCTTTCCAGAGCCGGTGCGGCCACGGCCGAGCACGTCACGGCCAGCGATGGCGTCGGCGATGGTGGCGCGCTGGATCGGGAACGGCTCCGTGATGCCCTGCTGTTTCAGGGCCGCCACCATGGGGGCAGCCACGCCGAGTTCGGCGAAACCGGAGGTCGCGTCGTCATCGGTGACCTCCACCTCGACGGCGACCGCCTCCCAGCTCATCTGATCCTGCTCGACGGGGTCGAAGTCGCGGGATTCCCGGAAGTGGCCGCGCGCCTCCCCGGACCGGCGATCGTAGTGGCCGCGACGCTCGTGGGCGCGACGACCGTACGGATGCTCCTGGCGGTCCCGCCGGGAGCCGCGGAAACTCCTCGGGCGGTCGTCACGGCGGAAGTCCCGGTCGAAATCGCGATCCCGACGCCTCCGCCCCTCTCTGCCATCGTGGTCGTCCCTGCGACGCTCACTGTCGCGGCCACGGAAATCGTCGCGGCGACGTGCGAACCGGTCTCTCCGGTCTCCGCCCCGCCCCCGTGAATCGTCCCGGTCCTCACGCCATCCGTAACGGGAACGGGCACCGCCCCACCGCTGCCCGGACTCGCGGTCCTCACGCCAGCCGCGGTCATCACGGCGACCGCGATCCCTGCCGCGGTTCCCCTCACGACCGAAACCACGGTCCTCGTATCGCGAGCCGCGGTCGTCACGATCCCGGGCGCGATCGTCCCGGTCGAAATGACCGGAGCGCTCCTCCGGGTTGCGCACCCCGCCCGAGCGGCGGGGTTTGTGGCCGCGGGCGGCGCGCTCGGCGGCGCTCCAGCGTTTCTTGGGTGTGCCGTCCGACTTGAACGACTTGGGTTTCTTCTTGGGCATGGCCACGGCAGGTCCTGTTCACGGTGCTCGTCTCGGGCCCGACGGATGGTCCCGCGGGCGGCGGCGCGTCTCGTCACATACGAAAAGATCCGGAACACAAGACGGCCGTTGGCGCACTCGGCGCAAAGCTGACAGCCGGGAATCCGGCATCGGGGAACCCGGGGAAAGGTCAGCAGCACCCCCGGGAAAGGCCAGTCAGGCCGACTCGCAACCCTATCCCCTGGAGACTGGTTTGAGCAATTCGAGCGTCATTCCCGAGGAGCCAGGGACGCGGCCACCCCCTCGAGGATCACCTCCAGTTTCTTCATGAACCAGTCGAAGGACGGCAGATTGACCGCCTCGAGCTTGGCCTGGCGGATCTTCTCCCAGCCAGGCACGGGGCTCTCTTCCGGTGCATCAGGCACCCATTGCCTTTTCACGTCGTCACGTTCAGGACCAGTTTCGGCCGACAGCCCGTCCATGTGTTCCACCCCGCGGCGGCTGTCCACCACCATGTCGAAGACCAGGTCGCAGGTCAGTAGGGCATTGCTGGCCGTGAAACCGCATTCCATCAGGAAGGAGCACAGTTCATCGGAGAGTTGCACCATCACGAGGGTGAAAACCCCTCGCGACACCTCGGTAGCCGAACCGGGATGGGCCTCCCAGAAACGCCAGGCGAAGACGGCGTAATCCGTGAGCACCTGCCGCCACGATCCCTGCCGCGGAGGCGGCTCCACCGACTCCATGGCCAGCCCGAGACCCAGACGCACCAGTTCGTCGCGGTCGGGCGCATAGCGGAACAAGGTGCTCTCCCCCACTCCGAGTCGTTCCCGCACTGCCGTGAAAGTCAGCTGCGGGAATCCCACGTCGAGCACCGCCCTGGCCACCGTCTCCCTTGTGAGGCGCGGCGGACGGCCACGCCGCGCTCCTTCAGCCATCAGGCTTTCTCCTTGACGGCGGTCTCTGAGTTGGGACGGAAGTTTCGGAAGGCGGGATGCACGAGGACGAACACCGCAACGATTCCCAAGGTCACAATGGACACGATAACGGGCAACGGCCTCCACCAGCCGTAGAAGAGGGTGCTGAGCGTCGGGGCGAGAACGTAGGTGAGGCCGTTGGTGGCACCGATCAGCCCGGCGAGCCCACCTTGCTCGTCGTGCTCGACCAGCATGGTGGGGCCGGATGTGTAGCCGGGCATCGCTATGCCAATTCCCAGACCGATCAACAGGGCCGATACGAACATCACCCAGAGTTCCGCCTCGGGCAGCATCACCACGAACCCGACGGTTCCGACCACCGCACCGACGCGCAGCAGCATCGGCGGCGCCCACTTGGTGACGGGCACGACGACGGCCTGGGCGATGATCATGCCGACCCCGATCGCCAGCATCACGACACCGGACAGCTGCCCGCCCGCGACCTCATCCAGATGGAACCTGTCCATGATGATGAAGCTGGCCGTGTTCTGGATGAAACCAAGGGCAGTGAAGGTACCGAAACCCGCCACCAGGAAGGGCAGGACCCGCTTGTCCATGGGGCTCACCCGGATCGGGCTCTCCACGAGTCGGCTGCCTGCCCCACCGTGCAGGCAGGCCAGCACGAGCAGCATGGCGATCCCGATCAGCACGGGCACGACGATGATGGGGGTCAGCAGGCCGAATCCGGCCAGGGCTCCACCCACGATCGCCCCGAGGATACTGGCGATTCCCTGCACCGCACCTATCCCGGCCATTCCCTTGACACGGGCTGGACCCTCGGGCGTGAACTCGGCTATGTAGGCCTGGGCCGTGGGCGGTACGGCCGCGATCGCGGCCCCGAAGCCAATTCCCCGCAGCAGCACGAACAACAGGAACAGGACAGTACCCGTGAGCAGGCCCTGCATGCCGGCGGCGGCCAGCCCGGAGAACAGGGTCATGGTCACGATGGCGAGCGCCAAGGCCGCCAGGAGCACGGGTTTGAATCCCTTCGATTGGGCTCTTCGCCCCCAGAACCCGGAGGTGAGCACCACCATGACGGCGGCGGCAGAGATGGTCACGCCCAGCTGCCACTCGGGCATGTCAAGTCTGCGGGAGAGGGGGGCGATGATCGGACTGAGGGTCATCTGACCCACATACACGATGAGAACGGTCCCGAGCAGCAGAGGGATCTGGGACTTCGATGTCCCTGTTGGAGCAGCGTCGTCGGTGGTCATGAATCCAACCTACATCTTTTCGAAGGTTAACCGCCATAATTTGGTTCTCGTCATGACCACACCGAGCAGGATCACGACGCCCCGCACCCGCCAAGACGATCCTGACCGGTGGGGGTGTGGGGGTTCCGGGGAGTCGGCTCCCATGCCCACACCTGTGGAGTGGAAGTATCCAGGCGACAGTGAAAGGGAGGGTTCGGGACCGTATGCTCAGCGGGGAGCACACAGGGGTGATCACATGACACACGAGGCCGCCACGACGGGGCTGCTGCGATCCAGCTCCTACTTCCCGATGCGGCACGGAATCTGCTGCACTTCCTGGGGAACTCCGGCAGACCACTCGACATGAACACCAATGGCATGCTCAACGATCTCCCCACACCACAGGGTAAAGTCAGCGAAGATTTGAGAACTTATACCAACGAAGCACTCAAGGACGCAAAAGCTTCGGGTTATACCGGGCCGGTGACGTATCCTTTTGTGACCAACTGGCAGCCGGAGAAGGTGGAGAAGAGCGAGAATTCGAATTGGTTTTATGTGGTTGGCGGATATCATCATGCCACAGCGGATACCATCACTGTGCATCCGGATGGCAGCTACACCTACAAGTATCAGGCGCATACTGCTGATCGGTACAACCGGGATGGCGGCAAGAAGTTCGGGATCGGCCCCATCGCAGTTTCCGATAACGAGTTGCAGGAGTTACATCGTTCTGGGATCGCGCAGGAATACAACCTTGTTGGTGAATCAGAAGTCAGGACGGGGCCATGACCCACCTACCGCGTCAGACCATACTCGTAGCTGCGGCCACCGTGGCAGTAGCCGGGGTGGCTGGCTGTGTTGGTATCGAATTCACCCCATGGGGGCAACCCACCCCCACCGGGATGGAGAACGCCCCCTACCCCGCTGATCTCGATCATCTCGATGACATCCTCGCTCTCGGTGAGAC
>ERZ772977.243-NODE-243-length-42321-cov-16.754105_pt1 | contig 42321 bp, 34 predicted proteins | sample MGYA00511131_ERZ772977 | MGnify/ENA primary metagenome ERZ772977 (study PRJEB29015, sample SAMEA2737935) | human oral metagenome | biome: human oral; feature: human-associated habitat; material: dental | place: China | collected 2151 ...
TCTTTAGGTCGATCTTCATCGATAACATGATCTTCGCCTACTACCTGGGGATGTGTTCCTTCCTGGCGGTATCGAAGAACGTTAAGACCTCGTTTGGCTTGGGTATTGCGGTCACCTTCATCCTGACCTGCACGCTACCGATCAACTACCTCCTGGAGACGAAGGTCTTCAAGCAGGGGGCGCTGGATTGGCTCCTTGGAGCTGAAGCAGCGGGTATCGACCTCTCGTTCCTCTCCTTCATCATCTTCATCGCTGTCATCGCGGCCTTCACCCAGCTGGTAGAGATGCTCGTCGAGCGCTTCAGCCCTTCGCTGTACGCTTCGCTGGGGATCTTCCTCCCGCTGATCGCTGTGAACTGTGCTATCCTCGGGGGATCGCTCTTCATGCAGCAGCGTGAATTCCCCACCATCGGCGAAGCTTCGATCTACGGCTTTGGCTCGGGGATCGGCTGGATGCTTGCCATCGTAGGTATGGCGGCTATCCGTGAGAAGATCCAGTACTCGGACATCCCCAAGCCTCTACGTGGCCTCGGGATCACGTTCATCATCACAGCGCTGATGGGTATTGCCTTCCTCAGCTTCTCTGGTGTCAAGATGTAATAGCGAAGACTCTAAGTAATGAATACAACGATTATACTCGTCAGCGTAGCAGTCTTCCTGCTGCTCACGCTACTGCTTGTCATCGTCCTGCTCGTGGCTAAGAGCAAGCTCATCCCTTCGGGCAATGTCAAGCTCACGATCAACGGGGAGAAAGAAGCCGAAGTACCCATCGGGGGTACGCTCCTCAATACGCTCCAGAGCGAAAACATCTACCTCTCCTCGGCTTGTGGAGGTAGCGGGTCGTGCGGTCAGTGCCGCTGCCGTGTCGTCGAAGGGGGCGGAGAGATCCTGCCTACGGAGACGGGCTTCTTCTCCCGCAAGGAGCAGAAGGAGCACTGGCGTCTAGCCTGCCAGACCAAGGTCAAGGAAGACATGCAGATCATCGTACCTGAGTCGGTCTTCGGCGTCAAGGAATGGGAATGCGAAGTCATCTCCAACCGCAACGTCTCCACCTTCATCAAGGAGTTCGTCGTGAAGCTCCCCGAAGGCGAAGTCATGAACTTCAAGAGCGGTAGCTATGCGCAGATCACCATCCCCAAGTACGACATCAAGTACGCCGACTACGATATCGACGAGAAGTTCCGTAGCGACTGGGATCACTTCGACATGTGGAGCCTGACGTGTAAGAACGACACGGAGACCATCCGTGCTTACTCGATGGCCAACTACCCCGCCGAAGGGAACATCATCACGCTCAACGTACGTATCGCCACGCCTCCTATGGACCGCGCTACGCACAAGTGGCTCCCCGTCTCTCCCGGTATCTCCTCCTCGTACATCTTCTCCCTCAAGCCCGGCGACAAGGTACGCATGAGCGGCCCTTACGGGGACTTCCACATCCAGGACACGGATGCCGAGATGCTCTACATCGGTGGGGGTGCAGGGATGGCGCCACTGCGTGCACAGATCCTCCATCTCTTCCGCACGCTCCACACGAGCCGCAAGGTATCCTACTGGTACGGGGCACGAAGCAAGAAGGAGATCTTCTACGAAGAAGACTTCCGTGAGATCGAGAAGCAGTTCCCCAACTTCAGCTTCCACATCGCCCTCTCCGATCCTCAGCCCGAGGACAATTGGACGGGCTACACGGGCTTCATCCACCAGGTCATCTACGACAACTACCTCAAGGATCACGAAGCACCCGAAGACATCGAGTACTACATGTGCGGTCCTGGTCCTATGGCCAATGCCGTGAAGGTAATGCTTGAGAACCTCGGCGTCGAGCGCTCGCAGCTCTTCTTCGACGACTTCGGCGGCTAGTAGTTCCGCTCCAGGGAACTCCCCTTCTGGGGGGAGCCCCGACGCAAGACACGCCTCCCCACCGCAAGCCCAGCGCTTGCGGTGGGGAGGTTCTTTTTGGGGGGAAGGGCGCTTCTCTTGGGAAGGAAGGTGCAAGCCGTCGCTGGGCAAGGCGCAAGCCCAGACCCTACAAGAGTCGCCCCGTTGCCCGACAAGGAGCAAGCCGTCGCTGGGCAAGGCGGAAGGCATCGCCCGACAAGGCGCACTTGCATTCTTGGCAATAATCCCTACCTTCGTGGTGGAATTCTAACATCAAAGCTTACCAGCATGATTGCAACACTTATCACAGGCGCCATCGCCGGATGGCTAGGCGGCACGATCTATCGAGGCAGCGGACTCGGTCTTCTTGGGAACATCATCGTCGGCATCCTCGGCAGTGGCGTCGGCTCTTGGCTACTGGCGGAGGTCTTCGGCACCTCGCTCGGCGAAGGCTGGGTCGGATCGATCTTGACCGGCGCTATCGGCGCCATCGTCATCCTCTTCCTGATCAACTTGGTCGTCAAGCAGAAGAAATAAGGAAGCCTTAGGCATCCTGAAAGGAGTTGGCAGTAGGGCAAGGAGCACGTCTCCCCCTACTGCCAACTTTTTTGTAAGCCCCCCACCCCACCTCTCGGCGTCTTCCGCCCTCACGGACCGCCCCCGTCGACCTCCTTCTGAGCCAAGAAAACCAGCCTCTCTTCGCCCAAGAGAAGCCCCCTTTTCGCCCGTCAAACTTCCCCTTCTCAGAACCCGCATTCTCAGCGGGTTCGCAAGGCGTCAAATTTCCGTATATAAGAAAATTTATTTCCGTATATACGAAAAAATATTTTCGCATATGCGGAAATTTATTTTCGTGCGCACAGAAATAAATTTCCTTCCGCAAGAAAATATTTTTTCTTCCGCAAGGAAATAAACTTTCTTGCGGAAGGAAATTTTTTGCCCTGCGGAAGGAGAATACTTTCCCTTCGGAAGGGGAGACTTTTTCGTTCGAAAGGAAGGGAACTTCTCTTCGGACAAAAGCTCCCCGCCTTGCGGAAGGAAGGGAACTTTCCTTCGAAGGAAAATAACTTTTCCAAGGCAGGAAAACTTCTTTTCCAGACAAGGGAAGTTCTTCGCCTTCGCCTTGAAAAGAAGTTCCGGAGGCGAAGCGGGCGGGCTTCCTTCGCCCAAGCGCAAGGGCTGAGTCGGCTTAGCTTGGACCAAGAGAACGAAGAAGCCCCCGAGTAAGCAGGAGCGCTTACTCGGGGGCTTTTGCTTGGAGGAGAGCCTCAGAAGGGAAGGCGACGGCCTTCGACGAGGAAGGGAATGAGCCTTCGAAGAGAGAGGCAGTAGCCTTCAGATCGGAAGGAGGCGAGCCTCGGTGGGGAAGGCGAAGAGCCTGGGGAGGAGCTACTTGACCTCGCAGGCACCGCCGGCGCAGGAGACAGCACCGAGCTCGTCGGCGTTGGTGTACTGCTTGCCGGAGAAGTCTACGCTCTTCCAGTCAACGGGCTTATAGGTCTTCTTGAGGACTTCGAAGAGGTGAAGGTTGTTGACGCTCTTCAGTACGTTCACCGCCTTGTAGATGTCGCCACGATAGTAGTTGTGAGCGAACTTCTCGATACGGCGGACGATGTCTCGCTTGGCGGCGAGATTCTCGACCTTGTCCTGGAGCTTGGAGGAGAGGATGCCACGTACGTGTTCGCGCTCGAGCTCGGGAGCGTCGCCGGTGAGGTGCTTCTGGATGTACTCGTCGACGGCGTAGTCCGATACGAAGAGTTGCTCGCCACGCCCTTGGGCAGACTCGCAGGCCTTCCAGAGGTCCCCGAAGACTTCGATCGTGTCGACCACGAGACCGGAAGCGAACATGCTACCGACACCGTACTCGCGCAGGATCTCTTCGGCCGAGGATACCTTGCACATGGGAGCCTGCGGTAGGTCCATGTCTCCGTAGGTCGAGAGGAAGGTGACGCCCGCTATATAGTCCTGGTTGTCCCAGACCCAATCGCAGACTACGTCCCACTGGTCGTTGGGGACGTCGACGGTGTTGGAGACGTTGTTCTTGATAGGCGACTCCATGTCGGTCATGCCGGGGATGACCCAGCTCTGCTGTACGATCTTGACGTACTCGAGGAGCTTGACGCCACTGAGTTCGCTACGAAGGAGGGTCTCTTCGCTTTCCTCGATAGGGAAGAAGATCTTCTTATCGGTGGCGGGCTTGAAGATGTTAGGCTGGACGGCCTTGGGGTTCGCTTCTTCGTAGGCCTTGAGGTTAGGCTCTTCGATGTTGGCTTCCACACTGCGCAGGTAGCGCTTAGCATAGGCTCCGTGGATACCGGAAGTCATACCAAGCAGGAGGCTCACCGTACCGTCGGGCTTGACACAGGTCGTGCGGGATGCGGGGTTGATGCCGAGGATGCGTGCACACTGGGAGTTCTGCTGGCGCACCTGCATGGCCCCTACTGCGAGGATATCCTTATTGGTGAGGATCTGGGGATTGTTCATGATCCCGCCGATGGAGACACCGATGAGGGGGTCGGCCTTGATGATGTTGGTCGTGGCAGGGCTGAGGTAGGGGAAGTCCATGTAGGTAGCCTGCACGGTAGCCAGCGTCGAGGCACAGCGACAGATCTTGTAGAACTCCTCCTCCGTCGTGCACTCAAGCCCGTTGATGGAGGCGAGGTTACATACCTGCCAGCCCGTATCGCCATTCTTATCCGTGGGGAAGAAGCCAATCTCACAGCAAGGGTTGCACCCGACGCCGAACTTATCTCGCCAATATAGTCCTGGGTCACCGCTGGTACGCATCGCTTCGAAGAGGGACTCGTAGAGGCTACGGTCGACCTCCCCGCGGTTCAGCGCCGCAGACATATTGAAGCGAGCACGCTGTGGGTTCGTCGTGAACCAGTCGCCGTGCTTGCAGTTGACCATCTCGCTGTCCTCGGGAGAGAAGAGGATCATCAGTGCCGAGCGACGTACGCCACCGGAGAGGACCGAGTCCGCTAGATGAGCGATGATGTCCGTGCACTGCAGTGCTGAGAGACGCTTCTGTCCGTCGGCCACTGCACCCTTGAGGAGGGCACGGATGCGGTCCAGCGCTAGGCGAAGGCCGTCGGGCCCAGGAGCGATGAAGCGACCGGCGATCTTAGCGCCCTTGGGTCGGATCTCCGAGTAGTCGAAGACAGGCTTCTTGACGCCAGCGACGAAGAAGTACTCCAGGAGACGATGGATAGCGTCCGCCCAGCCCTCGATGCTGTCGCCGATGACGTAGGCTTCGCTCTCCTTGTTGAGCTCCTCGGCCGTGAGCAGGGGAGGGAGCTTGTCCACGTGAGGCTGTTCGACCGAGAGGCCACAGCCACAGCCACTCAGCAGGAGCCATTCGGTCTCACGGAAGACCTCGAGGCGGTCGCAGTGCGAGTAGCTACAGTTGTAGGACTTCGCCGACGACTTCAGTACTGGCTCGCCACCGAACTGAAGGTTGCGCTGAGAGCCTACGAACTTCTTCTGCTTATAGTAGTCGATAGCCTCGTTGAACTGGGTCATGAACCACTCATTCTCTAAGGCTTGGGGAGCGAAGCGCTCTAGGTGCGTCAGGTGCATCTGGCGGATGCGCTCGACACTCTCTTCCCAGGTCTCCTTGCGACCTAGATCTTCACGAAATAGGGAATACTTACTTTGGTAAACGTATTCAGATAAAGCGCGTTTGCTCTCTGTCATGATGGGGGAAATGTTGAGGTAATGATAGGAAGCCCTCCAGGAGAGCCCCCCTGAAAATGTTATGCAAAGCTACAATGAAAACTGCAATTTTGCACTATGGTTCTACCCCCTCCGCACCCCCTCTTCGGGGGTCGAGGAAGCCCTCCTCGAGGAGGGGGGGAAGCCCCCTTCTCGCTTAGCCACCCGATTAGAGCAGGGAGCGAAGAAGCGCTAGGATGACTTATCCACATCTATAGACCAAACAAGTACCCCTAATAGATCCTATCTATTATCCACAAGGCCTCCCTTCCCTTCCCCTCGCTCGCTCCCGCTGGTTATCGGGGATGCACGACACGAGGGAGGCAGCAGTAGCGCCTCAAACGAATTTGTAGTAGCGCCTCGGGGGAGGCGCTACTGGTTCCTCCCGAGCTTCAAAATCGAGGAGCCCAAGACGAGGACCGAGGAAGAAGCCTTCCTTAGCTGAAGGAAGTGAAGCGGGCGCCCTTTCGTTCCCCGTCCAGGCGAAGATGAATCGCTGGAGAAGCCCTACCTTTACAGAGCAAAACATACGCTCACCTAAGAGATACACGAGATGAAACCCTTACCTAGAGGATCCGTCTACGGACTGCTCCTCGTCGCTGGGCTGGCTCTTCTGGTCACTGCCCTAGCTCAGATACCCGCCTGTCGCCAGCTCAGCCTCAGCCCCATGATCCTCGGCGTCGTCCTCGGGATGATCCTAGCCAACACCATCCGCCACCGCCTCCCCGACGACTGGAGTGGCGGGCTTCAGATCGCAGGGAAGCAAATCCTGCGTGCCGGGATCGTCTTCTACGGCTTCCGCCTCACACTCAGTCTTGTCTTCCTCGTGGGGAAGGAAGCGATCCTCATCGATAGCCTCATCGTCCTGGGGACCTTCATCCTCGGGAACTTCCTCGGGCGCCTCCTAGGGCTCGACCAAGACGAGCGCCTCCTGATCTCCTCAGGCTCCGCTATCTGTGGGGCGGCGGCCGTGCTAGCTACCGAACCCGTCGTCGAGGCTAAGCCCCACAAGACCGTCGTCGCTGTGGGCACGGTGGTGCTCTTCGGGACGCTGTCGATGTTCGCCTACCCCCTCCTCTACCGCTCTGGGCTACTCGAGGCGCTCTCGCCGAGGGGCGTAGGCATCTACACGGGGGCTACCGTCCACGAGGTGGCGCATGTCGTCGGCGCTGGGGCAGCGATGGGCCCTGAGATCGCTGCCACGGCTACGATCACCAAGATGATCCGTGTCATCCTCCTTGCCCCGACCCTGCTAGCCCTGAGCTATCTCCTCAGCCGTGGGCGAAGGGGAAGCGAGGACAAGGGCACGAAGAAGATCCAAGTCCCCTGGTTCGCCTTCTACTTCGTCGGCGTCGTCCTACTTAATTCCCTCCTCTTCACGCTAGCAGAGGGCTCCGCTCTGGAGAACCTCTATCGTGAGGTGACGGGACTGATAGAGAAGCTCGACACCTTCGCCCTGACGATGGCGATGACGGCTATTGGGATGGATGCCACGCTGGCGAAGTTCCGTCAGTCGGGGGCTAAGGCCTTCCTACTTGCCTCGGGGCTGTATGTCTGGCTGGTCTTCGGAGGCTATCTGCTGACCTTGCTCCTCGTGTAAGGCCTTCACCCCTACAAAGCTTCGTCCTGAGGGGAAGCTGAGGGCAGGGGAACGGCTAAGCGAGCCGAGCACGGACGAGTTCGCTCGCCTCCTCTTCAGCTACGCTCGCTTGTAAATCGACCGTTTTCCCTCCGAAGCTCCTTCCGAGGCGCTAAGCTAAGAACGAAGGGAAGCCTTCGCCAAACGGGAAGGGATGGCCTATACAAAAAGCATCGCCCCGCCTGTACCAACGTGGTACAGGCGGGGCGGTGTGCGCTAGGGAGGTAGCCCTAGAGGCTCGGTCAAAGGCGGAAGGTGAAGATCTGCGTGCTCTCACGCATCTTCCTAGTCAGTTGCATCAGGTGAGCCACCCACCAGACCTCTGCCATCAGGTCGACGACAGACGTCTTGCGCTCGAACTGTGCCGAGGGAAGAAGCCTCCGAATGTCCTCCTCTGAGTCAATCCCGCCGACGAAGGTCGCCTCCATATTCTTGAGGGTGTCGTGCATCTTGGATCGCCTTGCCCAGAAGCTACTCAGAGCGTCGAAGATGACGACACAGCGCCCAGCGAAGTACTGGCTGATGTGCTCCAGTAGGAGCCGGATCTGGTCAAGGGTGAGGTAGGCGAAGACCCCTTCGATCGTGATGAGCACATGCGTCTCTGCCGTGATCTCGCTAGCGATCCTCTGGAGCCACCCTTCCTCTAGGAGGTCGGAGCCGATCGCCGTAGCACGCTCGCCGAGGAGGCGCTGGCGTAGCTCGATGACATTAGGGAAGTCGACATCGTAGTGGACGGCACCGTAGGTAGCCCCTGCTATACGCTCCCCTCGGGTGTCGAGCCCACAGCCGGCATTGACGGTGACGAAGGGCTTCCCCAGCGCCTGCAGTTCTTGGGCATGACGGGTAAGCTCTTCGTCCATGTAGCTTGCCCGCTTTAGGCAGCCGTAGTAGCTAGGACTCTTCTTGGGGGAGAACTTCTGCTGATTATACGTGATCTCCTCGTAGAGCTCCGCAGCACGCTTATCACCGAGGATTGGACGCTTGCTCTTGAGGTCAAGCGCACGCATCGCTAGCGGTATGATGAGGGTCTCCTGGACAGCACCCAGGCCCTCTAAGTTGGTTTGTCCCATGGTTTGTTCTATTTCTTGGCCGAAGCCAGACCTTTTACTGGGACAAAACTAGTACTTCTCCCAAGGCACTCCAATACCTATAAATACTGATTTTCACCTACCAAACCCTACCTCGGGGGATAAACGAAGGACGCCTCACGCTCCTAGAGCATGAGGCGTCCTTGTCTTAGGGGTCAGTGGAGACTAGGCCCAGTATTCTTCGCCACGGACGACACGTCCACGGTGCATGACGAAGTGCAGGTGCAGATCTTCGTCGAGGAAGAGGATATCGGCATCATGCCCCTCTGCTATGCTTCCCTTGGTATCCTGGATACCCATGATGCGAGCAGGTGTGTGCGAGGCCATATATACAGCGTCGATCAGGGGGATGTTAGCCTTCTGCACCGCCGTACGGATCAGTAGGTCCATCGTGGCGATACTACCGGCTAGAGCAGAGCGGTCGGAGAGCTTGCAGACACCATCCTCTACGATGGCGTGTCCCGTAGGATCCTTGAAGTCTACCGTACCGGTATAGAGGAGGGCGTCGGTCGTGAGTGCCATATGTTCGCGCCCCTTCACGGCGTAAGCCAGGTGCACCATCACTGGAGGTACGTGGATACCATCACAGATGACTTCGATGTCGAAGTCGGGCATATCGAGGATCGTCTCTACGGCTCCGGGTACCTTGTAGATACCGACCTTGTGAGAGACCTTCATAGCGTTGTAGAAGTGCGTCCCTAGGGTATAGCCGTGCTCCCAGGCAGCCTTGACATCCTTGTCGTTGGCCTCGGTGTGCGCTAGAGCTACCACGACGCCACGCTCCTTGACATAGCGCCCGAACTCCAGCGTCCCTTCTACTTCGGGCGCAGCGTCCCAACGCTTGATGATGCCCATACCACGCTCCATGATCTTAGTGTATTCCTCTGGGCGAGCCGGACGGATGAGCTCTGGTAACTGTGCCCCAGCCATCTTTACTGCGAAGTAGGGACCTTCGAGGTGAAGACCTTCGACGGTAGACTCTTCATCCTTCATCAGGACCTCTGTACATTCGATCCCATGCATGATGGTCTCGTAGCTGGAGGTAGAGAGTGTAGGGAAGATCGTCGTCGTGCCATACTGCAGGTGATACTCAGAGGCGGTGCGGAAGGCTTCTACCGTGCCGTCCATGTAGTCCGCCCCTGCTGCCCCGTGGACGTGGGTCTCGATCCCACCAGGGATGATGTAGGAGCCGCGGGCATCGATCGTGCGGGCACCCTCGATGGGGAGATCCGTATTGAGGACAGCCTTGATCTTCTTGCCTTCGACGAGGACTGAGCCTCCATCGATCCAACCAGAGGGTGTATAGATACGCCCTCCTACGATCTGTATATACATATGCTTATGTAGTGTATTTGTTTTAGAATGCTCTTAGGTACTGACCGACCAGATGGACTGGAAGTCCCATGACGGTATAGAAGGAGCCTTCGATCCGGCGAATAGCCCGATAGCCTATCCATTCCTGGATACCATAGGCGCCGGCTTTATCGAGTGGGTGGTAGTGGCGGACGTAGTAGTCGATCTCTTCGTCCGCTAGAGGGAGGAATTCGACCGTAGCAGTGTCGGAGAAGCACTCCATACGCTCCGTGGTCGTAAGCGTCACGCCTGTCGTGACTGAATGACTTCGCCCACTGAGCTGACGAAGCATCGCTCGTGCTTCATCTTCGCTCTTGGGCTTTCCTAGGACTTGGTCCTCGATGAAGACCAGGGTATCTGCTGTGATCAGTAGGGTCTGATCATCGAGCAGTGGCCGATAGGACTCGGCCTTATGCTGAGCTATGTACAGCGGGATCTCTTCGGGACGAAGAGTAGCGGGGTAAGACTCGTCCACCCCCTCAAGGAGGACTTGCTCAAAGGGCAAGTCGAGTCCCCGAAGAAGCTCAACACGTCGGGGGGACTGTGAGCCTAGGATGATGCGATACTTACTGAGGTGCTGCCACATAGATGGGAGAGTCGAGGGAGGAAGGCTACCAACCAAAGCCTGCGGAGAGGGACCAATGGCCATTAGCTCTCAAGGTTTGCTCGATGACATCTCTGACGACGCCATAGCCTCCGTCACAGAGGGAGATATAGGTAGCTATACTCTTCACCTCGGGGGCGGCATCAGCAGGTGCGCACGGCAGAGCCACGAGCTTCATGATCGGGATGTCTGGTATATCATCGCCGATATAAGCAATCTCTTCGGGACGGAGGCCGGACTCACGACAGAGGACCTCGAGCTGAGCTGCCTTGTCGGAGACACGCATATAGATATGGGCAGCTCCCAACTGGCGGAAGCGCTGTGTCATCGCTTCACTTGCTCCTCCGGAGATAATAGCCAGAGTATAGCCTTGCTTGACGGCATACTGCATCGCATAGCCGTCCTTGACATTGACGGTACGCATAGGCATGCCATCGGGGCCTATAGGGCTGACCGTAGCACTCACCACGCCATCCATATCGAGAACAAAAGCACGGATTTGGGAGAGGTCAAAGGGGATACTGCTCATACTTCCTTAAAAGATTTACAATACAAAGGTACAATCAATTACGCAGACTACCTTATTATTTTAAGAAAAGGGAAGCACCTAAGCCGGGAGAACGGCGCTCCCAGCGAAAAATCGAGGGAACACCCGCCCAAAGACCGAAGAAGCACTACCCCATGGATAGCGACAGCACTAGCCCGAAAATGGTAGCCATACTGATCCAAGGACAGGGCTAGCACAGGTCAGAGGGCAGGGCTAGCACAGGTCAGAGGCTCCGAGCATCACCAGCTCAAAAATGAGGGCATCACCTACCTTACCATTATGCTAGCACCGATACAAAAAGAGAGAAGTCACCTCAGCGTCTTCGCTGAGGTGACTTCTCATCCTTGAGGGTTCTTAGTGAGCTCCCTGAGGGAGACTCCTTACTCTACCTTCCCCTTGATACGAAGGGTGAAAGCGCCATCACGGCCATTGCTGTAGACGGCTACGTTCTTGAAGAAGGGACCAGGGCGTCCTGCAGGGTTGAAGGTAACGATGATACGACCTTCCTTCCCGGGAGCGATGGGCTCCTGACTATACTCTGGTGTCGTGCAAGCACAGGGAGTAGCCACACGAGTTATCACGAGGGGCGCATCCCCGATGTTCTTGATGACGAAGGTATGAGAGACCTTTCCATTTGCCTCCTTGATCACTCCGAAGTCGAACTCAGGAGCAGGAGAACTGATGACTGCACCCTTACCATTCTGTGCGACGACGAAGCCTACACACAGCAGGAGTGCACCCAGTATCCAAGCTAATCTTTTCATACTATTCTTTCTTGTTAGTTACAGCCTTTTATAGAAGGCTATTCCGTACAAAGATAGGCAAAAGTATCTAATGCTTAGGGAACGCCCTACCTACTCAAAGCTCAGCGACAGCAAGATCATCCGTGTCGATGCCGACTGTAGGGCCTCGGTGAAGCGTATACGTCGATCTCCCTGGAGGTCGGGGCGGTCGGTATCCAGGACGTTCGCTAGTCCGTAGTGGAAGGAGAGCTGGGGTGAGAGCTTGAAGAACGAGAAGTAGATGTCGCAACCCGCCCCTATGCTCAGCCCGTAGTCTAGGGGCAGAAGGCGAAGGAGCTTATCCTTCCCCGAGAAGGAGAGCGACGCATAGGGCCCAGCCGAGAGATAAGGGCGATAGTTCCCCCAGCGCATAGCTCCCCACTTGACCTCCAGCGGTAGCTGCAGGTAGTTCGTACGCACATTCATCTCCTGGATGCGCTGTGAGCCGTCGGTGTAGGCCACAGGGGCATCGCCTATGTGGAGCGTAGGCATCAGGCGAAGCTCTAGGTTGGGCACGAGCACCCAGCCACCTACGAGCCCGACGCTGAAGCTCGGGTGATACTCGGGGGTATCTGCCCAGAGTTGCCCACCATCACTATCCGTTCGACCCGAATTGGTGAGCCGAAGGTCCGTAGCATGAAGCCCGAAGCGGAAGCCTAGGTAGTAGCGACGGAGATCAAGGTAAGGCTGACGCTGTACGGCCCCCTCCTGTGCCCTGAGGCTAAGAGGGAGAAGACCTAGGAGGAGCGTGAGAGCTCCGAGCATCAAGCGTCTTGGGGTCATAAGTTCGTTCGTGGCTCTAGTGAGGTAGTGGGCAGTAGCGAAGCACTACTGACGCACATGCCGACGCAGGTGCTGGAGGGCATAGCGCATACGGCCCAGTGCGGTATTGATGCTCACGCCTGTCTCCTCGGCTATTTCCTTGAAGCTCTTCTCCTCCCAGTAGCGCAGGCGTACGACCTGCTGCTGCTCTTCGGAGAGGAGGCTGATACCGACGCCTAGTTCATCGACATATTCGCCCATGATCATACGCTCCTCAGCGGTGGGATCTGGAGAAGGGATCTGGATCGTCTGAAGGAGCTCTTCTCCAGAGGCGCCTTCTATCGTCTGCTCCTGTCCACGGGCACGCTGACGGCGGAAGTGGTCCATGATCAGATTGTGGGCGATGCGCCCTATCCAACTTCTGAACTTACCCTCGGCTGTATAGCGTCCCTGACGGATCGTCATCATGACCTTGATAAAGGTATCCTGGAAGACATCCTCTACGAGATCTTCGTCCGTGACCCAGTAGCGGATCGTCGTATGTACATAGGCGTCGTAGCGCAGAAGAAGCGTGTCGAAGGCTTCGTTTGTACCTAGAGAGTAGAGCTCGACCAGCTGGTCATCGCTCATGCTGTCATATCGTCTCATTGTCGTCTTTTGTATTAGGCTAGCCACCAAACCTTACCCATGGGCTGAGATCACGCACCGAAGCGGGAGGAGATAGACTAGCGATAGACTTACATTTAGTAGATATGTATAGCTTACTCGATAGGCGTCTTTGTTTACACTACGTTAATAAGAATCTTTTATGGTCAAGTGAGCCTTGAGACCCAACTCTTGACTACAAATTAAAAGATATGTTTTGACTTTGCCAAATCTATTGCCTTCTGATAGGCCTTTTAGAGAGTCGGCGTAGTCGGTCGGCGATATTCTTATCGAGCAGGGGGGAGAGCACGATGATCGTGACCGAGAGGAGGATCAAGAGGATCCCCAGAGCCATCGGCCCCGTCACTTCTTCGCCGAAGACCACCACACCGATGACGATGGCCGTCAGTGGCTCCATAGCCCCCAGCACGGAGGTGAGCGTCGAGCCGATACTCTTGACGGCTCGGACAAGGGCTAGGTTGGAGACCAGCGTAGGCAGGAAGGCCAGGAGCAGGAGGTTAGTCAGTGCACGCCCACTAGGTATCATCTGTAGCCCTCCGCTGAGGCTTGTGTCGAGGAGGAAGAAGAGGGCACTGAAGATCAGGACGTAGAGGGTGAGCTTCAGGTTATTCGACTCTCGTACACGGCGCACATTATTCATCGTCACCAGATAGGCGGCATAGGAGAGCCCCGAGAGCAGGACCAAGAGGATCCCGACCAGTGAAGCCGACGAAGAGCCCCCGCTCTCCCTGAGCGAAAGCAGAGCCACCCCTGATAGTCCCAGGATAATAGCCAGGATGGTGAAGGGCGAAGGGCGCTGCTTGAAGACCAAGGCCATGATCAAGGTCACCCCCACAGGATAGAGGAAGTGTAGGGTCGTAGCCATCCCACTGGACATCGTCCCATAGGCCTGGAAGAGCAGTGACGCTGAGCCGTAGTAGAAGAAGCCGAGGAAGGCAAACCACAGGAGCTCCCTGAGGTTGGTACGGAAGGCGATCTTCCGTACCTGCATCAGCACAGCTACCAGCGCCGAGGCGAAGAGCATCCGATAGCACAGGATACTATTAGTCGTCAGACCTTCGCTCATGATGGGGAGTGTGAAGAGCGGGAGGAGTCCAAATGTCGAAGAGGCGGTCATCCCGAAGAGGAAACCCTTGAACTTATTCATCTACGTCGTATATATACAGTGCTCAGATCGGGGATAATCTGCGCTTCTGACAAAGGTACGGATAATATGTATCGGGGGCTTCTACTCCCCGCTTCCAGAGGGCGTTTCGGGAGGGTCAAAAAACGACCCACTGTAGGTCGCCGAAAAAACCTACTATGGGTCGTCTCGACGACCTACAGTGCATCGGTCAGGCGACCTACCGTAGGTCGTTTTTTCGCTCCTCTGAGGTGGCTGGCTAAAGGGCATAAAACAAGCCTTCCCCGCCCTGCTCTCGGCAAGGCGGGGAAGGCAGTAAGCGATTCGGGGAAATCCCCTTATTCGATGAGGGTATTATCGACGAAGAAGGAGAAGTTAGCTCGGATGTCCAAGGTGAGCCCTTCGAAGGTGCGTGTCGCCGTAAGCGTGCGGTAAGCGTCACCTCCCGTATTCGCTTCGTCACTGAGGGGCTTCCACTGGCGATTTGCTTCATCATAACGGAAGGTACGCTTGAGGGTCACTCGATGGGGGCTCTGACCTACTCGCCCACCATTTCGATTGTAGGCTTCGGGGCGAATCTCGAGATCAACCGTGAAGGTGACTGTGTTGTAGAGATTCTCTCCATTGAAATCACACTCCAGACTACGCCCCTTATAGGTCGCTAAGTAGACCGTACTTCTGAGGCCCGCCTGAGGCATTTTCACCTGCTCACGATAGATAGGCTTCCTCACACGACGATTGCTATTCCCAGTGTGGGTATAGTCGACCTCTGCATCAAGTAGCTTAACGTATCCTTTATTGGAACTAGCCCATGAAGCACGAGGGTTATTCTCGATGACAATCTCTTTCAGGAAGATCGCCACACTGTTCGACTTCCTCTGTGGAATATAGCTCACCTTGTCGTAGGAGTAGCTTAGGCTATTAGACATACGCACGGGCTGGCCGTCGTAAAGATGTTTGAGGGTAAAGGAGATGGGTACACCGACGTCCTTTGAGGAAGGCTGTGCTCCTTCCTCAAGCAACTTAAATACCTTTTCAGGAGAGATCACAGTGCCTTGCCCAGCATTAGTGCTACTTCCCTGCTCTAGCATCCTCACTCGAATCCCCTTGATCACATAGCTCTCTACTCTGCGCTCATCCAGAAAGCTCTTAAAGCTGGCACTAAGCGCATCTAGGAGATCGTAGGCACTTTCGCTACTCTCGTAGAGGAAGTAGTAAGCACGACCATAGGATACAGAGGACACATAGCAAATAGGGTTACCTGGCCCCGTGTAGGGAGCTAAGTCGCTCTGCTCAATCGTAGACATGAAGGCGCCCTTACCTCCACCTTCGGGATCTTCATAGCCAAGGGTGTAGAAGCGCCGGTACAGCTTGACGAGAACATGAGACTTCTTCTTATCAAAGCCTGAGCTTAGGAAGGTCTTGAGCTTTCCCCCGCTCTTATCGAGGTCGACTCCACTAGCGATCATCGCCTCCTCGGGGCTGTGTACGATCTGCATCGTGTAGGATGTGCTCGCTGGCGCACCACTCTCCAGCCAGTGACGAACGAGCCTAGATTGTGCTTGGTTGACCTCACTCTCACGCATCTCTTGGACCTCTTCGTACCACAGTCCTTCACCCGCTGTCCCTAGTAATTTTTCGCCAGAAGTAACCTGTAGGCTGATACGTCCTGGTTGGCGCTTAGTGATGTAAGGAATAGCTGTAAATCCACCCTTCTCACGAATTGATTTCCCCTGGATGAAGCTCCCAGGCCACAGGATGGTCGGCGAAGGATCGAGTACGGCGAAATCTCCAGCACTAGACGAGCGGTCGCACTGCATAGGTTGGGTGATCTTGTCGCAGTCTGCTCTATCTCCAGTAGATTCCATGATGTGCCCTAACGCAGGCTCCGATGTTGATGTGCCAATAGCTTTAGCTGTCACTTTGTCTTCAGCGGGCTCGGAGACGTATCCAGCAGAGCGCAATAGTTGCTCCACTTCCTGGACGTTCTTCGGGTCTTTGTTGTCTGGTGCAGGGGTGGGGGTGCCTCCCCCATTAGAGGATTCTCCGCAGGATGCGAAGCAGAGCCCAGCTACTAGGGCGAAGGCAAAAGCAGTCTTCTTCATACAATGAGTGAGTTTCCCGCAAATGTAGCATCGACGTGCCTCATCTGCAAACGGGTTTCTACGAGACTAACGTGGCATTTCGGCAGGAGCGTACAAAAGAAGAGGCAGGGAGAAGGACATTTATTCAGGCGGGGAGATTCGGGGCTAACGTCGGGGGAAGGTGACTCCTCTTTTCGGCAAGCATGACAAGGGACACTCCCGCCGACTTTTCCTTCTCCTCTGCGATCGAAAAAGAGACCCTTCCAGAGCCCGCTTCCAGAGGGCGTTTCGGGAGGGTCAAAAAACGATCCACGGTAGGTCGCCGAAAAAACCTACTGTAGGTCGCCTCGACGACCTACCGTGCATCGGTCAGGCGACCTACCGTAGGTCGTTTTTTCGCCCCTACATAGGTCACAAAATCCCCCCTTCGGAGAGCGCTTAAAAAGAGGGCGCTCCCTACGCCTTCGGAGCGTAGAGAGCGCCTTATCCCGATGCGGGGAGGATGAGGATGCGAAGGTGGTGCTGAGCCTTAGCGTACAGCGCCCCAGACGAGGAGGCTATCCCGTAGCGCTTGCGAACTTCGGCGCATGAGCCAAGCCGTGCGCACCGAATAGCTCAAGGGAAGGGTACAATCCAGTTCGGGGAAGATACGAGCAAAGCGCTTCGCCTCGGGGGAGGTACAGACGGTGTAGCTGATCGATCCGGCAGCTACCTGCATAGCCAGTTGCTCGGCCGCGTAGACGGTGTCTATCTGGACGTGGAGGCTATCTCCGATCTCTTCGCCCAGATGCTCTAGGAAGAGTCGGAGCGGAGAGGCCTCTGGGAGGGTAATGGATCGTCCTGCGAGCTCGACCTGACGGGAGATGTGGTGCGTACTATCGGCACGGCGCTGTACGAGATAGATCGGCCCCGAGGTCTGCTCTGCGAAGAGCATGAAGAGCGTCGTATCAACCTCCGAGGTGTGCGTCAGCGGACGAGCTACGAGGTCAGCCGCTCCCGATGCTAGCTTCTTGAGGGCTTCATCCCAGCGGTTCTCAAGGATGACTTCGACCTTTAGACCACTTCTCGACTGGAGCTGTTGGGCGAGCTCATAGATCGAGCCCGTGAGACGCCCACCCTGGACTTCACCGCCTTCGCCATAGGCAGCGAGTAGGCGAAGGACGCCCTCTTGGCGCACCTCGGGATAGTCTCTTCGGACGACTTCCAGCCCCGAGGCGCTTCGGTCACTTCCCCTGCCTTGCTGGCGGAGATAGAGCATGAGCCCAATAGCTAAGATTAGAGCAAGAGCATAGCCCACAAGGCGAACATTCAGACGAAGCTTCGGCATAGCTAGCGGGGGGGAAGGAGGGTGGAACTAATTATTGAGGTCTACGACCACGCCTGCAGCTAGGTGCATCGGGTTGTAGGGGTACTTGTACATGGAGAGGCGCTCATTGGACATGAGGGCTTCGCCGACATTGTACATCTGGAGGAAGAAGCGAGCACGCTTGAGACGGAAGTTGGCGTAGGCGATGAGTAGCGGAGCTTCGCCCCCTACATTGCCCTCGGTCTGGAGGGCGAACTGCTGGTCGGTGGCCAGATAGTAAGGCGCCCGATACGCTGTGTGCCAGTAGCCCTTCACCCCAAGGTCTACACGCATGACCTTAGCCACGAGGAAGCGGAGATAGACGTCGGCAGCCGCCGTGACCAAGGGAAGGGGAAGGACCGAAGTATTCGAGCTCTGCTGGTAGGCTGCTTCGAGCTCCCAGTTCAGAGGCCCTGTAGAGCCCATCTGCCGAGCTCTGAAGGAGAGGACCTGAAGAAGATCGGTATGCTGCTGAGTCTCGCCCTTGGAGTCAAAGTAGATATAGTTCTGTAGGCTCGCCGTGCGTGCCTCTAGGCTAGTGCCCCAGGAGGCGAGGTGCACCTTCCCGCCGAGCTCTATACGGCGGGTGAACTTCAGATCTTTGTTCCACCAGCCGAACGTGCCGTGGTGGTGCGCTGCGAAGTACGAGGGACGGGCATTGTCTACATAGGCATCTGCCTCCAGAGCAAAGCTCTTGTGGAAGAGGCGGAAGGCCGTACGAATATCCCCCTCCAGCTTGAAGGCTCCGAGGTCAGACCCTAGGATGCCCAGCTCGCCACGTGCGGAGAAGTTGAGTCCCGTACCTTCACGGCGCTCGATAAGCCCACCGATGAAGGTCGAGCTAAGAGCTACATCCTTAGCATAGCGATGTGTGGTGCTGTCGGGGAGCGTTGCCCAGCGGTTCTCGTGGCGAAGGTAGGCAGAGAGGCCGAACTTCACCCAGGGGCGGAAGCCCTCCATCAGCGAGAGGGCTACGGTATTCTGTAGGGTCACGAGCTGAGCCGTGTCATTAGGCAGGACATAGCTCTGCTCGGTGCCATCCGACTGCTTGCGCTTGTGGGTGATCGTCGGAGTACCAAAGACTGTGCTCCAGAGAGGATCCTCGGTATGGGAGAAGAAGCGCCGACTCTGCTTGTTGTAGTACGTCGTGAGGGAGAGGGCGGCGACAGGGACGAAGTAGGTGGAGTCTAGGCTAGCGAGCTCCCCATCGACACCAGGGAGGGGGGCCTCCTTGCGGGGTACAGTCCGGTAGCTCCCCAAGCGGTAGGACTGAGCGAGGTAACCGTGCCCCGAGCGGATGCGGTTCGTGAGGTTGCCGGAGTTGATCAGGACAGGCACATCTCGGGAGCTTACCTTGGTTCGGCTGTTGGTGTAGCGCTCGGGATTGTAGATATAGTCGGCATTAGTGATCCCGCCGTTCTCTTCCTGTTTGTAGTAGTCGTTCGCTACATAGGCATAGAGCTCATAGCGATCTCCCCGGTACGAAGCAAAGACCCGATAGCGGGCATCCTTACTACGTGCTTGGGTGTAGAATCCCCCGATATTCTGGTAGTCGAAGTTGAGGCCTACGTTGAGGCTCTTCCCGAGGTTGACACCGAAGTCACCGGCCAAGACGTCTGCACTCTCATTGGTCTGGAAGTTCTTCTGGTAGCGTACATAGGTGAAGGGCGTCTTCGTATCGTAGAAGCGGACGGCCTCGGGGGTATAGAGCATCCGGTGGTAGCCATCCAGATAGAAGAAGTCGCTGACTCGGCGGGGACGATCGAAGAAGAGCTTCGCCTGCCACACGTGGTTGAGATTCCCTTGGTAGGAGACACCCAGGGAGCGGAACTCTGGAGAGATGTACTCGAAGGTGTAGTGCGTCAGCGTGTCAGGCATCTCCACACGCACGGCACGAGCCACGTCGGGGATCATCTTGTAGGCACGGAGCTTGTCCCCACGGACCATCTTGATCTCGTCGGGGATCTCTCGCACTTCCTCGATGCGATAGGGATCGTAGGGTGAGCGCCGAGGCTCTTGGGCAAAGGCTGATGCCCAGCTAAGGCATAAGAGGAGGAGGGATAGGGTGCTTCTTATCTTCATCTAATGGAAATAGGCGGATCGGTGGGGGCTGAGGTGGGAGCTACGAGCAGTGCTCCATACCGCAACTACAGCCCTGAGGGTCAAGCTCGATAGTGATGTGCCCCAGAGCATACTCCCCGGCTATCTGGCGGACAGTCGCCTTGAGTTCAGCTAGAGCCTGAGGGCTCATCTCGGCGCTACAGTCATAGACGATATGGAGCGAAGCGATGTGCTGCTCCCCATTGAGCGTCCAGATATGTAGGTCGTGCATGGATAGGACTCCAGGTAGCGCCTCTACCTCACGGCAGAAGGCCTCCTGATCGACCTCCACAGGGACCCCCTGCAGGAGGATGAGGAAGTTGTCTCGGAGATTGAAGTAGACATTGTATAGGATCCAAGCTGTGATCCCCAGCGAGAGCAGAGGGTCGAGGATCTTGAAGGTCGGGAAGAAGTACATCACGACGCTCACGATGAGCACAGCGATCCATCCCAGCACGTCCTCCATGAGGTGCAGGCGCATGGAGCGCTCGTTGAGCGACGTCCCATCACTCATGCGCCAGGCCGCGAAGCCATTGATCAGGAGACCGAAGATCGCTAGGATGAACATTCCCCCAGCATGGGGCTCACCCGGGGCGATGATACGCTCCACCGACTCCTTGATGACGAAGAAGGAGCCGACCAGAAGGATCGTCGAGATCAGCAGAGACCCTAGGAGGGAGAAGCGCTTGTACCCATAGCTGAAGTGGCGGTCTCGTCCCTTCTTCGAGAGGCGCTCCAGATACCAGGCTACCCCTAGAGAGCAGGAGTCTCCGAGGTCATGAAGTGAGTCGGAGAGGATGGCCACACTACCCGTGTACAGCCCGCCGAAGAGCTCGATGATGGCGAAGAAGAGGTTCAGCAGGAAGGCGATGAGGATATTGCCCTCCGCATGATGATGGTGGTGATGATGATGGTGGCCATGCCCGTGGCTATGGCTGTGACCATGAGCGTGGGAGTGCTCCCCCGAGCACCCCTCTCCGTGGAGATGCTCCTGGTGCTCATGATGCTCATTGTCGTGGGGTATCATAGGGCTTACTCTTTGTCTTACTTATTAGGATCTAATAGGACCAGTAGCACAAAAATACAAACTATTCACCTTATCCCTCCGCTAGGGCGAATGCACTGGTCTCGGGGTAGTCATTCGAAGGCTCTTCCCCACCCTCACCAGAGGGCTCTCATGAAGGACGAAAAAACGACCTACGGTAGGTCGCCGAAAAAACCTACTGTAGGTCGTCTCGACGATCCACGGTAGGTCGCAGAGACGACCTACCGTGGGTCGCTTTTGTGGGTTAGCTTAGGCTTCCGATCAGCCGACCCGTTCTACCCGTGCTTCCCCCACCAAATGGACAGCCTCCCCTCCCCTGCACTTTCCCAGCAAAAAGAGAGGAGGACTAAGCCGGTGCTTAGCCCTCCTCTCGCAGGAGAATTATTGGAGCTCAACGCTAGTCCTTAGGGAGCTCCTCGAAGTCAACATAGTCGTCGCTCGATGAGCGATCGAACTTACGCGCCTCGATATTGTCCAGCTGTTGCTTCTGGCGCTCTTCCGTAGAAGCGGGAGCCTCACGATCGGAGTCGGGGGCTTGTCTCCGCCCTCGAGGGTCATAGTACTGTTGCTGTCCCGTGGCCTCCGACATACGGCGCTGTACACGCTGGAGGAGGCGAACAAGTAACCACGTCTGGACACGAGGCCAGAAGAGGAAGAGGATCACGAGGATCAGAAGGAAGATCAAGAGGCTCATACAGTCTTATCTATTCTAAGGGATATATATGTACCCCGCATCAAAGAGCGTGCCAATGACTTCTCTTAGGCCTTCTTTGCCTGAGGCTCGGGCAGGAGCGAGAGGATGAGGTAGATGATGATCGTCAAGCTACAGCCAAACCAACCCTGGAGTACTACTGCTACAACAGCAAAGAGCACCAAGAAGATCTGACGCCACAGAGCGGACAGAGGAGCCTTGGAGAGCTTGAAGGAGAACATCGGCAGTTCGCTCACCATCAGCAGGGAGAGGATGACCGTCAGCACCAGATAGGTGATGAGCGTAGGTAGGGCACCTATCGAGAGGGCGAACGAAGGGAGCGCAGCCGAAGCTCCCAGCCAGAAGAGGGCATTGGAGGGGACGGGTAGCCCGAGGAAGGACGTAGACTGACGAGTATCGTTATTGAACTTCGCCAGACGAAGTGCTGCAAAGGCTACGATGAGGAAGACCCCGTAGTTCAGTACATTATTTGGGTCGATCTGATACAGACCGTAGTAGACGAGACCGGCGGGAGCTAGGCCAAAGCTCACCACGTCAGCCAGGGAGTCGAGGTCCTTCCCAATCGGTGAAGCGACCCCAAGCATACGAGCCACCAGCCCATCGAAGAAGTCAAAGACGGCAGAGAGGACGATGAGCCAGGCTGCTATATCGGGACGCCCCTGATGGAGGGTGAAGACCAGCGCCAACGAGCCCGAGAGGAGGTTCCCCGCGGTCAGCATATTAGGGATATGCTTCTTGATACTCATAGCAGGTAGAGGATAGTGATGGGAGTGATGTAGCTTAGCGAGGTAGGGTAGCGATATCGGTGATATTCCCCTTGACATGCTGTCCGACCTTGACGTGTACTTTGGTGCCTAGTGGCAGATAGAGGTCGACACGAGAGCCGAACTTGATGAAGCCAAGGTTCTCATTGATCCCGACACGACTTCCCACTTCGGGGTAGGTGACGATACGGCGAGCGATGGCTCCTGCCACCTGACGCACGAGGATCTGGTCCCCACCCTCGGAGCGGATGATGACCGAGGAGCGCTCGTTGTCCGTGCTACTCTTAGGCAGGTGAGCCGACAGGAAGCGTCCATCATTGTGCGAGACATGCTCGACGATGCCATTACAAGGGATCCAGTTCACATGCATATCGAAGACGCTCATGAAGACCGATACCTGCAGGCAACGACAGCCTAGGAGTTCCGTCTCTTCCGTCTCTTCGACTACGACGACACGTCCGTCAGCAGGGCAGACGATCTCCTGGTCACCCGTGGAGTGCTTGCGGGGCTCGTAGCGGAAGAAGTTCAGCACTCCGAGATAGAAGAGGGCTGAGAGGATGACGGAGACGAGGCTAAAGGCCCCGCCAAAGAGAGCAATGAAGGCATTGATCCCGATGAGGATGATCGCAAAGCTAATGAGAGGGCCACGCCCTTCCTTATGAAGTAACATAGTCTAAAATTTATCGGATTGCTCGTATTAGCAATATTTGTGCAAAGATAAGCAAAACAGCACTAATTATCAGCATTATACCTGATAGCAGAGCATCGGGGGAGGATACGGCTCTGATTCGCCTCCCAAAAGCTCCTCTCCTGGGGGCTCAATTCACTCCCAGAAGAGGGACGGAGCACACCGAGGCTTTCACTCGTAAAGTACCGAGAAAAGAAGGACCTCCCAGCAGGTCTTATTTGCCTTCCCTCCCCTACCCCTCAAAAGAAACCTACGGTAGGTCGTCCTTGCGACCTACCATGGGTCGTCTCGACGACCTACGGTAGGTTTTTTCGGCGACCTACCGTAGGTCGCAAAAGAGGGGGTCAGAAACCCGCTCCAGATAAGGCTTTGCGCTTCCCCCGTCAGCACCCCATCCATTTGCCCGAGGAGGGCCGTAGAACTTGTAAAGAAAGACTAATATACTTCGCTGATACAGCTAGTATAGATTTATAGTATATTTGCGTCGTACTAGGGTCTTCGAGATCCGTGCTATCAATAACAAAAACACCACTAAACAGAGATGAGACTAAAGACAGCATTCTTATCCATCTTCTCGGCGCTCTTCCTGGGCACGACCCTTGGGCTTGCACCTCAAGCCAAGGCTCAAGCTCCAGGCGGGATGCCCCCCCTGCCCATCGACACAGCGGTGCGTATCGGTAAGCTCCCCAATGGTCTTACCTACTTCATCCGCCACAACGAAGAGCCTAAGGGCCGAGCAGAATTCTACATCGCTCAGAAGGTCGGATCCATGCAGGAAGAGGAGAGCCAGAGAGGCCTCGCCCACTTCCTCGAACACATCGCCTTCAATGGCACGAAGAACTTCCCCGGCAAGGGGATCATCAACTTCCTCGAGAGCATCGGTGCTAGCTTCGGGGGGAACATCAACGCCTACACCAGCTTCGACAAGACGGTCTACACCCTGATGAAGATCCCCGTCCCTCGTCAGAGCATCATCGATAGCTGTATCCTCGTCCTGCACGACTGGAGTAGCTTCATCAGCCTCGAGGACAAGGAGATCGACGCCGAGCGTGGCGTCATCGAGGAGGAATGGCGTCGTAGCAATAGCGGGGACATGCGCAACATGGAGAAGCTCCTTGAGCTGGCCTTCCCCGGCAACAAGTACGGACAGCGCCTCCCCATCGGGACTATGGACATCGTCCGCAACTTCCCCTATCAGGTACTGCGTGACTACTACAAGAAGTGGTACCGCCCCGACCTGCAGGCGCTGGTCATCGTCGGTGACGTCGACGTCAACTATGTAGAGGCTCAGATCAAGAAGATCTTCGCCGGCATCCCAGCTCCCGTCGGTGCTGCTGAGCGTGTCTATGTGCCTGTAGCCGACAACGACAAGCCCATCGTAGGTATCGTAGCTGACAAGGAGGCTACACGCAACTCCGTGATCATCTCCTTCAAGAGCGACGTCACTCCTGCAGAGGCTCGTGCTACACTCATGGGTCCCCTCGAAGACTACGTCCAGTCGATCCTGACCTCGATGATCGCTCAGCGCTTCAACGATATCGTCAAGAAGCCTAATGCGCCCTTCGTCAATGCTTCTGTAGAGTTCGGTCCTTACCTGATCGCTAAGACTAAGGACGCAGCGACCTACGGTGCCGACTTCAAGGAAGGTCAGTGGGATACCGCTCTCAAGGGACTAGTCGCTGAGATCGTCCGCATCAAGAAGTTCGGCTTCACACCTGCAGAGTTTGACCGTGCTAAGAAGGAGTTCCTCGTCTCGGTGAAGAATACCTTCAACGAGCGCAACAAGCGCACCAGCGAAGCATGGGCCAATATCTATGTCGACTACTTCGAAGACGGTGGTTACCTCCTCGACATCCCTACCTACTATCAGCTGAACCAGGGGCTTGCCGAGCAGTTCCCTCTTGAGCAGATCAACGCAGCTGCCCAGCAGTTCGACCTGAACAAGAATGTCTTCATCGGCCTGACCAGCGTCGAGAAGCCCGAAGTCAAGCTCCCCTCCGTCGAAGAGCTTATCAAGAAGTACGAAGAGTACCTCAAGCAGGAGGTAGAAGCCCCCAAGAACGAGGTCAGCAACGAGAAGCTCATCGACAAGCTCCCCATGAAGGGTAAGATCGTCAAGGAGCAGAAGAACGCTCAGTTCGGCACGACCGTCTGGACACTCTCCAACGGTACGAAGGTGTACCTCAAGAAGACCGACTACATGGAGGATGAGATCCTACTGAGCGGACAGCGCCCTGGTGGGTACTACAACCTCTCCAAGGCTACTCCTCTTGACCTGAAGATCCTGAACTCTGTGCCCCAGGTCGGTGGTCTAGGTAAGTTCGATGAGTCTGCCCTTGAGAAGGCACTCACGGGTCGCCTTGCTTCGCTCTCCACGAGTGTCTCCGGTATCGAAGACAATGTATCGGGGAGCACCACGAAGGAAGACCTCGAGACGATGCTCCAGCTCCTCTACCTCAACTTCACCGGTATCCGTGCCGACAAGGAAGCCTTCCAGGCATGGCAGGAACGTACCATCAGCTCGATCGAAGCACGAAAGGCTAATCCTCTCTCCTTCCTCGCAGACTCGGTATCCCGCTTCCTCTATCCTAATACTCCCGAGCGCTACCCTCTGACGATCGATGAGGTCAAGAGCGTGAACTACGACAAGGTACTTCAGCTCTTCCGTAGCCGCTTCGCTAATGCTCGTGGCTTCAACTTCTACTTCGTCGGCAACATCGACGAAGCAAAGCTCCGTCCTCTCGTCGAGCAGTACATCGCTTCGCTACCTGCACAGAAGGTCTACACCGACAAGGCACAGACCAGCCGTGTACCTCAGGAGCGTCTCGGCACGAACAGCAAGGAGTACAGCTCTCCTATGGCTACTCCTATGGGTATCGTCATCGATGCACTCTCCGTCCCCAGCACCTACAGCCAGCAGGAACTGCTGACGGGTGCCGTCCTGGAGTCTATCCTTGACCAGCTCTACACGAAGACCATCCGCGAGGATGCCGGTGGAGCCTATAGCGTAGGCGTACAGTCCGAGGTAGAGCGCTACCCAAGTGTACGTAGCTCGGTCAGTGTCCAGTTCCAGACTGACCCTGCGAAGGCCGTAGCTATGAACGAACTTGTCTTCAAGGGTCTTGATGGCATCGTCAAGAATGGTCCTTCTGCTGAGTACTTTGACAAGGCAGTCAAGAACCTCAAGAAGGCACACGGCGAGAACCTTCGTAAGAATCAGTACTGGCTTGCTCAGATCGAGCGCTTCTTCAGTCAGGGCTTCGACTTCGTGACCAACTACGACAAGGTGCTTGACTCCGTCACACCTCAGGCCGTACAGGCACTCACCAAGAAGCTCTACGACTCTAAGGACCGCACGACTATCCTCTTCCGCTCCTCGGAAGTGCAGGATAAGAAGTAAGCACTGCTGACTACTCTTCCTATATGACACAAGCCGTGCCTCTCCCTCTCTGGAGAAGCACGGCTTGTATTCTATTTGAACAAAACTACCGACGATCCGTTTATCTTGGTAATCAAGTTCACTCAACCTCGTAGTTACATTAAGACAATGAAGAAAGTCATCCTAAGCCTAACGCTCGCTGCGGTGGGACTTCTCTCCACCACGGCCTGCACTGCACAGGCTAATGGGAGCTCCTCCGACACCAACGCTCGTAGCGAAGCTCAGGCAGCTAGCACCGAAGGTGCAAGCCCCGTCAAGCATATCGATGCCGCTTATATGCGTGCCAATATCTGGGATTATAAGGAAGAGCCCTCGAAGTTCGTCTTCAAGGGAAGCCGTCCTGCCATCATCGACTTCTACGCTGACTGGTGCGGTCCCTGCCGTAGCCTGGGCCCCAAGCTCGAAGCTGCTGCTAAGAAGTACGCAGGTAAGATCGACGTCTACAAGGTCAACGTAGACCAAGAGTCGGGACTAGCGAATATCTTCGGCGTGAAGAGCATCCCCATGGTCCTCTTCATCCCCATGCAGGGTATCCCCATTCAGACAGTCGGCGACCTCTCTGCAGAGCAGATCGAAGAGACGATCGCCCAGATCTACCCAGCTAAGAAGTAATCAGCCTTCTCTCTTGGTGAAAAGCCAGGACGCTTGACTAAGAAGCACCGGCACCACCTCCTACAACTATAATATATACCGAGGCCCGGCCTCTACTCCACTAGAGTAGAAGCCGGGCCTCAGCTTTATCTGTCCCGTAGGAGAAGACTATTGCTTCTTCTCGGGGAAAGGAATCAGGTCAAAGCCCGTGTAAGGACGAAGTGCCTCGGGGATACGGATACCTTCGGGCGTCTGATGGTTCTCCAGCAGGGCTGCTACGATACGAGGGAGCGCAAGTGCACTACCATTGAGCGTGTGCACCAGCTGTACGCCCTGCTCCGCATCACGATAGCGGCAGTGAAGGCGGTTGGCCTGATAGCTCTCGAAGTTCGATACCGAGCTCACCTCGAGCCAGCGCTTCTGCGCCGCTGAGAAGACTTCGAAGTCGTAGGTCAATGCACTCGTGAAGCTCATATCACCACCACTCAGACGAAGGATGCGCCAGGGGAGCTCAAGCTTCGTGACAAGAGTCTCTACATAGGCCACCATCTCATCGAGACGCTGGTAGCTTCGCTCGGGCTTGTCGATACAGACGATCTCGACCTTGTCAAACTGATGGAGGCGATTCAGGCCACGTACATCCTTGCCATACGAACCCGCTTCACGACGGAAGCACGCAGAGTAAGCCGTATTACGTACAGGCAGGTCCTTCTCATCGAGGATCACATCTCGGTAGATATTGGTCACGGGCACTTCGGCCGTAGGGATGAGGTAGAGATTATCGAGCCCGACATGGTACATCTGCCCTTCCTTGTCGGGGAGCTGACCTGTACCGTAGCCCGAATCTTCATTGACTACGTAGGGTGGCTGCACCTCAAGGTAACCCGCCTCACGGGCATTGTCGAGGAAGAAGTTCACCAGTGCACGCTGGAGTCTAGCGCCATACCCCTTGTAGACAGGGAAGCCTGCACCCGAGATCTTCACACCAAGTTCGAAGTCGATGAGGTCATAGATCTTGGCAAGTTCCCAGTGAGGAAGAGCTTCTTCACCGAGATCGGGAGTGACACCGCCCGTCTTGACGCAGACGTTGTCCTCTGCCGTAGCCCCTTCGGGCACGATATCGGCGGGGAGATTGGGGACAGAGAGGAGGATCTCACGGATCTTGCTCTCGGCTTCTTCCTTCTTGTCCTCGAGTTTTTTACTGAGCTCCTTGAGCGAAGCTACTTGTGCACGGATGGCTTCTGCCTGCTCCTTAGCACCCTTCTTCATCAGATCGCCGATCTCCTTAGCGATCGCCTTCTGACGAGCTAGCGAAGCATCGAGCTCCTGCTGGGCGTTGCGTCGGATCTCATCGAGGCCTAGCACTTCGTCGATAGCCTGACGAGCCTCGAAGTGCTTCTTGCGAAGGCGCTCGACGACACCTTCTGCGTTCTCCCGGATTTGCTTTAGTGTAAGCATATTGGTTGGTATAAATAGAGAGAGGTTGCTCCCTCAGGGACTGTGAAGACCCTTCTGGAGCAACCTCCTATACTACTGACGTGTGCTCCGTCTTAGGCTTCTGCCGCGATGGAGACGTACGAGCGATCGTTCTTCTTGCGGGTGAAGACGACCTTGCCGTCGATGAGTGCGTAGAGCGTGTGGTCCTTACCGATCCCGACGCCTGCACCTGGGTGATGCTGAGTACCACGCTGGCGGACGATGATGTTACCAGCCTTGGCATGCTGACCACCGAAGAGTTTTACTCCGAGTCGCTTACTTTCTGATTCGCGTCCGTTCTTGGAGCTACCTACACCTTTTTTATGTGCCATTGTCTTATGTCTAAACTAATGCGGTGATACGATTAAGCTACGATTTCCTTGACGAGGACTTCGCTGAACTGCTGGCGATGACCGTTGAGCTTGCGGTAGCCCTTACGACGCTTCTTGTGGAAGACGAGGACCTTGTCACCCTTCACGAGTGGGCTGATGACCTCGCATACGACCTTGGCACCGGCTACTTGTGGCGTACCGACAGTGACTACACCGTCCTTGTCCACAAGGAGAACCTTGTCAAATTCTACTACTGCTCCGCTCTCTGCCCCCTTGATGTGGTGGATGAAGAGACGACGGCCCTGCTCTACGTTGAACTGCTGGCCCTGAATGTCTACGATAACGTACATTACGCTGTATAACTAAAAAAGTTAGCCCCGTAGGGTGTCACCCGCTTGCTTCTTCAAGAGAAGGGGTGTGCTTCTTCTCCTACCCTACATAGGAAATTCGTTTGCAAAGGTACGAAAATATCTAATACGCTCATCTCCGCATCCTTCTATCCCCTAGAAATAGCACCGCAATCAGCTCACTCCCCTCAAGCTACTTCCCCGACTCCCCACGAAAAACCACCCCTTCCCCTCAAGGAAGGAAAGAGTAAATGGAAGCCTGCACGGAGGGGAATTACTACCATTTCCTCGGAGGCTGTCGATATTCTCCTTCCACTTTCGCCCGTAATGCGCCCTACCCTTTCAGGTAATTCAATGAATAATTACCTGTAATGGGGAAAGGCGTATCCCGTAAGCGCTCGGGAGAAGGAAGGGTAGCAATTTGCCGATCAACAGAAAGAGCCCGCTAAGTAGAAGCAATTCGCCCAGCCATCTCGGGGAGAGGACTGGGCAAATTGGCCTGCAAAGAGGGGCGTATCGAAGCGTGCTTAGACCGAACTTACTTTCTAAAGGAGAGGGTTCATTCTAAGAAGTCTCCCCAGCGGGCTATGCGTGAACGAGCGAAATCAAGAATTCGACCATCTCAGGATCGTAGTGCGAGAAGAACAGACTCTGCTTCGTATCAAGCTTTTCGATCGTCCGCATATCCTCTTCTACGAGCTCGAAGTCGAAGATATTCATATTCTGCTCCATGCGTTCACGATGCGTCGACTTCGGGATCAGCACTACTCCACGCTGAAGGAGATAGCGAAGGGCGACCTGAGCAACGGTCTTGCCATACTTCTTCCCTATGCTCGAGAGGGTCTCATTGTTGAAGAAGTCATTGCGCCCTTCGGCAAAAGGCCCCCACGACATGATCTGACAGCCGTACTTCTCCATATACTTCTGAGCAGTGATCTGCTGATTGAAGACATGCAGCTCCACCTGATTGACCGCCGGCTTTACTTCGACGTGGGCCTGGAGATCAATGAAGCGATCGGGGTAGAAGTTGCTCACGCCGATGGCTCGTACCTTACCTTCACGATACGCACGCTCCATAGCTCGGTACGTGCCATAGTAATCGCCGAAAGGTTGATGGATCAGGAGCAAGTCAATATAGTTGGACTGGAGCTTCTCCAGACTTTCAAGGATGGAGGCATAAGCCTTCTCTTCGCCCGCATTAGAGATCCAGATCTTCGTCACGACGAAGAGTTCGGAGCGAGGCACGCCACACTTGGCGATGGCTTGACCTACACCCTCTTCATTCTGATAGATCTGAGCCGTATCGATCATCCTGTAGCCGACATGGATGGCATCCAAGACACAGCGCTCAGCTTCCTGCGGATCGACTTGGTATACGCCATAGCCCAGCTGAGGCATCTTCACACCATTATTTAGCGTCACGTAGTTCATGATTCTTCTTTGCTTAATTGTTGTCACTTGAAATAGATAAGCCCCCGTCTACAAGATGCAGGCGAGGGCTTATTCTCTGTAAATCGTAAGGGAGACTTCTTAGTCAAGCGTCTTCTTGATCTCGATCTCTTCGTAGGCTTCGATGATGTCACCGACCATGATGTCATTATAGCCGTCGATGTTCAGACCGCAATCCTGACCCATGACTACTTCCTTAGCATCGTCCTTGTAGCGCTTGAGCGAACCGAGTTCACCCTGATACTTGACGATACCATCACGGATAAGACGGATCTTATTATTACGCTTGATCTTCCCTTCTACGACCATACAGCCGGCGATGGTACCGACCTTGGTGATCTTGAAGGTCTGCTGAACTTCGAGGTTGGCCACGACATTCTCCTTGATTTCGGGCGAAAGCATCCCTTCCATTGCGGACTTGATATCCTCGATGGTATCGTAGATGATCGAGTAGGTACGGATCTCTACGCCCTCACGGTCAGCTAGGCGACGAGCGGCCTGGCTGGGACGGACCTGGAAGCCAAGGATGATCGCAGACGAAGCAGAAGCAAGCACGACGTCGCTCTCTGAGATCTGACCGACGCCCTTGTGGATGACGTTGACCTGGATCTCCTCTGTCGAGAGGCGGATGAGCGAGTCAGAGAGCGCTTCGATAGAGCCATCGACGTCCCCCTTGATGATGACATTGAGCTCCTGGAAGTTGCCAAGCGCACGACGACGAGCCAATTCGTCGAGGGTAAGTCCTTTCTTCGTGCGGTTGTCTTGCTCGCGCTTGAGTTGCTCACGCTTGCTAGCGATGCTACGAGCTTCCTGCTCGGTGTCCATCACATTGAAGGTCTCACCAGCCGTCGGAGCACCATCCAGACCGAGGATCAGCACTGGTTCGCTGGGGCCTGCCTTCTCAACCTTCTGGTTACGCTCATTGAACATCGCCTTGACACGGCCGTAATGCGTACCGGAGAGTACGACATCACCCTGCGAGAGTGTACCATTCTGCACGAGGACAGTAGCCACATAGCCACGTCCCTTGTCAAGTGACGACTCGATGACGGAGCCGACAGCACGGCGCTTGGGATTAGCCTTGAGCTCGAGAAGTTCAGCTTCGAGGAGGACCTTTTCTAGAAGTTCATCGATGTTGATTCCCTTCTTCGCCGAGATCTCCTGGCACTGATACTTACCGCCCCATTCTTCTACGAGGTAGTTCATAGCAGCCAGTTGCTCACGGATGCGGTCGGGATTAGCGGCGGGCTTATCGATCTTGTTGATGGCAAAGACCATGGGCACACCTGCCGCTGCAGCGTGGTTGATGGCTTCCTTCGTCTGAGGCATGACGTCATCATCTGCAGCGACGATGATGATAGCGATGTCCGTGACCTTAGCACCACGGGCACGCATGGCGGTGAATGCTTCGTGACCCGGCGTATCTAGGAAGGTAATGCGCTTGCCATCCTTGAGACGGAGGCTATAAGCACCGATGTGCTGGGTGATCCCCCCTGCTTCACCGGCGATGACATTCGTATTACGTAGGCGGTCGAGGAGCGAAGTCTTCCCATGGTCGACGTGCCCCATGACGGTGACAATAGGTGGACGGCTGATGAGGTCTGCTTCATCATCCACTTCGTCTTCCTGAGTCATGGCTTCGACGACTTCAGCACTGACGAAGTCGGTCTTGTAGCCAAACTCCTCAGCGACCATATCGATGGTCTCTGCATCCAGACGCATATTGATCGATACCATCAACCCAATGCTCATGCAGGTAGCGATGACCTGGGTGACGGGGACGTCCATCATGCTCGCTAGGTCACTGACAGTGACGAACTCAGTGAGCTTAAGCGTACGGCTCTCAGCTTCGCTACGCTCCTGTGCATCAAGGGCAGCGGAGCGGGCAGCATCACGCTTGTCCCTACGGTGCTTAGCGGACTTAGCTCCCTGTTGGTTCTTACCCGTGAGGCGGGCAAGCGTCTCCTTGACCTGACGCTGTACGTCTTCGTCGGTGACTACAGCCTTCTGAGGCTGCTGACTCTGACGCTTTGCCTTACGCCCTGTCTTCTGTCCATCGCCAGCGGACTGTGCATTGCGGTTAGCTCCACGGCTATTGGGGTCTGCGGAGCGACCCGTGCCATTAGCGCCACCGGTACGCTGGCCTTGCTTCTTAGGAGCATTGTCCGTGACCTTAGCAGCCTCTGCCTTGACGTCTACAGGACCCTTGCCGATGCGGGTACGCTTACGACCGCTCTTGTCACCATGTGCCTTCTTGGCAGGACGGGTATTATCGTTGATGGTGGAGAGGTCGATCTTACCGACGACATTGAAGCTGATCCCTGCGCTGGGAGCAGAAGGGCGGTAGATCTCAGGCTCACGCACGGTAGGCTCTTCCTTCTCGGGCGCCTTAGCTTCGGGAGCTGGTGTAGGCTCGGGCTTAACCTCGACCTTGGGCTCAGGCTTGGGGGCAGGCTCCGTCTTCGCTTCGGGCTTTGCAGGCTTAGGCTCTTCGACCTTAGCTGGTGCAGGAGCTTCGGCTGGCTTAGCCTCGGGCTGAGGCTTAGGAGCGGGAGTGGCCTTCGGTTCGGGCTTGGGTTCGGGCTTCACCTCTACCTTAGGCTCGGGCTTAACTTCAGCCTTGGGCTTGAGGTCTGCGATAGAACCCTTGATATTGAGACTAGGACGGCGATCCTCGGGGATCACGGTCTCGATGTGGGTCTCCTTAGCGAGGCGACTCTCTAGCTTGGGCTCTTCCTTGGGCTTGGCAGGCTCGGTCTTGGGGGTAGCGGCTGATCCATCCAGCTTGTCTAGGAGCTGGCTGATCTCAGCCTTACCCATACCACGGCCGTGCTCAGCGATGAGCTGCTCAGCGATCTGACGAGGGACGCGCGTATTGGGGTTGATGGTATTGACGTCTAAGACGTCCTTCTTCTCTAATGATTCCTTAAATGAGCCAATCCCTACGTTGAGTTCCTTGGCCAAGGTAAAGAGCTTGATGTCCTTTGGCATGTATCTTCTCTTTTGAATGGTTTGTGTCCCGTCTCTCTGTACTTCGCTCTACTCAAGCCTGGAGGCTCTCGGTCATCACCACAGCTACACACTCCACGGGGGGGAGAGGTCTCTAGGGGAGTAGAGGAGGGAGGGACTAATTAATCTTCTTCTCCTGTCTCTGAGGCAGGCTCAGCGGGAGCTTCCTCGTCGCCGTCTGCTTCTTCGTCGGAAGGAGCATCCTCGTCGGTGAACTCAGCACTGAGGACATCTAGGACATGATCCAGCATATCTTCTTCGAGCTCGGTCTTGGTGAGGAGAGTATCACGATCCTCACGCAGGACGGCCTTAGCGGTCGTATAGCCTTCTTCCTTGAGGCTCTGGATGATCCACTCTTCGATCTCGTCGGAGAACTCATCGAGGTAGATATCTTCTTCGCCCGTCGCACCCTCTTCGTCACGGAAGATCTCGATGCGGTAGCCGGTCAGCAGGGATGCAAGCTTGAGGTTCGCAGCATTCTTACCGATAGCCAAGGGCACCTGATCGGGACGCATGTAGACCTCAGCCTGCTTGATGCCATCCTCTTCGTCGCTCAGAGCGATAGCCACGGCCTTACCGGGACTAAGAGCACGCTGGATGAAGAGCATAGGATTGGTCGTGTAGGTCGTGACGTCGATATTCTCACCCTTGAGTTCACGCACGATACTGCGGATACGAGAGCCATTGACCCCGACGCAAGCCCCTACTGGGTCGATACGGTCATCATAGGATTCGACGGCGATCTTAGCACGCTCACCAGGGATACGAGCTGCAGCACGGATGGTGATGAGACCATCGGCGATCTCGGGCACGTTGAGCTCAAGGAGTCGCTTGAGGAACTCTGGGCTGACACGGGAGAGGATCACCTTAGGATTGCTATTCTCATTCTCTACACGAGCGATGACAGCACGTACGGTCTCGCCCTTGCGGAAGAAGTCTCCGGGGATCTGTTCGCTCTTAGGCATGAGGAGCTCATTACCCTCATCGTCGATGAGGAGAGCCTCACGCTTCCAGACCTGATATACCTCGGCGGAGATCAGTTCGCCTACACGGCCTACGAAGCTGTGGTAGAAGTTATCCTTCTGCAACTCAAGGATCTTACTGGCCAGAGCCTGTCGCAGGTTGATCACCGCACGACGGCCGAAGGCATTGAAGTCTACAGCATCGGTGAAGTCTTCGCCGACAGAGATATCGGGGTCGACAGCCTGGGCTTCGCTCAGGCGCACCTCACGCACTTCGTCGACGAGATCTTCATCAGAGACGACATGGCGGGTACGCCAGATCTCGAAGTCGCCCTTCTTATCCAGGTTGATGATGACGGAGAAGGTATCGTCTGAGCCGAACATCTTAGATAGGACGTTGCGGAACGAATCCTCCAAGACCGAGATCAGGGTGCTACGGTCTATGCTCTTGAGCTCCTGGAACTCGAGGAGCGCTTCGATTAAGCTTGTTGTCTCTTTTTTCTTTGCCATAGGGCTATACTATATGTAGGGGTTCTATTTATCAAAACTTCAAGACGCGCTTGGTCTGTAGGATCTCGTCCATAGGTATGGAGAGTTCTTCCTCGACTTCGATCTTCCGCTTCTGTCCTTCGGGGCGCACCTTCCTCAGGACTGCTAGCGTGATCCCTTCGGCAGAAGCGGCACGTAGCGTACCCTTCTCCTTGATCCCGCCCTTGCGAAGGACTTCTACCTCTTCGCCGACGGCATCGGTGTACTGACGGAGCACCTTGAAGGCGGAGGTAAGGCCTGCCGACCCTACTTCGAGCTCGAAGTCCTCGGTCTCCCGATCCAGCTTCCCCTCGATATGCTTGGAGAGGGCTACACAAGCATCGATACTGAGCCCTGTGGGGGCGCCTAGTTCGATGACAATCCTATTCCCGGGGTGCACTGCCACCTCTACGATGTAGTACTCGGGGTGCTCTGTGGCGCAATAGCTAGAGGTGATCTCCTCTATATAGCTCTTCTCGATCATGATGGGGTATCGCGTGGGGGTAAGTCTATGTATGCGAAGAGAGGAAGCTCTGTCGCCTCCTCTCTTCTCGTCTCTTTGCGTGCAAAGGTAATAAAACTCTACGACATAGCCCAGCCGAAGCCAAGCCGAGTCCCAAGTGACCTCTATAGAGCCCTACCCAGAGACGCCCCCGAAGGAGGGGAATCTCTGGGCAGGAAGGTCTAGCGGAGTCCGCAGGGGCTAAGCCCCGACGTGACCACCGCCCTCAGAGCCTCCTCCGGGAGGGACGGGCGTACCCGATCCGTCCTTGGACTTCCCTCCCTTGGGGCTCTTCTTCGGGTGGGGCTGGTACGCCTCCTTGGCGACTTCGTAGGAGACTTCCTTCGTCACCGTGCGAAGGCTCATCTTGGGGTAGAAGCGCACGTGTGCGGGACGGATGGTCGTGGCGTTGACCTCATCGAACTTATCCATCATCTTCCCCTGAGCCAGCGCCTTGATCGATCCCAGATCAGCCAGGTCTACGGCACGGCCTGCCTGGAGTTCGTCCTCGACGATGTCATGCAGGGCGATGACAGCTGCACGGAGGTCGGCTCGGCTGATACCCGTGCTCTGAATGATACGGCGCTCTACCTGTGGCCAGGTAGTACGGGGGTGTTCGTCTTGGATAGCGAAGAAGACGGTCTTGCCCTTGCGCTTCCCGAGGTTAAGCTTACGCTTGGCGATCTTGAACTTGAGTGCCATGATACAAATAGTAAATTAGAGTTATACATCGTGAGAGGTTATCCTCTCGTCCACAGCACAAAGGTAGAGCGCTCTCTGAGGGGCGGAGTCCCTTGCGGGCGATTTCGTCCTTAGATGTCCCTCGATGGGCTTTAACGGCGCTTAATGTCCCCCTACCACCCTACTTCCCGAGGCCAACGCACGGCGCAAAAAAGGGGAAATCTGGGGTTCAGAAAAACAGGACCTTTCTACCCTAGAGAAGGAGGGCGCTCGAAAGGACTAAAAAACGGCCTACGGTAGGTCGCCCAAAAAACCTACTGTAGGTCATCTCACCGACCCACGGTAGGTCGGCGTACCGACCTACCGTAGGTTTCTTTTACCCCTCCCCTATATCAGCTAGGCCTCCTCTCCATTCCACCATCTACCGCCCCTTAGATATTCCCTTCTTTTCTGTGGGGTGGGGGCGGAGGAAATGGAGGGGCTAGGATCGGTACATCCCTTCGCCCAAATTCGGGTTCTCTACGCATGTATATTTATCTCCAAACACAGCAGACAATGAGTATTTGCAGTGGATATTCTTTATCTTTGTTTCACAGAGGTCTAGGCTGGACCAGCACAGGTTTTATCAAGCCTCTATAGGATCATACCAGGGCCTCCTAGCAAAGCACGAAACGTCTCTTCTAAAATCATCTAAAAGATCGAAGAACTATGGCCATCGAAAAAATCACTCGCATCTGCTGGAACACCGAGAATTGGGAGCGACCAAGTGGACTCACAGGAAAATCCAAGGCTAAAGACTCATACGAACAGGAAAACCACTTCGGTCACGAGGAGTGGTTATTCGATAAGCGAATGATCCTCAAAGAAGGATACCTCTATGGCGACCTTCAAGCGCTTCGTCACCCCGAGTGTCACAAAGGCAAAGTCTATGACATTCATCTATTCGCAATTAATTCGGACACACAGGATCGGCTATATGTAGGCTGTCTAAGGAATGCAGAGGTTCTTACTGATGAAGAGAGGGCCTGGGCTACCAAGGAATGCAAAAAATTAGGCCTTGTTCAAGAAATGGATCGAGACCTCAAAAGAATAGGAGTCAAGAAGTGGCATAAGAGTGCGCATCCAAATGTTCGCTTTAAGCTTGATCAAGTTGAGCTCGAATATCCCAACTATAGGCTTATCGACCCCGAGTACCTGATAGGTCATCGCTACCAACTAATGGATGGTGTCAGTGAGCGCCTGAAATTCCTTGACACCCCGGAAGAAGAACCAGAGCCCACCCAATCTACAGAAGATATTGTGTGCTCGATCAGTAGCCCAACCTACGTCAAAAGGCAAAGGCACAAAGAGATACAATTAGCCCTCAAGGAACAGCTCGCTCTCAACGGCTACACTAATATCGAGCTAGAGGTCGACGCGGGTATAAGGAGACAAATTGACCTGAAAGCGTATCACAAAACATCGAAGTCTTTGCACTACTTCGAGATCAAGGTCTATGATGCTCGATTGAGTATCAGAGAAGCCCTAGGTCAGATACTTGAGTATGCCCACTACCTATCCGCCCAATGTGAAGCTTCTAAGCTATTCATCGTAGGCCCAGAGAGCCCTACTTGGCAAGACCTCATCTATCTCAATCGCTTGAGGAAGGAATATAACCTCCCCATTGAGTTTGTCCACTACTCGATCAAAGATGAGAGGTTATACTGGGAGGACAATATACGTTCGAGGGTAGGAGCACCCAAGGCAATAAAGCAAACGACTGAATAGAACTATGACAATGAAGCAGTTTATCTACATCCTCCTCGCACTCATCCTGTCTACGAGCTGTAGCACTACTCAGGAGAAAGAAACTCCCAAGGCTACAGAGACAAGCTTAGAGTCGCAGGTCTCCAACTACCAGCTGTTTGAGACGAAGAACCTCTGGACTTTCCTTAGGTTGGATACCCGAAATGGGAAGATAACCCAAGTGCACTTTACACTTGATTCCAACGGCTATCGTGGTGAGCAGGTCTTGAGCAAGAAGCCTTTAGTCACCTCAGACGAGGAAAAGGCAGGACGCTTCACCTTATACCCGACCCAGAACATGTACACCTTCATCCTACTGGACAAAATCAGTGGTCACACCTATCAGGTCCAATGGGCACTAAACGAGGAAGAGCGGTTTGTCATCCCCATACGAAAATAGATAGACCGAGAAGTCTGGAGCGGACTTATCCCTCGATCCCTAAGACGCTATAGCACCTCTCCACAAAGTCCGACAGCCCCGAAGCTAGACAGTCTAGCTTCGGGGCTGTCGCTTGGTGATATTACTTCTCTCTATCTCACTGATCTGCCCAGAGAAATATCCAACACTCGCACTACCTGTCAGGATTAAAAAATCATACCTCTTCCTCGAGCTCTACGAGGAGCTAAAAAAACGACCCACGGTAGGTCGCCGAAAAAACCTACTGTAGGTCGTCTCACCGACCCACGGTAGGTCGCTGCGACGACCTACCGTGGATCGGTTTTTGCCCCCTTCCTGAGCCTACCGATTTGAGGCTAGGCGAAGGGGTGACTGAGGCCGTCGGTCCTCGCCCGAGCCTTCCCCGAAGCTTCTTGGTGAGGAAGGAGCGTCCCGAGCCGAAAATCCGCCCTTACTCCCACGAAAAGATACTACCTTTGTAAAGCTCGCTCTCGGGCGGACTCTCCAGCCCCATCAGAATAGGAGCGTAGCGACAATGACCCTATACGAATCCAAAGAGAAGATCATGCAAGAGCCCTATGAAAAGGCTGACCTAGACGAAGCCGTAGAGACCCTGCGTCGCGGGGGGATCATCCTCTACCCTACGGACACCGTCTGGGGGATCGGATGTGACGCAACCAACGAGGAAGCCGTCCGTCGTATCTATGACCTCAAGCGCCGTGAGGACAGCAAGAGTATGCTTGTCCTGGTGAGTGACACCCTTCAGGTGGAGCGCCTCGTGCGAGAAGTTCCCGAGGTAGCCTTCGACCTGATGGACCTATCCGTCCGCCCCATCACCATCATCTATTCGGGTGCCTCAGGAGTAGCCCCAAGCCTTCTGGGCGAAGGTAGTTCGCTGGGCATCCGACGGACAGAGGAGCTCTTCTCCTCAGCGCTCTGCAAGCGCCTACGTCGCCCGATCGTCTCCACCTCAGCTAATATCAGTGGCGAGCCTACGCCGCTCTTCTTCTCCGGCATCAGCCCCGAGATCGTCTCGGGTGTCGACTACGTAGTCCGCTACCGCCGAGAGGATGAGACGCCCCGTGAACCCTCGCAGATCATCAAGCTCGGACCTACGGGCGAAGTCGAAGTCCTCCGTCCCTAAATCCCCACCCCTTCCCCTCACACTAGAGCCCCCCGTCGGATGCCTGTACTCAGCCAAGCCCTTACCCCCCTGCTGGATCGCCTCATCTACTGGAGAGAGCGACACATCAGTGAGCGCTACTTCATCCTCATCCTCAGTCTCCTCATCGGGGTGACGATGGCTCTGGTGGCGGGATTCCTGAAGTTCATCATCCATCATATCGAGAGCTTCATCCTCCAGCATATCGAGGATCACAGCTACCTCTACCTGATCTTCCCCGCCGTAGGTATCCTGCTCTCCCTCCTCTTCGTGCGCTACATCGTACGGGATGACATCAGTCACGGGGTGACGAAGGTGCTCACTGCGATCTCCCAGCGCAAGAGCAGGATCAAGCCCCACAATACCTGGTCTTCGATCCTGGCAAGTGCCATCACTATCGGCTTCGGTGGATCGGTGGGTGCCGAGAGTCCGATCGTGCTGACGGGAGCAGCCATTGGGTCGAACTTCGGCCGACTCTTCCGTCTCGAGCAGCGCAATCTCATGCTCCTCATCGGCTGTGGTGTAGCGGGCGCTATCGGCGGAATCTTCAAGGCACCTATCTCGGGGCTTGTCTTCGTCATCGAGGTGCTCCTGCTGGATCTGACGATGGCCTCCGTCCTACCTCTCCTGGTAAGCTCTGTATCGGCTGCCTCGGTAGCCTACATCATCTCGGGGAAGGAGATCCTCTTCCAGTTCATCCAGACCGACCCCTACCATATCGAGCGTATCCCCCTGATGATCCTGCTGGGAGTCGTATGCGGACTGATGTCGCTCTACTTCTCTAAGACAATGTTCCGCTTCGAAGGGGAGCTCCGCCGTATAGCGAACTACCGAGTGCGCTACCTCATATCGGCCGTGATCCTCTCCCTGCTGATCTTCCTCTTCCCCCCACTCTACGGCGAAGGCTACGATGCGGTGAATATCCTGCTGGACGGGCAGTACACCCAGCTCCTCGAGGGCAGTATCTTCGAGCCCTTCTCTAGCTCGTATTGGGTGGTCTTTGCCTTCTTCCTCCTGACCGTCCTCTTCAAGGTCTTTGCCTCTGTCTCCACAAATTCGGGCGGTGGCTGTGGAGGGCTCTTCGCTCCTACGCTCTTCATGGGTGGGCTGACGGGATTCATCTTCTCCTATCTGGTGAACTACTTCAGTTCGCTCAACGTCTTCATCTCGCCGAAGAACTACATCCTGCTGGGGATGGCGGGGCTGATGGCCGGTGTGATGCATGCCCCACTCACAGGGGTCTTCCTCATCGCTGAGCTGTCGGGTGGGTACAATCTCTTCCTGCCTCTGATGCTCGTCTCACTGACCTCCTTCGCCACGATCCGCATCTTCATGCCTCACAGCATCTACTCACTTCGCCTAGCGGAGCAGGGGAAGCTCCTGACGCACCAGAAGGATACCGCCGTGCTCACACTGATGAATCTAGAGAGCGTGCTGGAGCGGGACTTCGAGGTCGTACACCCCGAGATGAGCCTAGGGGAGATGGTCGGTGTGATCTCGGTGAGCCACCGCAACTCCTTCCCCGTCGTCGACGATCGGGGGATGCTCGTCGGCATCGTGGAGCTGGACAATGTGCGCAATATCATGTTCCGCCCCGAGCTCTATGATCGCTACAAGGTGCGTAAGATCATGGTGACGCCGGAGGTCAAGATCTCCGCCTCGATGCCCATGACGGAAGTGATGCGTCTCTTCGATGAGACGAAGGCGTGGAAGATGCCCGTCGTCGATGACGAAGGACGCTACCTCGGCTTCATCAGCAAGAGTGCGATCTTCAACAGCTACCGAGAGGTACTCAACGGCACCTTCATCGGGGACTAGTCGCCCCCTCCCCTTCCTTTTTTCCCTTTTTTCCCTGCCCATGTACAGCCCGACAGTCATCTACGAGGACAATCACCTACTCTGCGTCGCCAAGCGTCCCGGCGAGATCGTCCAAGGCGATAAGACCGGTGACGAGCCCATGAGCGAAGCCCTCAAGGCTTGGCTCAAAGAGAAGTACCAAAAGCCCGGCAACGCCTATCTCGGCGTCATCCATCGACTGGATCGTCCCGTAGGTGGGCTCGTGATCTTCGCCAAGACTTCGAAGGCGCTGAGCCGTATGAACGAGCTCTTCCGTTCGGGCGAAGTCTCCAAGCGCTACTGGGCCATCGTCACGGCACGTCCCCCTCGGCTCTCCGACACTCTGGAGCAATACCTCGTACGCAACGAACAGCAAAATAAGAGCTATGTCGCTCCCCGAGGTGCCGATACCCCGGGGGCCAAGCTTGCCCGCCTCTCCTACCGACTCCTCGCTTCGGGCGACCGCTACCACCTCGTGGAGATCGAGCTCCACACCGGGCGCCATCATCAGATCCGTTGCCAGCTCTCCGCCCTCGGTTGCCCGATCAAGGGAGACCTGAAGTACGGTGCACCCCGAAGTAATCCCGGCGGAAGTATAAGCCTCCTCTCCCGTCACATCTCCCTGACGCATCCCGTGAGCAAGCTTCCTCTCTCCCTGACGGCGCCCGTCCCCGACGAGCGTCTCTGGCACGAACTCGAGGCTAAGGCTCAGGAGGCTGGTCTCGTACCGACGGACGGCACTGCTCGCTGATTCGCCTTCCACTCTCAGGGGCTCTTTTCCCTCGACGAAGCGGGGTAGCTTCGTCTCTCACGCCCGTCGTTTCTTAGGGCTACCTCCCCTCCTTCTTTTACCCCTCCGCCAGCCCGCATAAACAGCGGGCTCGGAGCACCCCAAAAACGACCTACGGTAGGTCGCCGAAAAAACCTACTGT
>ERZ772977.245-NODE-245-length-42246-cov-8.667038_pt1 | contig 42246 bp, 37 predicted proteins | sample MGYA00511131_ERZ772977 | MGnify/ENA primary metagenome ERZ772977 (study PRJEB29015, sample SAMEA2737935) | human oral metagenome | biome: human oral; feature: human-associated habitat; material: dental | place: China | collected 2151 ...
GAAGACTGTGTGCGCTTGAAGCTCAGCAGCACACGAGCCAGCCAGGCGGGTCTGAGGGAAATGATGACGAGACGAAGAGTGAGAGGCTAATTAAGTAGTAGAGCTGGTACGCCCTATATTTGCATTTTCAGAAATAATCAACTACACTATCAGCAATGAAGTAGTGTAAGTCTGTTTGTGGTGCTCGTTCTCGGCGGTACGAGCTCCTCAGGTATGGTCTCATTTACACACTACGGTGAGACCGGACTGCAGTCAAACAGAATTAGGTCCTTCAGCCAAGCCATATTTATGTAAATAAGAGTAGAGGAGAGACTCGTGGCAGAAGCAACGAAGCAATACGTGGTAGATGGGGTGACCAAACGCACCTATTTCCGCCCGGAGCACAAAGTCATAGACCTACCGGATCTGGTCGGACACCTAAAGTCATCGTGGCGCAAGATGGTCGATAGCGACCTGGGCGACATATTTAGTGAGGTTAATCCGATTGATGACTATACCGGTGAGAAGCTAAGCCTCAGCTTTAAGGACTATCATTTTGGTGAGCCCAAGATATCAGACAAGGAGGCTATTCGGGATAACGCCGACTACACAGCGCCCTTGTATGCTAACGTCGAGCTGGTAAATCGGACGACCGGTGAGGTCAAAGAGCAAGAGCTTTATCTGGGTGAATACCCCTGGATGACCGACCGAGGTACTTTCGTAATCAACGGTTCTGAGCGGGTGATCATCTCGCAGCTGATCCGCAGTAACGGTGTCTACTTTGATGCTGAGCAAGTCGGTGATCAGCGCTACTATGGTGCTCGCATCATGCCCAGCCGAGGTGCTTGGTTTCAGTTCGAGACTGACTCGCATGGAGTCATCTGGGTCAGGATTGACCGTCGCCGCAAGATGCCGGTGACGACACTGCTGCGAGCCCTGGGCTACAGCACTAATACCGCCATCAATGAGCTATTTACTAAGACTAACCATGGTGAGGTTGATTACATTAAAGAAACCATCGCTAAGGAGAGTAGCCGAACCACCAACGAGGCGCTAATCGACGTCTTCCAGCGTCTCAGGCCCGGCGATCTAGCTACGGTTGAGAATGCTCGCCAGATGATAGAGCGATCGTTCTTTGACTTCAAGCGTTTCGATATGGGTAAAGTTGGTCGTTACAAGCTCAATCGTCGCCTAGACAATATCAAAAAAGATCTAGGTATGCCGACCGGGCTGGCTGAGACGAATGAAAACCGGGTTTTGCTGCTTGACGATCTGGTGGCTATTATTAATGAGATCATCAGGCTCAATAACACTCAGGAGCCGGCTGATGATATCGATGCTTTCTACAATCGTCGAGTGCGTCTGGTGGGTGAGTTAGTGGCTCGTCAATTCCGAGTGGGACTGCTGCGCTTAGAGCGCAATATCCGTGACCGGATGACCGTAGCGGATCTGGCTACGGTGACACCGGCTCAGCTGATCAACGCCCGACCGATCGTGGCGGCAGTGAGAGAGTTCTTTGCTTCGTCACAGCTGTCGCAGTACATGGAGCAGGAGAACCCGATCGCCGAGCTGTCGCATCGCCGCCGCCTTAGTTCGACCGGCCCCGGCGGCTTGACTAGAGAGCGAGCTAAGATCGATGTACGTGATGCCCACCCGACTCATTACTCCAGAGTCTGTATCATTGAGACACCTGAGGGTGGAGCAGTCGGTCTGGTGCTGAACTTAGCTACTCACGCTAAGATCAATGACTATGGCTTTATCACCGCACCATACCGCAAGGTGATTGACGGCAAGGTGACGAATCAGATCGAGTATCTGGATGCCGAGGCGGAGACGCATGAAACTATCGCTGAGAGCTCAGTCCGGCTGAACCCTGACGGTTCTTTCACTGACGAACGAGTGGATGTTCGACGCAACCTGCGCCCGGAAACGGTTGACAATCACGAGGTTACTTATATGGATGCCAGCTCGATGCAGGTGATCGGGACGACAGCTTCGCTGATTCCTTTTGTTGAGCGCGACCGTATGGATCGCAACCTAATGGGCTCGAACATGCAACGCCAGGCGGTACCGCTGATCAATCCCGAGTCACCGACCGTTGGTACCGGTGTCGAGCATGAGCTGGCCATGAATACTTCATCACTGATCGTAGCTGAGGCGGCAGGTGAGGTGCTCAAAGCTGATGCCGATGAGATCCGGGTTAAATACAGCGACAAGCTGATCAAGACTTATCACCCGACTCATTTCGTCAAGACTAACGCCAATCGGTCGTTCAACCAGCGAGTGGTAGTGACTCGAGGGCAAAAGGTCAAGCAGGGGCAGCCGCTGATCGAGGGAGCGTCCATTGCCGATGGCGAAGTGGCGCTTGGTCGAGATGTGATCGTCGCCTACATGCCGTGGAAAGGCTACAACATGGAGGATGCCATTATTGTCAGCCGACGCTTGGTCGAGGACGACGCTCTCACCAGCATTGATATCGCCAGCTCCATGGTTGAAGTACGAGACACTAAGCTCGGCCCCGAGATCGTCACCAGGGATATCCCTAATGCTTCTGAGGAGGCATTACGCAACCTTGATGAGAACGGTATCGTAGCAGTCGGCTCAGAGGTCAAGCCGGGTGATGTGTTGGTGGGTAAGATTACACCGAAAGGTGAGCAGGAGCTTAGCTCGGAGGAGCGCTTGCTCAGGGCAATCTTCGGCGAGAAAGCTCGTGACGTGCGAGATACCTCGCATCGAGTCGGCCGCTCGGAGGGTGGCAAGGTGGTAGCGGTACGGATCTTCGATCGGGACTCCGGCTATGAGCTCAAGGCCGGTGTATTGAAGCAGATTGAGATCTTCATCGCCCAGACTCGCAAGATTCAGGTCGGTGACAAGCTGGCCGGTCGTTATGGTAATAAAGGCGTAGTAGCTCGGATTTTGAATGAAGAGGATATGCCTTTTATGGCTGACGGTACACCGGTCGATATGATCTTAAATCCGATGGGTGTGGCTTCTCGTATGAACCTGGCTCAGCTCTTTGAGGTGCATATCGGCATGGCGGCTCGCAAGCTGGGTTACAAGGTGGCCACTCAGGCTTTCCGAGGTATCCCTAATGACAAAATTGCCGATGAGCTGGAGCGAGCCGGCTACGATCGGAGCGGTAAGTTCCAGCTTTATGACGGGCGAACCGGCGAACCATTCCAGGAGGAGACTACTGTCGGGGTGATGTATATGATTAAGCTCAGGCACATGGTCATCGACAAGATTCATGCTCGGTCGACCGGACCGTACACTATGGTCACCCAGCAGCCGCTAGGTGGGAGAGCCCACAATGGCGGTCAGCGTCTGGGAGAGATGGAAGTCTGGGCGCTGGAGGCCTATGGTGCAGCTAGTACCTTGCAGGAAATGCTGACTATCAAGTCGGATGATGTTAAGGGGCGAGCTCGGGCTTACGAGGCGATCATCAAGGGCAACCGAATCGAAGGACCGGATATACCGGAAGGCTTCAAGGTGCTGGTTAAAGAGTTGCAAGGCTTGGGGCTCAAGGTTGACTTGCTGGATAACGATGAGCTAAGAGACGCTGAGGCGCTGGTGACTGAGGCGGGCGATGGCGGTAAGGTCGAGGCTGACCGGGAGGCGGCTGAGTCATTAGCCGAGACGATGGACGAGCCGATTGATGAAGCACCCGAGCTGGACGACGAGGATAATCTTGCCTTTGTCGCATCGGATGATGAAGCAGAACCGGATGATATTAGTGAACTAAGTGACGAGGAGGAGGCGTAATGGCACGATCACAAGACGAGAAGTCAGTGGCTGACTTTAATGCTGTTCGACTGACTATTGCTAGCCGAGAGGATATTTTAGCTTGGTCTTACGGCGAAGTGCTAAAGCCTGAGACGATCAATTACCGTACTCAGAAGCCGGAGCGAGATGGCTTATTCTGCGAGCGAATCTTTGGACCGGTCAAGGATATCAACTCTAATGACGCCAAGCTCAAGGGTGTACGTAGCCGAGAGGCAGCCGTCGACAAGAACGGCGAGCTGGTCACTAAGAGCTCAGCCCGACGGGAGCGGATGGGGCATATCAGCCTGGCTACACCGGTAGCCCATATCTGGTTCATGCGAGGTGTACCCAGTGCTATGTCGCTTCTGCTTAATATCACTGTCAAGAATCTGGAGCGGATTGCTTATTATCAGTCGTATGTTATCTTGGCAGTTGACCAAGAGACGGTTGATCAGTTCAGGGCAGATGTTGAGGCGGAGCGAGAGGCCGGGCGAGCCGCCATCAAGATGCGCTACGATAAAGCGGCTAATGCACCTGAAGTCGAGGGCGACAATCCGGTCGACCTGCAAGCTCTCAGCAAGGAGATGGATAACGAGCTGAAAGAGCTGGAGGATAACTATACTTACAAGAAAGAGGCGCTGGACAAGTTTCAGAAGGGTGCTCTGATCTCGGAGAATGATTACCTCAACTTGCCGGAAGGCTACGAGGATCTGATCGAGGTTGGCATGGGCGGTGAGGCGCTCTATCGGCTGCTGAGCGAGATCGATCTGGATCAATTGATTAACGATCTGCGTGAGGAAGCGGCGACCAAGAAATCAGCCAGTGCCATCAAGAAGAAGTTGCAGAAACGGCTCAAGATCCTTGAGGGTATTCAGGCGGCCGGCATCAAGCCGGAGTCGATGTGCTTGACCGTCCTACCGGTCATTCCGCCGGACTTGCGACCGATGGTTCAGCTAACCGGTGGTCGGTTCGCTACCTCTGACTTAAACGACCTGTACCGACGAGTGATTAATCGCAACAACCGTCTGAAGAAGCTGGCTGAGCTGAATGCTCCGGAGGTGATTACTCGCAACGAGATGAGGATGCTCCAAGAGGCGGTTGATGCTCTGATCGACAACAGTGCCACTCGGGGTAGCCGAGCCGCTCAAGCGACTAATCGACGTCGACTTAAGTCGCTATCCGATTCACTCAAGGGTAAGCAAGGTCGTTTCCGCCAAAACTTACTGGGTAAGCGGGTCGATTACTCCGGTCGCTCAGTCATCGTTTCGGGTCCGGAGCTGACGATAGATCAGTGCGGTATGCCTAAGACCATGGCGCTGGAGCTGTTCAAGCCGTTTGTCATTTCTAAGCTGATGGAGTGGGAGCAGGCGCACAATATCCACACAGCTCAACGTCTGATTGACTCGGGCGATCCGGTGGTTTGGGACGCTCTGGACGAGGTGATTCAGGGCAAGTATGTCCTGCTCAACCGGGCGCCGACCTTACACCGTCTATCTATCCAGGCGTTTCAGCCTAAGCTGATCGAAGGCTTGGCTATTCAGGTTAGTCTGCTGGCACTGAAAGGCTTCAATGCTGATTTTGACGGCGATATGATGGCGGTTCATTTGCCGCTCTCAGAGGAAGCGCAGGCGGAAGCTCGGGATCTGATGTCGGTTCGAAGTAACCTGCTCAAGCCGGCTGACGGCAGTCCGGTGCTATATATCTCTCAGGATATTGTACTGGGGTGCTACTACATGACCTATGACAAGCAGTCAACTCAGCTAAAGGAAGGCGAGAAGCGTCGGATCTTTAGCTCACTGGCCGAAGCAGTCATGGCGAAAGATGCCGGTGAGATCAAATATCAGACACCGATCACCATTCGTTTCAGGGGTAAGACCTACGATACGACTCTGGGTCGAGTCCTGGTCAATGAGGTACTACCGGAGGACTTTCCTTTCGTCAATCAGACCTTAGCGAAATCTGACCTAACTCGGGTGGTAGCTAGAGTTTTCGATGGTTATGGTGCGGATGTGGCTGCTGATACGGCCGATAATCTTAAAAATCTAGCGTTTGAATACGCTACCCAATCAGCTCTCTCGACCGGTATGGATGACTATTTCGAGGTTGATGATATCGATGAGATTATGAGCAATGGCGATGCCAGGGTGGCGCAGATAGCCGGGCAGTACAACGACGGCTTGATCACTAACGATGAGCGCAAGCGCTTGACTGTCAAAGTCTGGCGAGATGTTAATGCTAAAGTGACTTCTGAAGTAGAGGAGCGTCTACAGGTGACCGACTCGTCCGTGTCGGTATTAGCCCTGTCGGGAGCCCGTGGTGATGTTGATTGTATCAAGCAGGCGGGGGCGATGATCGGCGTGCAGGTGGATGCCACCGGTAAGGATATCGAGCTACCGGTCAAGAGTCCGTACAAGATGGGTATGACCCCGCTGGAGGCTTTCGTGGTGACCCGCGGTTCTCGCTATGGTGGTGTCTCGACCGCTCTGAAGACGGCTGAGTCCGGCTATCTGACCAGACGCCTGGTGGATGTGGCGCAAGATGTCTTCACGGTGCCGGATGATCAAGCGCCGGAAGACCCGGGCTTTACTATCTACCGGGACGAGGCTGATATCACCGGCGTTAGCTTCGCTAAGCGTCTGGATGGCCGATATGCCGCCGAGGATGTGACCGGCTATGTCATGAAAGGTGATCTGATTAGCTCCGACATTGCGGCGGCTATCGATAAGGATGAGTCGATTAACGAAGTTAAGATCATGTCGGTACTCTCGACGCCCGAGCTCAGAGGTGTACCACGCAAATCTTATGGTCTCGACCTCTCGACCAACTTCCTGGTCAGCGAAGTTGAGCCGATCGGCGTCATCGCTGCTCAGTCGATCGGTGAGCTGGGTATGCAGCTAACCCTGGATACTAAGCATAGTGGTGGTGTCGGTGGGGCTAATATCTCTACCGGTATTGTTCGTGTCGAGGAGCTCTTGGAGGCCCGCAGTCCAAGCGGTGAAGCGTGCTTGGCGAGAGTTGACTTGACAGTCCAATCCATCAATGAGACTGAGGATAATTACGTCATCAATGTCATGCCTGACCAGATCAAGGTCAAAGATGAGGCGACGGGCGAGCTGGTAGCGGTGGAGTTCGGCGTATCGGATATCATGACCACACCGCACCCCAGTGCTTCTGAGAATCGGGCTAAACCGGTCGTAACTCGTCGGGAAGACGGTTCGTTTGATGTCACTTTGCGTAATGACCAATATCAGCTGGCGGTATCAGCCGGTGACCATGTCGATAAGGGCGACTGTGTGACGGTCGGGTCGAAGCACCTGGGCGACCTCTTCGAGACTCAGGGTATTGCTGCGACTGAGCGCTACGTGATTGATGAGATGCTCAAGATCTACGCCTCCCAGGGCGGTAATGTCTCGGCTAAGCATATGGAGATCATCGTTCGCCAGATGTTCAGTCGGGTCAGGATTAGCGATCCGGGTGATGGCTCGTACATCGCCGGTGACGTGGTCAGCAAGGCGTCGGTGGTGGATGAGAATAGAGAGCTGGTCGCCCATGGTAAAGAGCCGGCGACGTTTGATCAGCTGCTACTTGGCATCACTAAGGTGTCGGTTAATAGCGATTCCTTCCTCTCGGGGGCGTCGTTCCAGGACACTACCAGAGTGCTGATCAGCGCTGCCATTTCAGGGCGGGTTGATCACCTCAAGGGTCTGAAAGAGAATGTCATCATCGGTCGTAAGATTCCGGTGGGCACGGGTGCTTTGCCTGAGCCTGAGTTGGCAGAAGAGCGCTTCGAGGCTGAGCCCGATCAGCAACCGGCGGCAGCTTAGTGTAATTCGCCGGCGTGCATTAGTTGATCCGTATTATGAAGTCTGTAATTTCCCTCCGCACATAGTCCTATAGCATACGAGTAGTACAGGTGGTCTCCTCAGGCTTGGCACCGTATAAATCACCACGTGCACTGGATAGCTTACTGTTATATCAACAGCCTTCGTCAACCACACTGTACTACTCGTACCTAAGAATGCTTGCTTCAACCGAAGTTAAACCAAGAAATGAGACTGGGGAAATTACAGACATATAAATATTAAGTCTTGTAGCTCAGAGCAGGGCGTATGGTCTCCTCAGACCTGGCGACGTACAACCTACCACTGGCAATTGCTATCTAGCTGTTATATCAACAGTCTTCGTCAACCATATCGCCCTACTCTTACGCACTATCATTCTTTATCGCACGTAAAGGGTGTCTTTCGTCCTTCGTCTGCGTCAGTCATTTCCTGAAGACTGTGCACGCTTGAAGCTCAGCAGTGCACGAGCCAGCCAGGCGGGTCTGAAGGAAATGATAATAGAGTGAAGAATGAGGAGTCTAATAAGCCAGTACAAGCCTAAAACATTCACCTGCTAAATATGATAAGATAACTGGTGATGATACAGTGGCTGTTTACCTTCTTTACCCAGTGGTACATCTGGATGCCTCTCGTCGGCATCCTCAGCATCTTGACCTGGCGCAACTATCATAGCCTTAACGACCCCGGCGATGCTTACGACTACGTCCTCCTGGCTCTAGAAATCCCTCGAGACAACGACAAGAAAGAGCTCTCTGCCGAGCAACTCTTCGCTTCCTTGCACGGTATCCTCCGTGACAAGCAGGAGCTCCACCGAGCCACTGGCGTCCAGGAGCATCTCTCGTTTGAGATCGCCAGTGTGGGCGGGCAGATCCGTTTCTATGTCCGTACCCCTAAGCATCTACAGAACTTCGTCGAAGGGCAAATCTACGCCCAATATCCGACCGTCCAGATTCAGCCGGCCGAGGAAGATTACGCCGACGGCATCAATGCCCACCGAGCCACGGCGGTTGATGAGCTGGTCCTGACCGACAACGAATTCTTGCCCATCCGGACTTTCCAGGCGTTCGACGTTGACCCGTTAGCCGGTATCACCGCCGCCTTGACCAAGCTGGGCAGCAACGACGAGGAGATCTGGGTGCAGATCCTCGTCCGACCCATACCGGATAGCTGGCAGAAAGATAGCGCCAAGTACGTCGCTCGCTATCGTAGCGGCTTCGGCTCGTCGCTCCGCTCGGGCGCTTTCTACTACGTCCTCCAGGCACTGGAGGCACTCTGGCAACCGCCCGAAGGAAATGACAAAAACGCCGAGCTATCTGACCGTGACAAGCTTCGGATTAGCGAGATGGAAAAGAAATCGCAGAAGCTTGGCTACAAGGTCTGCATCAGGCTGGCTTACCTCGGACACGACCAAGACTCGGCTCGCATCCAGATGAACGCCGTGGCGAGCGCCTTTAAGCAGTTTAACTCGACCAGCCTTAATGGCTTCAAGTTGGCTACTCAGCCTCGCTACGATCGGGCGGCGCTTGACCTCTGCGCCAAGCGATCTTTTCCAGATGGCACAGGTTTTATCTTAAATATCGAGGAGCTGGCCAGCGTCTTTCATCTACCACACATGAACGTTGAAACGCCTAGTGTGGTCTGGGCTAATTCTAAGACCGCTGAGCCGCCGACCAATCTACCGGTACTTGATGGCGACCCGGTCCACGACCGAGACATAAGCGCCTTCGGGCTGACTAACTTCCGAGGTATGCAAAAGCAATTCGGCATCTTGCGAGTTGACCGAAGCCGCCACATGTACATCATCGGGCAGACCGGCACGGGTAAATCGGGTTTGCTTGAGCTGCTGGCTCTATCAGACATTTACCACAACCAAGGCTACGCCATCATTGACCCGCACGGCGACTTCGCCACCGATAACCTCAAGTTTATCCCGTCCTCACGAGTTAATGACGTAGTCTACTTTAACCCCGCCGACACCGACCACCCGATCGGCTTTAACCCGATGGAGGTCTACGACCCGAATCAACGCAATAATATCAGCTCAGAGATCATCGGGGTGATGAAGCGGATGTTCGGCGAGAGCTGGGGTCCACGACTAGAGTACATCCTGCGTCACACCCTGCTCGCTCTGCTAGAGTACCCCGACACCACCATGCTGGATATCAACCGCATGCTAACCGATAAAGACTTCCGCAGTCGAGTGCTGTCTCAGGTCAAGGATACCGTGGTGCTCCAATTCTGGCGAGTCGAATTCGCCGGCTGGAACGAGCGCTATGTCTCGGAAGCGATTGCCCCGGTGCTCAATAAGGTCGGTGCTTTCGTTGCTAACCCGGTCATCCGCAATATCATCGGACAGCCCAAGTCCAGCTTCAATATCCGCCAAATCATGGACGAGGGTAAGATCCTGATCGTTAATTTATCCAAGGGATTGATCGGTGAAGACAACGCCGCCATCCTGGGATCTTTCTTGGTAACCAAGATCCAGCTGGCCGCCATGAGTCGCTCGGATATCCCTCGGATAGAAGATCGGCGACCTTTTTACCTATACGTCGACGAGTTTCAGAACTTCGCCACCGACTCTTTCGCCGTAATCTTGTCCGAGGCTCGTAAGTACGGACTCAACCTCACCGTCGCCAACCAATACATTTCTCAGATGGAAGATACCGTACGAGACGCTGTCTTTGGCAATGTCGGCACTATGGTCTCGATGCGAGTCAGCCCGGAGGATGCACCAATCTTAGCCCAGCAATTCGCCCCTAATTTCGAAGCGCAGGACATCTTGCAGATGAATAATCGCCATCTCGTCTGCGGCATGATGATCAATGGCGAGAAGATGCCTGCTTTCTCCGGCACCACCCTCAAGCTTCCGGAAGCGGGGAAGGGCTACATCGACCAAATTATCGAGCACTCCAGGGCTAATTACACCCGTCCCAAAGCGGAGGTGGAGACAGAGATTGCCGAGCTGGTCACTCCACCGATGGGACTAATGTCCAGAACCGCCCGAGATAAGGCGAAGAAAGCCCTCAAAGAGCAGCAACAAGCCGCCGCTCAGTCAACCGCCAACCAGCTGAAGAATATCAGCAGCCTGATGGCGCAGATCCGTCAGACCGCCCAAGCCGGTGACCCTGATAGCATGAAGATTGAGCCGGCTCACGAGACCGGCAAGAGCAGTGGCAATAGCAACGGTAGCGGTGGTGGCGACAAGACCCGCTCCGGTGGCAGTCAGACAGGGCAGGGTAGTCGGGGCGGTCAGAATCAAGGTAATAAGAATCAGCCCAAGAAAAATAAGAATAAAACCAACAAGCATAATCGTGGGGCGGATAAAGGCGGACAAGCCGGCCGGACGATTCCCGCAGCTTCCGTCAGCCAGCCAAGCTCACCAACCAGCTATGTCAGACCGAATCGCCCCTTACCTCAGCCACACCCAAGTCAACCCGCCAAGCCGGATAAGCCGACCCCGGTCGCACCGCCCACCACCCAAGTTCACGAAATCAGGTTTCATTAGAGCCAATAACAAAAAGCCCGACCCCTCGCCTTGATGGCTGGAGGTCGGGTAGGCTAACTGCCGGTGGTGGATAACGGCAGTTCACGGGTAGCTAGCGAGCTAGCTATTTCTTCTTGCCGTCGCCGATAGCAATCTTGTGTGGCTCAGGCAACTTCGCCATGGGGATGGTGACCACCAGCTTGCCGTCAACCATATCTGCTTTGATCGCCTCTCGGTCAGCCCGCTCAGGTAGAGTGATGGAGCGATAGAAACTATCCGAGCTCTCTCGTACGAAGTACTTCTTATCCTCGTCCTCTTCCTTCTCGTGGCGTTCGGCACTGATCACCAAATTGTCTTTGTCGATGCTGATATCGACATCTTCTTTATTAAAGTTGGGCATGTGCGTCTCGACCACCAGATTGCCCGCCTTCTGATAAACATCAGTCACCGGAACATTGCTGGTCATAGTCGGTAGTAGCAGATCGTCACCGAAGAAACGGCGCTGCAAGCTATTTAGCTCCTCAAATGGATCATCATACTTGATTAAGCTGCTCATATCATCCTCCTTTTTATTACGATGGTATCACCATCTGCTAGTAGTATAGTCGGTTAGCACTCACACGTCAAGAGTGCTAGCGTAAGCGTCTTGGGGAAGAAATACGGGGCGATGCGAACATCGCCCCTCCGAGAAGTGAATGGACACTGGCTACAACTCAATACGATAGACATCACCTCCGATCTGCACAAGTGCGCAGGACTGATTGAGCCTGCGCATCATCTTCTCCGCGAAGGAGAAGAACGGCCTTCTGCAATACGGGTCACCTCCCCGCAGATGGGTCTCAAGCCGCAATGCGACTTGGGAGCCACCCAATTTCTCCTGGCACGTCTGGTGTACCAGGAAAAAGGTAACGTTTTCGAGCTTATGGTCAATTGACTCATTGCGAATCCATTGACCAATCTTGCTTAGGTCGACGTCCCCCTCGTAACGAGGGAAGCCGTCACCCAGGGCGATAACGATACTTGCCGCTATCGCCCTCCGGAACTTCCTTGTAGACATATCAACCACCTCTCTGACGGCATCCATGCCGTCAAATCGCCTAGTCACAGCCCGTCTGTGACCTCACAGGGAGCAGGAGAGACCTGCACCCGGCGAGACCACAGACACATCCATCCACTTCATCATAAAGTACACCGCACCCACCTACAGTACTACTATCATGACACATTCGGCAGGAAAGTAAACCCAGCAACCCAGCTGATGCGTTAGCTAAGCTAGCTAGTTATGACAAAGCGTGGATTACGTATCTTTTTGCTTAGGTAGCTTAGCGTTATGCATCCTGCTGGGTGCTGGGTAGGCCCGACATATCATAACAACAAAAAACGGGCCTACCGCCCGGATCTGTAAAGAAACACTTTAGCTAAATGCTTATTTTAACCTGTAGTGTTATATTGAAGTACCGAAAAACGGTACAGCTTTAGTATATCCCATCGACCCAAGCTTGTACAGACTACCGAGGGAGTAGAATATATGCTATGCTCAGAATAGTAAAATATGCGGGGGTATATATGGATAAAGAGCTTGATAAAAAAGAGCCGTATTCTATTGGGCTAGACATCGGTACTGGTAGCATAGGCTGGGCAGTCATCGATGATGACTGTAAGCTACGTCGGTATAAGCATCAAAATATGTGGGGTGCGCATCTATTCAAGGAGGCAGACAAGGCTGCTACCAGACGGTCGTTTCGCTCATCACGCCGACGACTTGCCAGGCGGAAACGACGCATCACTCTCCTCCAGCAAATATTTGACGATGAAATACAGAAAATCGACCCTCATTTCTATCTTCGCTTGTCTGAATCAATGTTGCACCTTGGCGACAAAAACTCTGCGTTAGAGCTAGATGCTAACATATTATTTGCCGACCATTCGTTCACTGATAAGTCTTACCGAGAGAAATATCCTACGATCTACCACCTACGTAGCGATTTATTTCACAACACTGATAGGCAGGATATTCGCTTGGTCTATTTAGCACTTCATCACATCATTAAATACCGCGGCAACTTCTTGGTTGAGGGTGGAGTAGACAGCGTAATCTCATCATTCGACAATCAAAATCTACAAAAGTTCATGGATTTTATCGGTGCCGATGAAAGAGTGGCCAAAGAAATCAAGAATATCTTGCTTGACCGCTCTAAATCTCGTAGTGCCAGAAAGTCAGCCATCGACAAGCAGATGCAGCTCACACCATCCACCAAAGAGGCCATTAAGGCAGTTGTTGGTCTGAAATGGGACGCCGGCAAGCTCTTTGAAGATAGTTCCCTAGATGCGAAAGGAGAGTTTTCGAGCAAAGATTATGAAGAACAACGTGATGCCATAGCTACTGCGATCGGCGATGAAAATTACGAGCTAGTAGCAACATTAGAGTCGGTCTACCGGTGGACAGTGTTCAGCCAATTTATCAGAAAGGATAGCTGCCTGTCTGACATCATGATTGAGAGATACGATAATTACCACCAGGATCTATCTGATCTCAAGGCTTTATTTCATAAGTTCTTATCTAAGGATGACTACAAGTCGTTTTTCCACGGCGACACTGCTGAGTTTGAGCTGTACAACAGCCATAAAAGCAAAAACAGCATTGATGACTTATATAAATCGATCAGGAAGCGACTGGGTAATATAGCCAAAGATGACCTGCGGTACCAACGATTCGAAAAGCGAGCTGAGCTGGGTGAGTTCTTAGCCCGGCAACGCATCCGAGATAACGGCGCCATCCCACACCAGATTCACCAATATGAGCTTGAGGAAATCATCGACAATCAAGCACAATACTATCCGTTCTTAGCTCAGAACCGTGACAAGATTGTCAGCATCTTCACCTTCAAACTACCGTATTATATCGGACCGCTCAAAACCGGCGGTAATTTCGCTTGGTCGGTCAAGAAGAAAGATGGCGTAATCTATCCTTGGAACTATGACGAGATGATAGACGATGAAGCTTCCGCCGAGAAGTTTATTGACCGCATGCGCAACCATTGCACCTACCTGCCGGACGAAGAAGTCCTCCCTAAGAACTCACTACTTTACCAAGAATACGAAGTTCGCAATGAGCTAAAGAATATAACCGTCAACGGTGAGAGATTGGGTGCTGATGTTCAAAACGACATAGTCGACAAACTATTCACAGTGGTATCATCGGTCACTCGCAAGAAGCTAGTTGATTATCTCTATGAAAATCAGATATATGATACTGACTCTCTAGCGATTGAAGGGTTCAGCAACGAAAAGGGTTTTAACTCATCGCGAAAGTCATACATTGACTTCACTCAGAAAATTGGCATAAAAATCACTCCCGGCAATCAGCAGGCAGTCGAAGAAGTCATCAAGTGGATTACTCTCTTTGAAGATAAAAAGATTCTAGCCAAGAAGATACGAAGAGAATATGGCAACATTTTTAATGAAGAGAAGATTAGTAAGATTCTCCGGCTAAACTACAGCGGTTGGGGTAGATTATCCCGTAAGTTGCTTGATGGCATCACTGCCTGCGTTCAGGGTAATGAACTAACAGTTATCGAGACAATGCGCAGGTATAAGCATAACTTCATGCAGATCGTCCAGAGCGACCAATATGAGTTTAAGAAAGTTATCGACAAGATCCTGTCGGCAAATCAGTGCGCAGAGATAATTTACGACGATATCAAGAACCTTGCCGGCTCACCCGGCATCAAACGTGCTTTGTGGCGAAGTGTCAGGACTATTGATGAGATTGTCGACACCATCGGCTATGAACCGAAGCTGATTAGTATCGAAATGGCTAGAAATGAGGGCGAGAAAGTTAGCACCAATAGTCGTAAAAGCCAGCTGGAGAAAATGTATAAGGAGTTAATTGGCGACGATGCCGACTACAATAAGTCAGTCATCAAGCCTCAGCTGGCTAAGTATAAGGAGAAGCTCAATAAGAAGAAATACTATCTATACTTCTTACAGAACGGCAAATGTGCTTATACCGGCAAGCCTCTTGATATTGAGAATGACTTAAGGGAATGCGAGATTGACCACATCATACCTCGTTCTCTCACCAAAGATGACTCACTAGACAACACTGTACTAGTGATCCGCAACGAGAACCAACGCAAAGAGGATGACTATCCTGTCTCTAGCGACATCCAGAAGCACATGGCAGTCATCTGGAGTTTACTAAAAAGAGCCAAATTAATGTCGCCAACAAAGTTTCAGCGCCTAACAAGCAAAAAGCAGCTGTCGGAGAGTCGTATTGCCAGTTTCGTCAATCGCCAACTTGTCGAGACCAGGCAAATCACCAAGCACCTTGCCAGGATGTTACACGAAAAGTACCAGGATTCATCTACCGATATCTTCACCATCCGAGCTGGCATGGGCTCAGAGTATCGTGATTGTCATGACCTACCTAAGAGCCGTGATGTTAATGACTTTCATCACGCCAAGGATGCTTATCTGGCGGTAGTCATAGCCCAATTCATCAGGCGCCGCCATCCTAAGCTAGAGCAAAAGTTCACCTATGGTGATTATATAAAGTTTAAGAGCAAGCTGCTTAATAGTCACGACAAGCACAGCTTCATCATCAGGGCGATGGATTATGACTTCACTGATGAGGCGACCGGTGAAGTAATTTGGCAACGCAAAACAGCGTACGATGTCATCAATCGGACAATGAAATATAACGACTGTCTGGTCACCAGGAAAGTTGAGATTGGTGATAACCAATTTTATGATCAGACGATTTATGGTAAAAACTCCGGTAAAACAATGATTGCCAGAAAAATAGGTTTGCCGGTCGATAAGTACGGTGGGTATTCCGGCGAGAAAGATGCATACTGTACAGCAATTCATTACATCAACAGAGGAAACCCTGTATACAAAATCATTGGCATACCCGTTCAGGTATATATGCAGGATAAGATTAAACCGGGCTCAATCAGTAACTACATCCAGAATAAATATAAACAAGCCACTGTTCTTATCCCCAAGATACCTCTCAATCAGAAAATTAAGTATGACGGCAACGAGCAGTTCATTGTCAGCAGCAGCGAAGTCACTAACGCTAAGCAGCTCAAGCTACCTTATGATATCGAGTACGCCGTAGCGGTCGCTCTAAAGCTAGGCGACATCCCGCAAGTTAGAGTCACAGAAGAGCAAGCATCAAGTGACGACTACCTCCGCTATAAGCGTGATAGGCAGATAGAGCGAAAACAGAAAGTTATTGATGGCATAGAGAAGTTTTGGGATATATATGTAGATAAGCTTAGCGATCAATATCAACAATTTGGTAGCATTATCGAAAGAGCAAGACTGGTTTGCGATAAATATCGCAATCTCTCTACCGTAGATAAGATAAAGCTCATTAGGTTAGCCTTAGCCGCCACGCACGCTAACTCAAGCAACGCAAACATGAAGAAGGACTTTCCCGGACTAAACTTACCAAGTGATTTTGGAAGAATGAGGGGTAAAAACCTCGACCCGACCAGATTTACCTTTGTCTACGAGTCTATCACCGGGTTGCACCGTAGGGAATTAAACGGGGAAACACTAAGACTAGAACAAGATAACTAAGCATGTCCTGGCGCACCGTAGTAGTTAAGAACCGTTGCAAACTAAGCTATAAGAATGACTATATGCTTGTCGTTAGTGACGGCAACGAGAAAGCACTCCACATCAGCGAGATCGGCACCCTGATCATCGAGAACACTGCCGTAAATATGACGGCATATCTACTGTGTGAATTAGCACGTTATAAAGTGAAGATAATCTTCTGTGATCACCAGCGCAATCCATACGGCGAAATTATCCCTTACTACGGCTCACATAACGCCAGTAAACAAATGCGACGCCAGAGCCAATGGGATCAGTCGCTGAAGGCTCTGATATGGAAAAGTATCGTTGAGCAGAAGATTATCAAGCAGGCTCAAGTTGTTTACAGAGAAACAGGCAACTCCGACGTATGCGAAGTACTCATGAATTACGCCTCTACCGTCACACCTGGCGACACCACCAACCGTGAAGCACACGCAGCCAAGCTCTACTTCAAAGAGCTCTTCGGTCCACAGTTCTCCCGTGATATCTCCAACAATATCAACGCCGCCCTTAACTACGGCTATGCGATCTTACTCTCAACTTTCAATAGAGAGATATCAGCGGCCGGATACTCTACGACCATGGGAGTCAACCATTGTAATGAATATAATCCTTTCAACCTTACCTGCGACCTAATGGAATCATTTCGACCGATCGTAGACCGTGAAGTGTATAAATATCGCAGTTTTGACTTTGATGACTTCTTCAAAAGTCGCCTGGTAGAGCTTCTTAACTGCAAAGTCCACATATTAGGTAAAGATCAGTTTCTATCAAATGCGATAAGTATTTACGTTAATTTCTTCTTTAGGGCTATGGAGGATGGTAGCGTCGCTGATCTGCCCGATTATGAACTAATGTAAATTATGAAGGAGCGATACATGAGAATGATTTTATTTTTCGACTTGCCGATGGTCAGTGACCGTGACCGTAAGATATACACCACCTTTCGCAAGAAGCTTACTCGTGAAGGGTTCGTCATGATGCAACAATCCGTCTATAGCAAACTAGTACTTAATTCCACCAACGAGCGACTGACTTACGATAGAGTCAAGAAGATCATCCCTAAAGATGGCATCGTCCAGCTACTCACGGTAACCGAGCGGCAGTTCGCTTCGATGGAGTACCTGGCAGGCGAGAGTGGCGAGCAGGCAATCCAGAGCACAGACAGGACTGTCATTCTATGAAAATTAGTATCTCAGGCTTTGATAGCACTCTAGCCATACCGGACGACGGCGGGATTGCCACCATCATTATCCAGGATGATTTGTTGCTCAGGAAGATTATAGAAGACCTCTTAGACGATTACACCAAGAAAGCAGCAAACAATCACATCGTTATCTCTGATGGCGACGACCTGCTCAATCTATCAAAGGATACTTTACTTGTCACTGACGTATACTCGTATGACCTATCCAGCCGAGTCATTACGACAGCCCTCTACAAGGATATACAAGAGAATAGTGATATTGATATGTCTAAACTAGCGCAGATTGAGGCAAGTATCCTCGACCTGCTCCACACTATCAACACCGGATTCTCGCAGAACCTAGACTACAGTGCAGAGATATCCATGAGTGATATTATGAAGATGACTCATGTGACGCTGGAGGTCAACTCAAGCAATAACTATCTCGACAAGCTCTATGGTATAATTGATTCAGCACAACAGTTACTGTCGAGACGTCTGATTATTTTAGTTAACCAGCGTCAGCTATTATCGTACAGTGAGCTGCGAGCACTTTTACAATATGTGCAAGATAATCACTTTTCAGTGCTTTTTATCGAAAAGAACTGTAACGAAAAGATAGAAGGGGAGTCATATCTGACGATTGATAGCGACTTGTACGATTTCAGTGTCAAATCACAATAATACGCAGTAAGCATTAGCATGCTTACTACTGTAAAACTTCGTTATTGAGGTTTTACAGTAGTGTTATATTGAAAGGCACTGAAACTTTAATGTTATTATGCGCATTTTTCTCTTCGTTTTACAGTAGTGTTATATTGAAAGGCACTGAAACAAGTTCAGATACCTAGCCATAAATACGCTCGTTTTACAGTAGTGTTATATTGAAAGGCACTGAAACTTGAGTTTACACATATCGACCTCATCGAACGTTTTACAGTAGTGTTATATTGAAAGGCACTGAAACTTGTAAAACTTCTTGGTTGCTTTCAGTTTAGTTTTACAGTAGTGTTATATTGAAAGGCACTGAAACAGTCGACTTTACCTTCTGGAGCTGATTTTCGTTTTACAGTAGTGTTATATTGAAAGGCACTGAAACCGAAACGAAGCACAGATAATCTCTAAATGCGTTTTACAGTAGTGTTATATTGAAAGGCACTGAAACACTGATGGACGACTCCTGGTCAATATGGAGGTTTTACAGTAGTGTTATATTGAAAGGCACTGAAACGTTAGTTTTGAGCATTGTGAAACGAATATCGTTTTACAGTAGTGTTATATTGAAAGGCACTGAAACTTTGAAAAATATTTCAAATTGATAACAGGTGTTTTACAGTAGTGTTATATTGAAAGGCACTGAAACGCCTGCGTTATGGGCAAAACGTCATCTATCGTTTTACAGTAGTGTTATATTGAAAGGCACTGAAACTGCTTGCAGTGAACTTCTCGCCAGCCTTAAGTTTTACAGTAGTGTTATATTGAAAGGCACTGAAACTATTACGTTATTTGTGTCATTTGGATAATCGTTTTACAGTAGTGTTATATTGAAAGGCACTGAAACAAGATAAACGGCTACCGTGGCGAACATAACGTTTTACAGTAGTGTTATATTGAAAGGCACTGAAACTCGGCGCACCATTGTCCACGGATTTTGGCTGTTTTACAGTAGTGTTATATTGAAAGGCACTGAAACATCGTGGCGGAACATACACTATTATTCCTAGTTTTACAGTAGTGTTATATTGAAAGGCACTGAAACTCATCAGATTATTCGTTGTGTTCGTTTGGTGTTTTACAGTAGTGTTATATTGAAAGGCACTGAAACGACTCCTGTGCAATCGTCAACCAACTGCCGGTTTTACAGTAGTGTTATATTGAAAGGCACTGAAACATCATCGCTCTTCAGCCTCCTCATTGGCGAGTTTTACAGTAGTGTTATATTGAAAGGCACTGAAACGTCGGTTTGTCGAACCTGACTCGAAAATCTGTTTTACAGTAGTGTTATATTGAAAGGCACTGAAACCCGTCAATCTCTTTGTCTGCTCGTACAGCAGTTTTACAGTAGTGTTATATTGAAAGGCACTGAAACGTAGTATTCTGCTTATCTTTTTTGTTTCCTGTTTTACAGTAGTGTTATATTGAAAGGCACTGAAACTCCCTCTTAAGTGCTATGTCGCTTATTCTTGTTTTACAGTAGTGTTATATTGAAAGGCACTGAAACAAAGTTGATTTCAAAATCTTCACTCAGCTGGTTTTACAGTAGTGTTATATTGAAAGGCACTGAAACTCTACCTTCTTCATAAACAGTTAAATCAATGTTTTACAGTAGTGTTATATTGAAAGGCACTGAAACCTGTTATAGGTGCTCAGGCACACGGGCACCGTTTTACAGTAGTGTTATATTGAAAGGCACTGAAACGTCACTATAAACTCACGTATTACAACGGTCGTTTTACAGTAGTGTTATATTGAAAGGCACTGAAACTACCACGTCAACTCATATCTCAACAGGCTTGTTTTACAGTAGTGTTATATTGAAAGGCACTGAAACGATCATCTTCGGTTTTGGCTATCGAGTTGTGTTTTACAGTAGTGTTATATTGAAAGGCACTGAAACACTTCAACTTATAAGTACGCATATATTATTCGTTTTACAGTAGTGTTATATTGAAAGGCACTGAAACATCAGCACAACCACCCTACCCTTGTTGTCTGTTTTACAGTAGTGTTATATTGAAAGGCACTGAAACTCACTCGGCTCGTATCCCCTCAAGGTAGAGGTTTTACAGTAGTGTTATATTGAAAGGCACTGAAACTGCTTGTTTGCCGACCGCTCGCAGATGTCGGTTTTACAGTAGTGTTATATTGAAAGGCACTGAAACGTAAACAGAATGGTGGACGTCGAGCCTACCGTTTTACAGTAGTGTTATATTGAAAGGCACTGAAACCTTTACGATTTTATTTATGGCAAGAAGTCCGTTTTACAGTAGTGTTATATTGAAAGGCACTGAAACGTTACTGAAGACAGCACACTCTGGATACTCGTTTTACAGTAGTGTTATATTGAAAGGCACTGAAACATTGACAGGAGGTCATCTATGTATTCTGATGTTTTACAGTAGTGTTATATTGAAAGGCACTGAAACACGTCATGACGTCAGGTTGTTGTTTTTATAGTTTTACAGTAGTGTTATATTGAAAGGCACTGAAACACCAATCTGAAGTTTAAGAGCAGTATATGGGTTTTACAGTAGTGTTATATTGAAAGGCACTGAAACAAGCCGGCGACATTGCCGGGATAGTGTATCGTTTTACAGTAGTGTTATATTGAAAGGCACTGAAACTTGAATATTTTATGACACCTCACTATCTCCGTTTTACAGTAGTGTTATATTGAAAGGCACTGAAACTATTGCGTTATCTCTGTCACTTGGACAATCGTTTTACAGTAGTGTTATATTGAAAGGCACTGAAACCAATATATGCATACTTATAAGTGGAAGTGTGTTTTACAGTAGTGTTATATTGAAAGGCACTGAAACAGCTCGTATCTCAACATGCTTATGACTATAGTTTTACAGTAGTGTTATATTGAAAGGCACTGAAACACTTTGGGAATTTTTACGGTAGTAAAGAGGGTTTTACAGTAGTGTTATATTGAAAGGCACTGAAACCTGCACTCACACAAGACTGCCTATGACGCTGTTTTACAGTAGTGTTATATTGAAAGGCACTGAAACACCTACTCCTATCAGGCGGTTAGAAAAATAGTTTTACAGTAGTGTTATATTGAAAGGCACTGAAACGGGATTGTTACGGTTATGATCAGGATTGAGGTTTTACAGTAGTGTTATATTGAAAGGCACTGAAACCGGGATATTCAATCCCTTATTCAGCATCAGGTTTTACAGTAGTGTTATATTGAAAGGCACTGAAACCACGCTCTGGTAAAGCCAAGCTTTAAGGGCGTTTTACAGTAGTGTTATATTGAAAGGCACTGAAACTTGCCATCTAGTGTTGCATCTCCGTTATAAGTTTTACAGTAGTGTTATATTGAAAGGCACTGAAACCTTTTTTAATTAGGGGTAATTTCAAAATGTGTTTTACAGTAGTGTTATATTGAAAGGCACTGAAACCATTATTAGTATCACTGGTGACCTTGGCTGGTTTTACAGTAGTGTTATATTGAAAGGCACTGAAACCGATAACATCCCACATCTTAGCGATATCAAGTTTTACAGTAGTGTTATATTGAAAGGCACTGAAACCTATTCGTCCTGCGGAGGGGTTTACTTTGTGTTTTACAGTAGTGTTATATTGAAAGGCACTGAAACCTCGCCGTCGCTCAGCACTACTGTCCTGCGGTTTTACAGTAGTGTTATATTGAAAGGCACTGAAACCCGAGTAGCTTCGGCTTTAGCCTTGAACCGGTTTTACAGTAGTGTTATATTGAAAGGCACTGAAACTTTAATTTAAGGGGTAATTATCGATGTATGGTTTTACAGTAGTGTTATATTGAAAGGCACTGAAACATGCGTCTTTAGATAGTTGTAATAGCGTTTGTTTTACAGTAGTGTTATATTGAAAGGCACTGAAACAAGCGTCGTATTGATCAAAGCTTCATAATGGTTTTACAGTAGTGTTATATTGAAAGGCACTGAAACTGATAAGCAGGATACGTTCGATATGGTCACGTTTTACAGTAGTGTTATATTGAAAGGCACTGAAACAGAAAAGGTCTCTGCCGATATTTACATTACTACTGTCATAGCAATGCTATAATAAGACCTGTATACAACTATCTGAATTGTCGTTTTAAGTAGTGTTATAGCAGACCAACGAGTGAGAATGCTAACTAGCAATCTCAAACCAGTTCATATATACTGTCAATGTAGTAGATCTCCTTTCTACGTTTTAATGACGTTTAAGATTGTAGCGGAAATCTACTACTTTTTGTTTTGCCGGCTAACCAAAGCTTCAATGTCATTTAAGCTCTAGCCAAACAGCCAGCCTAATTCCAATATGTGTGTGAGTCAGTACAAATCATAGACATAGAGACAAACCTTACTCAGTCGTTACGCCATCGAAGTCTTCCTCGTTAGCCTCAGCTTCCTGGCGTGTCGCCCTGACGATGCCGTCTTTGTGATGCGCCGGACTGTAGATGGTGTACAGCTTTAGCGGCTCATCACCGGTATTGATGACGTTATGCTCAGCACCCGCCGGCACGATGATGGCGCTGCCGTCAGACACGGCATATTTGTTGCCATCAATTAGCACTTTGCCCTGACCAGCTTCAAAGCGAAAGAATTGGTCGTTCTCATCATGAACTTCCGAGCCAATCTCACCGCCAACCGGCAAGCTCATCAGCACCAGCTGACAATGCTTGGCAGTGTAAAGCACTTGACGAAAGTTGTCATTCGCCAGCGTTAATTGTTCGATATTTGCGCTAAATCCCTTCATAATACCTCCTACCAATACTGGGCTACTTTTCTTTTTTATCGCAAGCAAATCCATCATGATCAGCATCAAGTCTATTTGAATAACACTGATGCCCCCTGGGGATATCGTGCATACCCATCAGCCACGCTTCCTTGCAGCTCCTCGGGCAATAAACCTGAGGTTGTTGTGGAGGCTGTACCTGGTGATTTTGCACCGGTTGTTGGTATTGATGAACTTGAGTTTGTCGTTGAGCGGCTGCATTTCGACTAGCCTCTTCGGCAGCCTTTCTGCTTGCTTGTTCTTTCCTAGCTCTCTCTTCTGCCCGCCTCCTTTCTTCTTCAGCTTTCCTCTGTTCCTCGATGCGCCTCTTCTTTTCTTCCTCTTCAGCCTTCTTTTTATCCACCTCAGCCTTCGTCTGGCGGTGTATGACAATAGTCTTCTCTAGTTTTCGCTTACCATCAATTATTTGAATAGTATATTTATTGTCGCCTTCGTGAAGGTCTTTAGCTTTGATTGTAATCCGACCAAATTTGTTGCTATAGTCACTAACTGTCTCTTCCTTACCATTAATCATGACACTGGCAAGGGGACTAATACCAGATATAACGGCAGTAGTATTATATTCGCTTTTTAATTGGCTAAGGTCTATTCGCCCTGTTTTTACAGCAGGATCCGACCATTCAACCACAATCGGGGTTTTATTTTGGTACAAAGTATTTTGCATAGCAAATTCATCAACAATGCAACATACCATAACAACGAGCACGAAGATAACTATAGCTCTAGCTACACTTTTGTGCTTGCGAATAGCACGACCAATTCGCTTCAACTGTCTCGGAGTATCTCGCAGTATCTTGCTTAGCATCTGACACCACCCGCTATATTTAGTCCGTTTCATCATAGTAAACCAACTTCGCTACCTAACCATCCTCACAAAACACACTGTGCTCATGCTGAAATTATATGACATCATCCCGGTCCAGACAATCCATCTAAACCATCTACCTCATCACCTCCTCGATACTTCGTCGCTTGGAGTAGGGTTGCCGTTTGCCATAGCCGATTCGCAGCAGGATGGTAGGGTACTCGCCATCCAGCCCCAGGTCCTTCGCCATGGCTTCCGCCACTTCCGCCTCCTCGTTCGGTTGATTGAAGTACGAGTGGACGATACCCAGGCTAGTAGCAGCCAGCAAGAAGCGCTGTAACGTCCGCCCCAAGTTGACCCATTCACGTAGTGTATTATCTTTGGTAGTAAAGAGAACCAGATGGGAGGCCGAGACAAGCTTGCGACGGTCGGCCTTATTCTGCGACTTAGCATTGATGGCACCCGACATAATTAGCTCCGCCAGCCGACGGGGAACATTCGGCGCACCAAAGACAGCGTAGCTCAGCCCATCCAGCATCTGATCCTGATGCTTTTTATTAAATCTCATCCAGCTCTTCAGCTCAATCTTAAAGTCCTCGTTTTGCATCTGGCGGTCGTCGCCCTCTAGGACACGTCGCTCAACGGCACTAAATTGCGTCGTCCCACGAGCATAGTAGTGGAGCAGTACGCCATCATCGATGTAGACAGACTGTAGCTTAGTCAGTGTTTCGGGCGGGATCGTCTCTCCGCTGTAGACACTGCGGTTCGTCTGCCTCTTATCTATCTGATTAAAGAGCGGATCCGGCGTCAATGCCCTCCTAGCTAGTGAGATAGTGATGATACCCGCATCGCTCGTCGCAACGTTAACTTCATAATTATTGGCATGAGCTGCCAGGCAAATATTCTCCGCCGCACAGCCCAGACTGATGAATAACTCTCGGTGAGATGCATCCACCACCTTCAGTGCCCGGCTAAAATCCGGGTGAATCTCTACCGCCATGTCCTTCCGCCGGAATAGCCAGGGCTGGGTATTGTGCCCTGATGGCGCCTTGACAGCCTGCTCCACCAGATACTTGAAATCAGCGGGGGATAGCTGTGTTTCGCTCGTCATCTCTGCCATAGTGCTTATTATAACACTACCACTTTAGCCAGGTTAAAGGCGAGTCGCCGCCTCATAGCTCTGCTTACCAATGACACAATATGCTTTTACGCCTATTATCGCTGAAACTGAGCGCCAAGACGGCTCTATTTCCACTCCCGATGACTATTAATCTCGTGCTTCTCGAAATAGGCTTCCGCCAGATTAACGTCGAACCGATTAGCCAGTTCCATCAGGTAGTTCAGGACATCGGCGAATTCTTGCCGCAGATTGTCGTGATTCTCCGGCTTAGCTTCACCCTTAAAGCCCGTCTCCTTACGAATGGCTTTGGCCAGCTCACCAATCTCCTCCGAGAAAAGCAAAAACACCTGTGTCACTGAGTTTTTATCCCAGCCATTCTCTCGGCACGTTTTATCCAGATGCTCCTGCAATTCAGTCAAGCTAATAGTCGATGGATCCATTGAAAACTTCTTCCTTTTCATTCACGGTTACATATCAGGCAAATCCTTCAAGATTCTACCTTCGAAACAAAAATAAGCCGCCCCTTGATATGCGCCACTACTGTTAACTTGCCCCTTTTCCTCAAAAATCTTTCTCGTCAGAGGCGACAAAAACCAGATCTGTCCGTTATATGCAACTTTACGCTCACCTGCGACTCTAGCCACGATAGTCTCGTCCTTAATAAAAGTTATCTCATCGCCATCATGAAGTCCTTTTTTATAAAAGCTAAATCTATGGTCGCTCTGCCTTGCCTTAGCAATCTCACTAAAGTCTACTCCTTTGTTTGTCTGAGTCGGATAAACAATCTCGCCCTCAAACGAAAGCAGTAACTGCCGAACTAGGTCATAGTCAAGGGCAAAGAGCTCGCTAGTACCGACACGATGTTTCGCAAATATCTCGTGTAGCAATGCTCCTTTTTCAAAATAATCATCCACCTTAATTGCAAATTGGCGCTTCAAGCCGGATACATTGTAATACCCGTTCATCTCTAGAGAGCGCATCTCTTCCTGATACTGCCTTACCTGCGTTTTACTGATCTTGATCAGACCTGATACCGCAGTTGTCATAATGTAGATTATACCTTTACTCATAATTGTCACTCCTATTTATCTAATTCTACCATTATTCACAGAGATGGAGGTCACGACTTCCGCACCATCTTGACAATAAGAGATAACGTGTTATCATTATATTAATTTAGCTATAGGAGATTATCATGAGCGAAATTAGTCCCAAATTAAACGAACATCTCAACGGTCTAACCAATGAAATTTCTCGTCGCCATTTCGACGAGGCGTTGGAGCACGGCAGGGAAGCGATAGCTTCCGACGAGCTACATAGCGATGAGAATAGGTCAATCTTAGCGGCTGTCTACCGTAATATGGGTGCCGCCAATGACCACCTCGGGCGAGACGACATAGCCTGCGACTACATGGAGCAAGCCTACCGGATTCATGACGACCAGGTAGCCGAAAACCGCACTCCCGAGACGCTACGGGAGCGTTCGGCTACAGCCTCTTACATTGGCATCTTCGCCACCAAAGCGTACCTGGCCGGACGAAGGCAAGATCCTGAGCTGGCCAAGAAGGCGATAGGTGCCGTTCATCAAGCAGAAGCGGATATGGCAGAGGCGGGTCGCATTTCCGGCGACAAATATCATCAGTACGAGATCAACATGACCGGCCGCTGGAGCATGATTGAGAGCTTGGTCGGCAGTAAAGGGCGAGGCTTCGTCCTGGCCGGACAAGCCATCCGCCTAGCTCCATTATCTGAGAAAAATCAGCAGAAAGGCTTGACTAAGAAAGACGTCCTGCGAGCCAGGAAGCGTGCTCTCATGCGAGGGGTAGCCGCCATGGCAGTTAATCTAGCCAGCCGCACTAAGCCCACCGAGAAAATCGCTGAATCCATTGCCAATAAGGCGATGTAGACTAAGCTAGCATTCCATCTCACGAGCCGGGCACTCCGCTTAGCGCATCCGACTCATGGTATAATAGCCACTAGAGTAAGGGGGTCTACACATTATATGGACAAACAAGACGGGCAGTCTCAGCAATCAAGCTTACATCAGTCGAGCAACACCGCTTATCTGCCTGAACCGGGCTTAGCCGAGTCGTCTCAAGAGAAACAGCTCACTAGTCAACAGCGCTCAGCTCAGTCTCAGGCTATACCGGCACAACCAGCGACGACAAGCTCGTCACACCTCAATGGTATCGCAGGCTGGCTAGCCTTCTTTATGGTTGTCCTTATCATCGGTGCCCTTCTTTTCTTGGTGTCTTTTTTAACACACTGATTAAGATTAACAAACCGCGATTTCTTCCTTCTGACTTACTTTTCCCTTTCGCCGATAACGTCTTGCCAATAAGCGACGACGAATCATCCTACATGGTTTCCGCTGTTATGGCGCCCGTTGTGGCAACACTGGCCATCGCCGCCGTGGTGGCGATTAGCCAGCGAAAGAGGCTGGGCAAGCAGCTAGCTATCGCCACCTATATCTCTTACTTTGTTCATCAGGTGCTATACGTCGTCTTCAGTGCGATGAGCAAAAGCTATTATGTGAAGCCTATCGACATTACCATCAGTATCGTTAGCTTCGTCATCATCATAGCGACCATAGCCGGACTACTCTGCTTATATTTCTTCACCTCCAGGCGAGTCAAGGAGACACTGGTCGAGTAAGCTAGCGCACTTTACCCGATGTCACAAGCTCATAGCATAATCATTACCGAAGCAGGAGAGACTAGCACTATGAATGAACAAAATCAGCAACACAAACAATCGGTGTTACGCGAGCCGGATATCCCTCGTCAACTATCCAAGCCGGCACCTACCTCAACTGAAATGCCTCATGAGAGGCAACCCGTCAGCCGGCAGAGCTCCGCTCAACCCCGGATTTCACCAGTGCAGTATGCATTAGCGACGCCACCACCCAAGGATGTCGCAGGCTGGCTAGCCTTCTTTATGTTTGTCGTCACCATTGGTGCTCTGGTCTCCGCCACCATGTTCTTCACCTCGCTACTCGACATTAGCCAGCCGTATGCAATTATCTCGATCATCATGGCACCCATCGTCGTTACACTAGCCATTGCCACTGCAGTCATGGTCAGTCGGCGAAAGAAGCTGGGTGGACGACTAGCCATCGCTACCCTTATCGCATCATTCCTACATACGATATTAATGACTGTCACCTATACACTTATTGATGGCTTAGAAACATCTGTAGTGATTATTTACATTGCCATTATGCAGGCTATTGCCGCCTTTCTGTGTTGCCTGTACTTCCGTATCTCCAGGCGAGCCAAGGAGACATTGGTCGGGTGAAAGAGCACTTAGCTGATATGCTTAGACTCGTGGTATAATAGCCACCAGGATAAAGGAGAATATCATGGATAAACAAAATGAACAGCCCAAACAACCAAAAGCACCTAAGCCAAACGCCGCCCAGCAGCTATTTGGCCCGGCTCCGGCACCGGCTGAGACACCTTACGAGAAGCAACCCGTCAATCAGCAGTACTTCGCTCAGCCTCAGGCTGCGCCGGTACAATACGTGGTGATGGCGCCGTCGCTCAAAGGGGTAAAGGGCTGGTTAGCTTTCTTTATGGTCATCCTAGCCATCGACGCCCTGATCTATGTCGGTGTCTTCTTCAATTCACTATTAAATCTCTCTGTTGCCACCTCTGTCATCTCGGCTATTATGGCGCCCATCATCGTCGCACTGTCCATCTCAGCTGTGGTGACGATTAATATGCAAAAGAAGTTGGGTAAACGGCTGGCCATCGCCACCTACCTCGTCACACTATTGCACTCGGTAATAAATATTATAGTTACTAATGTTGGCGTGCCCGGTAATGGGTTTGATACGACCACTGACATAGTGAATGCTATCAGTGGTCTCACCAGCCAAGTAATCGTTTCCGGCTTGCTCTGCCTCTACTTCTGCGTCTCCAAGCGAGTCAAAGAAACGCTGATCGACTAGCCTAGCCGGACTTACTAACGGTCAATATCTGCACCTGCTAGTAGGGCGCAGATTTGGTCTATTTATCTTTACACCCCGGGTTAAGGAAGATCACACGGCTTTGATTATTGTAGCATAAGGGCAGGCAGGGGAGTGTCAAATTTCGCTGATTCCATGCCCGGATTACAGCAAGATAACGCACTCTAGAACTAATGTCACAAACCCATCGCTTCTTTTATCGGCAATTTTTAGCCTTGCGATATGCTCTCATGATTGTCTCTAGGCTCACACTATGTCGGAAGTTTATGCCGTCAATCTTGTCCAGATCAACCCACTCCGGTGTGTCGCTGGTGTAGGTTTTCTCGCTGTCGGTTATGTTGTCGTTATTGATTTGCCCGTGCAGCTGACTGTGGGTGAAGTACAGCTGGATTGACTGGTTAGCTTGCGCCTCAGCGTTGCGTTTGAAGAAAGTAGTTGCCTGATGAATGATTTTATCCGGCATGATAGTCAGCCCAGTTTCTTCCTTGACTTCACGGACGATTGACCCCTCTATCGTTTCGCCTTTCTCGACACCGCCGCCAATCAAGCTATAGCCATCCCATTGTCTAGTCAAAAGAATCTTATTATCCTCAATAATAACTGCGTACACGCCTATACGAATGTTTAACTCGTCAACGGGAACGGTGTATTGATTGCCGTAAACGTCTTTACAAATGATGGTCTTAGCCATTTCACTCCATCTCTTTCACTTTTTCCTCAATGAAGCGGATTTCTCTGTCATCAAGTCCATATTTGCTACCAATATCTCCGAGAAAGATCCGCCGATATACCCGCTTCTTTCGTCCATATTGCCCCAAGCTTTTGGGACAAACAGCTTATACTTCTCCAGCATAGGACTTTCTTTGATAAGTTTGCTTCTTTCAATAAATACATGACTCCGTTTCCTACATTCCAATCCACAAGTGCCGAGCTTATTCAAGCGCCGCAAAACCTTTGATCGGACCGTCACTACCGAAGTCAAACCGTTGCACCATGATAGTATCGCCTTCGTCACCGCCGATAGTGATGGCTTTGCCCTTATCGTATTTCAGGAAGAAGTTGACATGCTCGTCTCGCTGACTGCCTTTATCATAAAAGATCAGGTCTCCCGGCTGCAGGTGATAGTTATCGCCCCGATCATGGAATCTGCCGGCGGCTCGATAGTATGCCTCTAGGCTACGTACGCCCGAGATCCGCCAGCCGCCATTATGTGGGTTGGTCAGTGACGCCCCGGCCTCGTGTGCCACCCAGCTAACGAAATTGACACACCAGCTTTGTTTTTCTCCCTGGCTATAGTAAGTGCCGGGCTGAGGCTTGGCAAATTGCTGGCGCAAGATGCCGACCACTTTCGCCCTGAGCGGAGACAATTCCTTAGTCGGGAGGTCAGGGAAGCTACCCCGATCAACCGCACTTAGCGACTCCGGTCGGCGCAGGGTAGTGCTAATGTACAGGCACACACCCACCAAGATCAGCACTATAGCGACACTAAAGATAATCAACTCAGACCAAGATGACCTGTCTTGTTGACCGTTTCCCATACTAGATATTATACAGGTTTACCGCCCAGACACTAGCATTTTGCTAGAGTTTTACTTCATTTTGGGCTAGAATATCTACATAAGGAGTACTATATGAGTGAACTGCGCAACCACACATACACCCCGGCCGGTAGTCTAGTCAAGCTCGTCCAGACCCTCGGTTATCTACTGTCTCTTGATGATAATAAAAAAATGAACCGAGTCAAGCTAATCAAGCTTCTCTGGGCAGCTGATCGCTTCCATATGAGACGATATGGTAGAACTGTCTCAGAGTCACGCTACTACGCTATGCCACACGGTCCGGTTTGCTCGCTGGCTTTAGATATAGCTCAGCTAAACCGGGATTTCGCACTGGACGATGATGATATTAGCTACATCAGCGAATTCTTTACCACCGACGGATACTCTACAGCGATGTCTAAGAACCCCGGGGAAGACTACCTGTCGGAGACGGATAAAGAGATGATGCGCAAAGCTTATCAGGTCTTTAATAGCGCCGAAGATTTTGACTTAGCTGACCAGATTAGCCACAAGTACCCCGAGTGGCTACAGTACAAGTCATATTTTGATGGTGGTGAACGTAGCTCTCAACCGATTGACGAAGCTAAGTTCTTTGAGAATCCGGTCGGAGATGATTATTTCGAAGAGGATAAAGATGTATTAGATGCCGCCCGAGAAGTATTCATAGAGCAACGAGAGATTGACGATTCTATCAGTACCCAATCATAGCAATGGTTCCTTCCGACCGGACAAGACAGCACCAAAGAAATATCCTCAAGAGCTTTCGGCAGGGTGACTTACTCAGGATTAAGGGTAACCAGCCGTTCAAGAGTCCGGGTGTTTATCATGTTTTCGTCGTGCTAAATATCAACCCGGCTAGAGATGATCTGCTACTAGTGGTCAACGGAACTACGAAGTACCACAAGAGAATGGATTACTACCGGAGACGCAATGTACCGCCGGCCAAGCAACCACTGTTATTCATAGGAGCAGGGAAATATCCATTCTTTAGCCGGGATACTTGCATTGATTGCCAGAGCATATCTCGTTTTAATCCACATAAACTAGATGACTGCGACATCAAATTGATCAAGGGGCATCTGGACGATACTGATTTCAGCTTCATCATTAACTCCATTGCGACCAGCAGGCAAGTTAGCCCGCACTATAAGCGGCTGATTGGCATTCACCAGGCTATCCGCTAATATCTCTCTCAATACAGCTGCCTCGTTGTCAACTCTTGACAGCTACTTGCATTTATATCATGGTTATGGCATACTAGAGCAGATATGTCCGAGTTAATTACCACCACGCCACAGTCCGCTGACCATAGCGTCCAGCTGGAGATCGTCAAGTTTAACGAGCTTACTTCCGTCATGAATAATCAGCAGATCCGACTAGCCACTGTCGCTATCGCTGACTTCGTTAATCGTCAAGAAGCGGACGACAAGCAGATGCTATCCGTCACGCCCGAGGCAATCGCCGAGCGTCATACTGCCGTCATCGCCCTAGAGCCACCCCAGCCCGCCTCTACCGAGTCTAGCCTCGCTACCACATCCACCGAAGGAGACGGGGTAGCCAACTTTGCCGACCGGCTGGTTGGTTATGTCGGGGCGATGACGCCGATAGAACACACTTGCGCCGGCACCACTCGCCGGATGACTGAGGTCGGCTCGCTCAAGGTCAGCCGTAAACTCCGAGGTCACGGTATCGGCACGGTACTATTTGACAAGATCCTACAAGCTACCGAGGCAGAAGGGCTGACGCCGTATGCATTTTGTAATGACGACAGTCTACCCATCGCCGAAAGCCTAGCCGGACGAGAAATTACCTATGCCACCGAAATCCCACCTGAGGCGCTGGAGCTGTGCAAGACCTGTCCTCTCTACGGCCAAGCCACTGACAAAAGTTATGGCTGTTGTGATACTGTAATGGTATGGAACAGCACCAACCGAGCGCCCAAGACGCCATCGCATTAACTAAGCAGCTTATCACCATCCCCTCAGTGTCGGATGACGAGGCGGAGATCCTCAGCTTCGTCGCTAAGTGGATGAAGCAAGCCGGCTTTGATCAGGTCATCACCAAGGAGCGTTTCACCGCCGGCCTTATCCGAGGTAAGTCCAAAGCTAGTCAACCCGCCGGTAAAGCACTGCTCCTCTGTGGACACATCGATACCGTCCCCGCCGGCGACGAGTCGGCCTGGCAGGGTAGCCCTTGGCAGCCTCGCACAAAGGGTGATCGCCTCTACGGGCTTGGTGCCAGTGATATGAAATCCGGCGTCGCTATCCAGATGATCGCCGGTCAGTCCTATCTGACTGAGCGCCGAGACGACCTGGACCTATGGTGTGTTGCAGTAGCTCACGAGGAGGTAGACGGAGCCGGCTCAGCCGACTTCACTAAGTACTTCGCTCAAAATACCTCTTACAACCAAGCTAGCTGCATCATCGCCGAGCCAACTGATCGGCGGATTGAGATCGGCCACCGAGGTAATCGTTTCATCGAACTGACTTTCGAGCGAGCATCAGGGCACTCGTCGCAAGAGTCCGCCTACCGCAACAGCTCATTGCCACCGATCGTCTCGCTACTAAACGACCTACCGACCATTCAGGATAAACTCCATCACGACTATCATGACGAGTCACTCGGTGACCCGACCTTCACACCGACCCGAATCGAGCCGGACGGTACTTACCCCGGCAATAAGACCGCCAGCGCCAGTCATCTGGCAGTTGACGTTCGCACCACACCCGAGCTGGATGCCGATTTCGATAAGTATCTGGATCAGCTATCCGTCAAATATCATTGTTCGTGGCACTACGCCACCGACCCGGTCAGCTCCGCCCAGTGCGCCCCGGATGCGCCCATCCTGAATACCGCTCGAGATGTCATACCCGAGGCCGAGACAGCTGTCAGCTTCGGTGCCACCGACCAGGCTTTCTTCCAGGCGATTGGCATTCAGACCATCATCTATGGACCGGGCGACTTCGCCCAGGCTCACGCTATCGACGAGTCGGTTTCTATCAGCCAAATCGAGCAAGCTTACCACATTTACCGGCAAATCATCGACCGATTCTGACTCTTAACCCACGTCACGTGATAAACTTGTCTTATGGAAATCGTTAAACAAATATCCGTCGACGAGCTAAGCCGGATGTCCGAGAAGATGTACGAACCTCTGGTGAAAGCAGTGGTTGATGTCAAGCGCAAAGAACTAGTGGTTGATATGGAGATGCATGCTGACGGCGAAAGCTACCTACTGGAACACGGCTCTAACCAAGATGACCTATGGGGGATCAATCTCTACCCGGGCAATTTTGGCAAGAGTACCTTTATTGAGTATGACAGCATGATCAATATACGCCCTCGCCGGGACAACCCGTCTCGTGATGTACTGGATCCGGCTGTCAGAGAAGAGATCAAACGGATTGTCATCGAGGTGGCACATGGGTAAGTATGCTTTCAATAAAGAGCGCTGGCAGAGCCTGACCATTTTCGAACAGATGGGTAATATCGGATCGGAAGTTGGACGAGCCTTTAGCGCTAAGAGGCGAGGTGATACTCAGGCAATGACCGGGGCATTATATCGAGGGTTGGATCTGATTGATGCCACCGTCGAGAAGCTGGCTCGTGATAAGTCGCCTCAGCTGAGAGAAGTGCTGAGGGCTCGTGAACTATTCGCAGCCATGGAGGACGAGACTTTGGAAGATTATTTCATGCAGTACGCTATGGTAGCCAGAAAAGACCGCTAGAGGCTTATTTCCTCAATGTATCAGATATTTTCTCGCTCAACTATCTGCCTAATCTCCAGTCGGATCTCATCAATAGATTTTCGGCGCCCGTCAGACGAGATACATTTGACTATAGGAAGATCGCACTGCGAGGCGATATCTCGGTAAGCCTGGTTAACCCGACGCTGAAAAGCACCATCTCTCGACTCGAACGTATCAGGGCACTCCGGCTCACCTCGCCGACTAATCCGCCTGACTCGCTCCGCTTCGTCATCTAAAGCTAGGATGATCGTATAGTCCGGGTTCATGTATCGCTCGCTAGTGAATAGCTCAGTCACCTGTCTAATGTGAGCTACGTCCAACCCCTCGCCGTATCCCTGATAGGCTAGAGTAGAGATAAAGTTGCGTGACGACAATACCGTAGCGCCGCTATCTAAAGCGGGAGATATCTTGTGCTGCCACAGTTCCCGCCGAGCCGCACTAAACAGAGCCAGGTTGATCTCAGCAGAACGCTCCAGCTGACTGTCTTTGATCAGTTGCCGCAAGTAATTCGCTATCGGGGTAGACTTAGCCGGGTCGTCGCTACCCGGTTCTTCGATCACCTCTACCCGGCGACCGAGCGAACTAAGATGCTTCGCCAGTAGTTCCAGCTGAGTTGTTTTGCCGGTACCGTCATTACCCTCGATGACGATATATTGCCCTTGCTTAGACATTAGACACATTATATCCCGACATGACGCATAACACCACATCACAGGTAGAATACAGTGTAATCGCACTCATTACATTAACCCGATCCAAATCTGACTGCTTCTTAAAAAGATATTTATGATAGAATAAGCATTATTGATAGGCAGCAGGATGAAAAACTAATGATTCAATCCCCATATAACGATCAGTCAGCTACAGCAAGAACGCCTCTACGAGTACTGGCCTTAGCTGATCGTCGTCCTAAGATAGATATCATTCAGACGGTCAGAGACCGGCAAATTGACTTGATTATTACTCTGGGCGACTTTGACCGAAGCGATTTATTGGCGTTAGCCTACATCACCGATATCCCCAAGATTGGAGTTTATGGTAATCATGATAGCGGGGAATATATGCAAGAGGTGGGCATCGCTGATATGCACTGCAAGATTTGGCAGTACAGAGGACTGACCTTTGGTGGCTTTCAGGGTTGCGTCCGTTACAAGGATAATCCCCAAGCCATCATGTACACACAAGCAGAAGCCACTAAGCTAATGCAGGGATTCCCTCCGGTGGATGTCTTTCTATCGCACTGTCCACCAAGGGGGATTAATGACGAGGAAGCGATAGACCACCAGGGGTTCGACGCTTTACGTCGATACCTTGACCTTTACCACCCAAAGGTCTGGCTACACGGCCATACTTATCCCGTTGGCGATCAAACCGTTACCGAGTATAACGGTACCAGAATTGAGTACGTTTATGAACACAAGTTTCTAAGTCTGTAAGTAGCCCGTCTCTGCTATAATAGCCTGACCATGACTAGTCAGCCCCAACATCAACCGACCGGTGTCTACAGTGACACCGAGATTATTGCCGGACTGGAGCAGGGTCATATCGTTTGCGACCCGGCGCCGGCTCAGATCAACGGCAGCAGTATCGACGTCACTCTGGGATATTATTTTTACCGAGCCGGTGGCAGCCGGCAAGACGAACTGTTCAACCCCTTTGACCAAGCCAGTACTCGGCAGTACTTTGGCGATTATTTGACCGCCAAGCCCTGGTGTGAGGCTCGGCGCAAGATTAGCCGACCGGAAGTAGCTAATATCGATACGCTGGTCGGTATCGACGATGCTCATCCGGTCATCGTCCTCCACCCTAATGAGCGAATCTTGGCACACACCCACGAGTTCATCGGCATCTTACCGCCGGGCACCACCAGTATGCAAGCTCGCAGCACCACCGGGCGCATCGGCATCAGCGCCTGCTATTGTGCCGGTTGGGGTGACCCGGGCTACATCAACCGCTGGACGATGGAGATTCATAATCTGAATGAGTACAGCTATGTCGTCCTGCCGATCGGCTATCGCATAGCCCAGATAGTCTTTAGCGCCACCGGCCCGGTCGCTACAGAGTATGCTCAGGCGTCCGGCAATTATCAGTCGAATATCAGCGATGACCTGGCTGCCGTCAAGCGGGCTTGGCGACCGTGGATGATGCTACCCAGAGCTTATGCTTCACCGGTCAAGTTACCACCGCCGGTCACCGGGCTGAGCGACGGACTAATGTAAATAAAGCCCCAAGCAACAAGCCTCCGTCAATGGGTGGCTTGTTCAAAAGGACTGAGGTTGACCTGCCCCTAAAGGTAAGCAGATATTTAGTCGGCCAGTACTTCCTGCACCACCCGTTGCAAAGCCGGGATTACCTCACCGGCGAACCAAGGATTGCGCTTGCGCCAACGAAAGTTAAGTGGTGAGGGGTGAACCAGCGGAAAATACTTGGGTAGATACTCGCTGTAGCTCGCTACCGTCTCAGTCAAGTCTCGCTTAGCTTGTCCTGCCAGGTAGAACTTCTGAGCATACGCCCCGACTAAGATTGTCAGCTTCACCTCGGTCATCCGGTCGAGCAGACGAGAGTGCCACTTCTCGGCAAACTCCCGTCGAGGCGGCAGGTCACCGTGCTTGCCCTTGCCCGGGTAGTAAAAGTCCATCGGAATCAAGGCAAATAGCTCGGGGTTATAAAATTGCTCTTCCGTCACATTCAGCCACCGGCGGAGATTTTGTCCGCTGATATCATTCCAGGGCTTGCCCGACTCTTGGGCGACTCGCCCCGGCGCTTGCCCGACTATGACTATCCGTGAATGGGGTGAAGCCGAGTAGACCGGCTGCCATCCCCGGTCAGTATAGCCGGCATTCATCGGATCGGCCATAATCTGATCATATAGCAAAGGCTTAGCATCGTTCTTCATACCATTACTATGCACTAAAGCCGGCTAAAATACCACCTATTTGCGGGGCGGCGGGCAAGTCGGCTGATTCTTACAGACACCGGCTATGTCAAAATACGGACGAGGCAGGTGAAAGACTTTGGCCGGCGGGTGACCGCTCATCACCATCACTTGGATGGCCATATAGACGGTAAATAGCCCCACCGTACCGACATTCAGTACCTGACGCCAATGCTTATCCAGCCAGTTGATCAGATTATTGACCAAAGGAAAGCCCCAATAAACCCCCGGCACCGATGCCACACCGAAAGCCAGACAGTTCTTGAGGCAGATAAAGCCAAATAGATTAAATGGCTGATCGCTATAGTCCCAGTAGTAGTTGGTATGATCCGGTGTCACCGCTACGATGGTCGCCGCACAGATAAACTCAATCACTCCACCCAGGATGCAGCTCAAGACAAATACGGTCGGAGCATTGATCCGGTTCTCTTTGATCAGAGGATAGATCACCCAGATCAATGCCAACGCTCCGAAGCCATAAGGTGCCGCTAAGACAAAGGTCGGCAGTACATTGATCGGCGGCTGATTGGTCAGCAAAGGTAGATTAACCCAGATCAGCTCCAGGACATGACCGATCAGCGAGAATATCCAGTAGATCAGGAAAGCATTGCGCCAGAAAATCAGCCGGTGCCAGTCATCGCTATAGTCAGTCTCAATTAGCCTGATCAGACGAGGTCGAGGTCGGTTGGCTGTACTTAGTCTGTCGTCAGCTACTCGGAATATCATAACTTACCCTAGCCTTTATCTTAGCACATCGTCACGACAAAGCTCGGTAGATCTGATCGTCTAGCTGATAGAGCAGCTGGATGCGATTCTCCAGCCGATAGTAGTAGCCCAGGTATGCTCCCTCTAAGATCGTCAGAATGGTCACTAGGGCAATGATTAGCCAAGTCACCGTATCAAACGAGCCGCCGGTGACCACCAGCCAGCCCAGCAGACCCGCCCAGCCACCCAGCATGATCAGACCAAAGGTAATCGTGACCAGCAGGTGGATCTGGCGCTCGTGCTGAAAGTTCTGCACTTGGTAGTGATGGTAGCGCCACAGCAGCCAAAGCTGCTCGGCTTGTTGCTTACCCCGACGTTCGCTAGCCAGTCTCTCCAGCTTAGTCTGCATGAATTCCCGGTGACGTAAGATCTCTTTATCCATAAGCAGATTATAGCACTGCTTCGGTCATGACTGGCATGGCGGGATATTCCGGATGAGCACGGAAGAGGGTGTCCTCGTGCTGCGCCCTGCCTTTTACGAAAGGCGGAGCTTTCTATTTATCCATCACATCTTCATCATCGTCCGGCGACCGAGTCAACCCATCATTGTCAGCCACGGCTATGGCGGCTGAGCCGAAAATATCATTCCGATACTTCTTGATCAGCTCTCGATGTGGATAGTTCATATCGTCATCGACGGCAAAGCCGACCTCAAACCAGTCCTCCGCCGGGCAGTCAATCATATATTGAATGATCCGCTGCGCCTCAGCTTCATCCGCCGCCATCAGGCGACATCGGATTTCCGCCGCATCCGGCTGTTCATTTATCTCGTCGTTAGTCTCCACATCTCTACCGCAATGATTTAACATCATCTATTTTAGCTTCTTTTCTCCGACCGGCAAAACTCCGCACTCTGACGCTAAGGATCATGCTATACTAAGGTTATGGATAACGATAAGCAGGATCAGGAGGCAATCCTAGCGTCGCCCGGTCAATCCGATAACATCGACAGTAATGATCCGGGCTATCAGCCTCAGCCCTTTCAGTCAGGCGAGGCAGCTGATGCAGCCAACCCGGTCTCATCGCCATTCACCTCATCGTCGATGACTAAGTCCAAGAAATCACCTGTCAAGATTATCATCGCCATCATCCCGGCTCTCATCCTGATAGTCGGCGGCATCGTAGCTTTCTACCACCAGAGCAGCCCTCGTCAAATCATCCAAGAGGCACTCATCAATGCTACCCGGACCGACCAAACCTTCAAATATAGAATAACGAGTACACCTAGACCGAGTAGCGAAAAAGATAAATACACCTTCTTAACCGCAGATGATGCCATAGTTTATGTAAAAGGCACCATATTAGAGGGTAAGATTAACTGGCTCGGACAGAAAAAGCAGGGTAGCGTCACAGCTGATATCGTCGTAGCATACAATGACTACGCTGCGTTTAGAGGCAAAAAGGTGATCCCGCTTGGACAGAATTACCGAGGGGATAGGATACCTAACATTGACCTTAGTGACCAAAATGGATACATGGTAAAGCTGGGTAAGTTTGACCTGACTAGTGATAGTCAAGGCAAGATCTACTTCAGGACAGGTGATAACCTGCTTAAGAACTATTACCGACTGACCCACGGCTTCATCATGAAAGATGATCAAATCAAACAGAGATTCGGTAACACCGACTCCAGCGTCAAGCAAAGACATGTTGCCAATCTTATCCAGTATCGCAAGGAACTCCTAGCTAACATCAAAATTATGTCTGACCGGTGGATCAAGGTCGATCCGGACAAACTTGACCGTAACAACATGTGTAAAAGCAGATTCATGGCCGACCTCGCTCAACCTCAAGCCGGCTCAGAGCTGATCAAAGTCATCATGAAGAGCAAACTCTTAGATATCACAGCGGCGGGTAAGGATAAAGATGTCACCATCTATCAAGTCAAGCTCAACCCGGACGCCTGGGCGGATACTGCCAAGCAGCTCGCTAATCTTGACTCCTTCCGGAGCTTTCATAAGTGTGCGTACGAATATAAAGGGGGAATACCGCCGAAGTTAACCGATCAGCTCAAAATCGATAGTACTTCAGCGGTAAGTAAGGTGAAGAAGATTCTGAGCTTGAGCGACCCGACCATCAAGCTATGGGTTAAGAGCTCGCTGCTGTCAAAACCTCAGATCACTAAGTATAATGTCAAGACGAAACCATTCAGGCTACCGGGTGACAAGGGTGCCGGCAAGCTCAATCTGACTATTGAGCAGCTAGCTGAAAAACCTAAGGTCACCAGCCCCGGTAAGTCTACAACCTTAGATCAGGCACTGGATCAGATAGATGAGGCTGCGCAAACGAAGTAGCGGGCATGCTATACTATGACTATGAATAACGATAAGCAGGATCAGGACGCCGTCTCGGCGTCGGCTGGTGACTCAGCCCACCGGCAAGATCAGATCAGCCAACTCATGTCATCAGATAACACGACCAAGGAAACGAGCAGTCCAGCGCCGTCGCCTTTTGGTCAGGTGGCTCAGCCCTCGACCGGCCGATCCAAGAAATTGCCTGTCAAGATTATCATGGCCATCAGCCTGGCTCTCATCCTGATAGTCGGCGGAACTCTAGCTTTTCTTCACTTGACCAACCCGGACCGGATTGTCAGGGAAGCGCTGGAAACTGATGCAGATCAGTCTGATCGTGCCGTCAAATACACAGTAGAGGTCAAGCCATCTCAGCCAAGTGCTGCGTCTGGTGAGCTTGATTGGAACAGCATCAAGCTACAAGGTGAAGCCGGTTGGCTGGGGCAGAAGAAACAGGGTAGCGGTACGGCGAATATTAACATCACCGGTAAGGGTAAAACCATGAAGCTGGGCGAAGTTGGTCTAGCCGCTAACCAAGGCAAGCTCTACGTCAAGCTTGACAACACCCTCGTCCATAGTTACTTCCAAGCCATCTCCGGCAATATGAACCTGACTAGTCAGCCTTCCGAGCAAAGCATCAGCGAAGATAGCCCCGACGTCAAGGTCAATGTGTCGAGCGATCAGTCCGGCCAGCTCCAAGGTCTGATCAAGACCATAGCGGACGTCCTGGTTAATCGGTGGATTGAGCTGGATCTGAGTAAGCTTGACAATATCTCAGTTGACCGATCCGTTCAATGTTCCGACAAGCTCATGTCCAGTCTCAGCAAGCGTGAGGCTAAGCTGGAGATGATCAAGATTCTCATGGAGAGCAAGTTCCTCAATATCAGAAACGCCGGCACCGAGGGTGATAGCACTATCTATCAGGTGACACTGAACGCTGACGCCTGGGCGAAGGTTGCCAAGAAGCTGGAAGATACGGCTGCATATAAAGACCTGCATAAGTGTCTCGGTGAAGCACAGACAGACAGCAAGTCTTTCGACGAAACGCCAGCTAAAAAGTGTATCAACGGACCAGCAGGCACTAAGTGTGGCGGCGGAGCATCGACGAATGAGATTGAGAAGGTCAGTAGCGATAAGGCGATTAGTGGCGGCGAGACATCGACGAATGAAGTCGAGAAGGTCAGTAGCGATAAGGCGATTAACAGCGCCAAACAATCAATCAAGCAAAGTGGCTTTAGTGCTAAGCTATGGGTTAAGGGTTCGCCAATCGGTAAGCACCGGATTGCTAAGTATAATATCAAGACTAAGCTGTTTGATAAGCAGAAGAACACCACTGCCAACTATCAGCTTGATCTGACTGTTGAGCGGCTGGACAAGCGACCCAATGTTATCATCCCCAGCGATCCTATAACGCTAGATAAGCTGCAAGGGTCACTAGCCGGACTCCTCGGCACCAGCCTGAGCTCAGAGCAAAGTCTGTAATTCCCCTCCACGTATAGCCCTATAGTGTACGAGTAGTACAGGTGGTTTCCTCAGGCCCCAGCACGATGCTTAACACTCATAGCCACAAGGAAGCCTATGGTTAATGCTTTGCTGTGTCTAGTTGGTCTGACTAGCATCAGCTGGACAGGCTGGCACCGTATAAACTACCACGTGCACTGGATAGCTTACTGATATATCAACAGCC